>PDWI01003535.1_pt1 | contig 21965 bp, 14 predicted proteins | sample 1430891 | NCBI WGS metagenome assembly PDWI01 (sample SAMN01162508, study PRJNA174530) | Oral metagenome, whole genome shotgun sequencing project. | biome: Marine environment; feature: Marine mammal; material: Swab sample of the gingival sulcus; isolation source: swab sample of gingival sulcus... | reverse complement strand
TCAAGTCTTCGTAGTGAGGGCTGCATATACAATAAAATAAGTGATAAGACGATTGAGCCATATCCTTTGATATGGAGAATGAGGCTTATCAAACGAAGTATCTTATTTTGAGGTAGATGCTGACCGTAATAGAACTACTTGGTGAATAATGCGGGTTAAGGCTTGAACAGAAAATAAGGTTTTGTTTTACCTCTTAATTTCTTCGGGCTTCCAACTCCCGGTTTTATTAAATATTTATTAACACCTTTTATAACAAGTATTTTTTTGTGTTATTTTATCTTGCAGAAAATATTTTATTTGATTATTAAATAATTGGAACAGAAAAACCGTAAATCTTGTACCGAAAACTAAAAAAAACAAGCCATATTTTTTGCTTATTGTTAAAATCTTCATTTGGTATTATGCCTAAATATTATGTATTTCGCAGATTGAAATAAATATTGCTTAGTATAAAAGAGAAATTTTCAGGACATGGCAAATAATACTACAACCGCCGCATATTCGGAAGATACAATTAAAACGCTGGAGTGGAAAGAACACATCCGCAAAAGACCGGGCATGTACATCGGGAAACTCGGCGACGGTTCTTCGCAAGATGACGGCATCTATGTTTTAATGAAAGAGGTGCTGGATAATTCGATTGACGAATATATGATGGGCTTCGGCAAGAAGATTGAAATCACGAATAAAGAGGGCATTATCAGCATCAGAGATTACGGCAGGGGCATTCCTTTGTCTAAGGTGCTGGATGTTTCTTCTAAAATGAATACCGGTGCGAAATACGATTCAAAAGTTTTTAAAAAATCCGTAGGATTAAACGGGGTCGGTATCAAAGCCGTTAATGCACTTTCGGATGTCTTTATTATTTGCTCACACAGAGACGGCGAAAAAAAAGAAATCGAATATTCACAAGGTAAGATTATTCGTGAGGAGGAAATCGTAAGCTCAAACGAAAAAAACGGAACGCAAATCATATTTAAACCCGACAATTCGCTTTTCAAGTCCTATCATTATTTGGATGATTTTATTGAAACCATGCTGAATAATTATGTGTACTTGAATTCCGGCTTAACGATACATTATAACGATAAAGTATATTATTCCAAAAACGGTTTGTTGGATTTGCTGAACGATAACATTAAAACAGAACGGCAAAGATATCCCATTATTCATTTAAAAGGCGATGACATTGAAATTGCTTTAACTCATGCCAATCAATACGGCGAAGAATACTATACTTTTGTGAACGGACAAAATACCACGCAAGGCGGCACCCATTTATTGGCATTTCGCGAAGCGGTGGTTAAAACCGTGCGTGATTTTTATAAAAAGAATATTGATTTTTCGGATATTAGAACCGGAATTGTTGCCGCAATAAGCATAAAAGTGGAAGAACCGGTTTTTGAATCGCAAACAAAAACAAAGCTCGGTTCAAAAAACATTGCCCCCGACGGTCCTTCCATTCGCTCTTTTATTCTTGATTTTGTTACAAAGGAATTAGAACTTTTTTTGCATAAAAATACGGAAATAGCTGATGAAATCTGGAAAAAAATTCAAGAATCGGAAAAAGAGCGCAAAGAAATATCCGGCATAAAACAACTTGCCAAAAAACGTGCGAAGAATGTTAAAGTGCATAACAAAAAATTACGCGATTGTCGTGTGCATTATAATAAAAAAAATGATAATGCCGCTTTATCGACTTTGTTTATAACGGAGGGAGATTCTGCAAGCGGTTCCATTACAAAATCGCGCGATGTGAATACACAAGCTGTTTTCAGCTTAAAAGGAAAACCTTTGAATACCTACGGTAAATCAAAAAAAATAGTGTATGAAAACGAAGAATTTAACTTAATTCAAGCGGCTTTGAATATTGAGGACGGCATGGAAGGTTTGCGTTATAATAAAATTGTGATAGCCACCGATGCCGATGTGGACGGAATGCACATTCGCTTGCTGCTTATTACTTTTTTCTTAAAGTTTTTTCCGGATGTTATAAAAAACGGACATTTATTTATTCTGCAAACGCCGCTGTTTCGGGTAAGAAATAAGAAAAAAACATTTTATTGCTATTCGGAGGACGAAAAGGCAAAAGCCGAGAAAAAAGTGGGCGCAAACCCCGAAATAACCCGATTTAAAGGTTTGGGCGAAATATCACCGGACGAGTTTAAGCATTTTATAGGCGAAGATATACGCTTGGATCCGGTCATTATCAACAAAGAGGAATCAATTGTTGAAATGCTGGATTTTTATATGGGAAAAAATACGCCCGAAAGACAAGATTTTATTATTGACAATTTAAGAGACGAAGAAGAAATTCTTTAAACAGGTAAAAGCCGGATTTTAAATTATGAAAGAAAAAGAATTGAACAGAGAAGAAGATGCTAATTTGCAACACTCGGATAGTCAGGAGTATAAAGTAAGATACATTTCCGGAATGTATAAAAACTGGTTTCTGGATTATGCTTCCTATGTTATTTTAGAGCGTGCCGTGCCGCATGTGTCAGACGGCTTAAAACCCGTGCAAAGACGTATTTTGCACTCCATGAAAAGAATGGATGACGGACGCTATAACAAGGTGGCAAATATTATCGGTCATACCATGCAATTTCACCCGCACGGCGATGCTTCTATCGGCGATGCGTTGGTGCAACTTGGTCAAAAAGATTTGCTGATTGATATGCAAGGAAACTGGGGCAATATCTATACCGGCGACGGTGCCGCAGCCCCGCGATACATCGAAGCTCGATTATCAAAATTTGCTTTGGATGTGGTTTTTAACCCCAAAACAACACAATGGAAACCCTCTTACGACGGGCGTAATAAAGAGCCTTTTCATTTGCCGGTTAAGTTTCCTTTACTTTTGGCGCAAGGCGTTGAGGGAATTGCGGTGGGCTTGGCATCTAAAATTATGCCGCATAATTTTAATGAACTGATTGATGCGTCTATTGCGCACTTAAAAGGCGAAGATTTTACCTTATTGCCCGATTTTTTAACCGGCGGTTTGGCGGATTTTTCGGAATATGACGACGGACGACGCGGCGGCAAAATAAAAGTGCGCGCCAAGATTATAAAAAAAGATACAAAAACACTGGCAATTACCGAATTGCCTTTCGGCAAAACAACTGTTTCTTTGATTGATTCAATCGTATATGCCAATGACAAAGGTAAAATTAAGATTAAGAAAATAGAAGACAATACCTCCGACCAAGTTGAGATTTTAGTGCATTTGCCCTCCGATGTATCTTCGGATAAAATGATTGATGCTTTGTATGCGGTAACTGATTGCGAGGTATCGATATCGCCGAACACAACCGTAATTTTAGGCGATAAACCGAAATTTACCGATGTAAAAGAAATATTGCGCTACTCTGCCGACAATACGCTGAATTTGTTGCAAGAAGAACTGAAAATCCGCATGTCGGAATTGGAAGATGCTTGGCATTCGGCATCTTTGGAAAAAATATTTATTGAAAACCGTATTTATCTGTCCATTGAAGATTGCGAAACTTGGGAGTGTATTATTCAAACCATTGAAAAGGGCTTAAAACCTTTTATCAAAAACTTAAAAAGACCCGTTACCGAAGACGACATCACCAAATTGACTGAAATAAAAATAAAACGAATTTCAAAATACGATGCTTTTAAAGCGGATAATTATTTGAAATCGATTATTGACGAAATTGAGGAAATAAACTATAAATTAGCCCATATTGTCGATTACACCATTGATTATTTTAAGTCGATTAAGAAAAAATACGGCAAAGGCAAAGAACGCCGAACAGAGATAAGAAGTTTTGAGGATATTGCCGCTCGAAAAGTTGTGGTGCGCAATAAAAAATTATATGTAAACTATGAGGACGGTTTTGCCGGCACCTCTTTAAGACAAGACAACTATGTTGATGACTGTTCGGATATTGACTTGATTATTGTATTCCGAAAAGACGGTACTTATTTTGTGAAAGATGTTGACGAAAAGTTTTATATCGGGAAAAATGTTTTGCATATTGCCGTTTGGAGAAAGAACGACACAAGAACTATTTACAATGTAATATATTATGATGGCGGAAGCGGAAATTACTATATGAAACGTTTCTTTGTAAAAAGCATTATCAAAGATAAAGAATATAATCTGACCAAAGGCAACGACGGTTCTAAAATTATGTGGTTTACGGCAAATTCCAATGGAGAAGCCGAAACGGTGAAAATTACACACCGACCTCGTAAACGATTAAAAAACAGGATAATCGAAATTGATTTTTCGCAACTTGCCGTAAAGGGGCGTAACTCGATGGGAAATATTGCCACAAAATACGGTATTCAAAAAATCAGCCTGAAAGAAGAGGGGGTTTCGACACTTGGCGGCAGAAAAATATGGTTTGATGCAGAAGTCTTGCGCTTGAATGCCGAGGGGCGGGGAGTGCTGCTCGGCGAATTTGCCGGAGACGATAAAATTCTGGTGCTGTATAAAAACGGCAGCTATCAAATTACGGCTTTTGACCTTTCCACCCATTTTGAACCGGATGTTTTAGTTATTGAAAAATATGTTGCGGATAAAATTTGGTCGGTCGTATATTTTGATGCAGACCAAAACTATCCGTACTTGAAACGTTTTAAATTTGATATAAGTAATGGCATAAGCTCTTTTATCGGCTCTAATTCTAAGTCGAAATTGCTTGATTTGTCGGACAATGCTTCGGTAATTTTTGAAATAGAATTTGGCGGCAAACATGCACACCGAGAAAATGAAGCAATTCATGCCGAAGCATTTATTGCAGAAAAAAGTATCAATGCCCGGGGCAAAAGATTAAGTACTTATACGATAAAAAAAATACATAAGACAGAACCGGAAGAAATTAAGAAGCCGGAACCGGATTTTAATGAAAAAGAAGCCGATAATACGGATTACTCCGAACCGGAATTTGAAGTAATTAAAACCGATAAAGACGGCAACAGAACTTTGTTTGATTTATAAAATTTTTATTGGACAAAAACATCTTTACTCGAAAAAAAGCTGCTTTAACTCAAAAAAATACAACTTTTATCAAATTTATTTGCATTATTAAATTATTATTATTATTTTAGCGGGAAACTTTTAAAAAGATTAATTATGAAAAAAATATTTTTATCATTTGTCGGTCTGGTATTTTTGTCCCTCAGCTTATTTGCACAAAAAACAAGCGTTGTAAATCAAGGTTACATTTACGTTAAAAGCGGCAGCTTTATCAATACCGAAGACTATGTAAACAGTTCAACAAGCGGGGCTACGCCTCAGCATGGTCAAATCATTCTTGACGGAACCATGGTTTTGACAGGCGATTTTAAGAATGAAGCAAGTGCCGCAAGTGCCAATGTTTTCACGGATTTAAACACCGGAGGTTTAGGAATGGAAAACGGTGAAGTTGTTTTTGCCGGAACCGGAACGCAACATATTAGCAACAACACTCCCAATGCTTTTATTAACTTTGAGCGTGTTCGAGTTAAATCTGAATCGGAAACAATGCTTGATGCGGAAAGTGCAGCAACCATTAACGGCGTATTAAATGTTGAAAGCGGCGGTGTTTTTCGTTTGGCTTCTCCTGCTGACGGAAATGTGCCGAGCGGTTCGCTTATTACAAATACCGATGCTGCATCCAATGTTACGGGAGCGGGACAATTATGGGTTGACAGGCATTTTGAAACAGATGGAAGATACCAATATATAGGCATCCCCGTAAACAATGCAACGGACGACCTGTTTGATAATAGCGGAAATTCGCATCCCTTTAATGCAAACTTATACTCTTATGATGAGACTTATGATGCTCCGAGCAACCCGACTTCGGGAGTTTATGCAAATTGGACGAATCCTGATTATGCTTTTTATAATGCTTGGACACAAGTTGCCGAAGACGCCAGTACTGTTGCATTATCCGGCAATGGAGTAGGCTATATAACCTATAATGAAGTTGAATTAGATATTAATTTCGGAGGAAGCCCGGCTAATTTGAATAATGCTGCAAGTTATGCCCCGGCAGTTAGCTACACGCCTAATGACGGTGCAGGAAATTATTATGACGGTTGGAACGTTCTTGCAAATCCTTACCCTTGTGCTCTTGATTTTACTCAGCTTACAATGAGTAATGTAAATAATTGTTTATACTTGTGGGATGGCGTAGCCGGAAATTATAAATATTTTAATAATGGAGGAACTTCTTATGATGACGGAACAAATATTCTTAACGGAGCGTCTCGATATATTCCGGCAATGCAGGCATTTACGGTTAAGGCAACCGGCAACAATCCTACCGTAACGATTAACGAATCGGCAAGAACACATAATACACAAGCGATGTTTAAAACATCCAAAGATGCGGCAAACTACGGCTCAACGCAATTCATTAAATTAAGCGCTGCCTCCGGTGATTTTGAGGATGAAACCATTGTTCGATATTTGGATAATGCCGGTGCCGGTTTTGATAACGAATTTGATGCTTATAAAATGTTCCCGAATAATCCGCCCGTAATGATTTATTCAATTGTTTCCGAACCGGAAACAGCTATTGCCATAAACTCATTGCCGATTGACGATATAGGTGTTACGGTTCCTTTGGGCTTTGTTTGTGCCGAAAGCGGAACATATACTATTGAAACAAAAGACCTTGTATTTAATGCCGGAACAACGGTTAAATTAGTTGATACTTATGAACAAAGTGAGACTGAATTATACGAAGGTGCTGTATATGAATTTTCTGCCGAAGCAGGAGAGGTGAGAGACCGTTTCTATTTGTTCGGTTCTATTACCGGGATAAACAATCCGGACGAAGAGAATAATCTTGATTATATGTTTGATTCAAAGGTTTGGTCGGCGGACGATAATATTTTTATTACAATTAAATCAAACGAAATGATTGATGCCGGAGTAAAAATATTTGATGTTACCGGACGCCTGATTGTTGATAAAGAATTGCACGGAACTTATAATATTATAAATATGCCCGGAGCAAGCGGAACATATTTTGTTAAATTATCCGGTGTAAAAGGAATAACACAAACGAAAAAAGTATTTATTAAAAAATAAATCTTCTAAGTTTTTTAATCAAAACCCGTAAGAAAATCTTGCGGGTTTATTTTTTTATAAAAATGCGAATATTCTTAGTAGGAATGCCGGCTTCGGGAAAGTCTTTTCTTGCTCGAAAAATTGCCGAAAAAAACAAACTCCGTTTTTTTGATACGGATTGCCTTGTAGCAGATAAATATAAGATGGATATTTCCGATATTTTTGCCGGATTCGGAGAAGAAGCATTTAGACAAGCCGAGCAGGAAGTGTTGCACGAATTATTTTCCCATGATAATTATATTGCGGCAACCGGAGGCGGTTTGCCTTGCTTCTATGATAATATGAAACAGATAAATGAAAGCGGTATAAGCATTTATTTACGAACAAGTGTCGGGGAGCTAATCAGGCGAATTGGAAAGTCGGATAAACGCCCTTTGCTAAAAGGAAAAAATGCAAAAGAACTGGAAATCTACTTGAAAAATACTTTGGAAATACGCGAAAAGTTTTATTTGCAAGCGAAATATATTGTTGATACAGAACTTAATATAGATATTCTGTTAAGCCGCATTTCGAGACTTTTTAAGAAATAATGAACCTTATCAAACAAAGTGTCTTATTTTAAATCAGATGCAGTCCGGAATAGAACTACTTAATCCTCTTGCGCCCTCTTCTCCAAGAGGGAATTTGCAATTGCGCTCTTTGCTAAAGATTTTTAATTTTCTTCCGACTTCGGGCTTCGGTCTTCCGGCTTTTGCATCTTTTATAAAGTTAGCTTCTTGGTTTTACTTTTTCAAAAAGTCTCGAAATGCGGCTTAAAGTTTATCTACTTTGTTTTTTCAGATACTCTTCAAAATTTTCTTTAACAGCAGTTATAATATCATATTCGGTGGCATTGACTAAAAAATCATGCGAAAAATTACAATATTTCATAAATTTTTCGGCTTGTATTTGGTTTAAGCCGGTAAGTTCTGTAACTAAATCCGTATTGTATTTGTGCTTTATCAGTTTATTTTCTGAGGCAATTCTTTTAAGTTCTATCACTTTCAGCTTTTGCTTCTCGGATTTTGTTAGGTAGTTTATGGGTATTCCGGGCAGTGCCCCCGCCACGATTTCAGAGAGTTCGCGTGCCGAAATATGGGAATAAAACCAGTTTTCGATGTTTTCTTGAATTTCGTCTTCTTCTATTTCCGTATGGGAAAAATCAAAGACAAAATCTTTCCAACGTTCCTCAAAAACATTCACATTGCTGATTTTATAGGTTTTTTCTTTTAGCTTTATAATAATGATGTCTGCCGGATTAATATTTTTGTCCGAAAAGGAAATATATTCTTTTTCATAGCCTAAGGCATAAACTTTTATAAGGTCTTCGGATAAGACGGTAATAGTAAAATATCCCATAGAATCGCAAGCAACGCCCGTAGATTTTTTTACATTGATAATATTTGCATATCTTACGGGTTTGCCTGTTTTCTCGGAAAGTACTTGCCCGGTTATCTCATAAATATCAAGTTTTTGTGCATACGAAAACGCATAAGTTGTTCCGAGAACAAAAAGAAGTATGAAATATTTTAAATGACTGTTCATCATCTGCAAAAATAGATATTCGAGTTAATATTGCAAAAGAAATGAATTGTGAGAACGCACAAACTTTATTATTTTTGCATTCTGTTCTAAAACGTAGCAACCTATTGAAAGTTACAAAAAATATATCTTAAATTCTTACGTTTGCTTATAAAACAGAATTATGATGCGAAAAAGAAATATGCTTGCATTTTGTTTTATGTTGATAGCCGGCATATCGTATGCACAGCAAAACGATTTCAAGAAATTATTTTCCGAACTGACTTATGCAAAAAGCGATGCAAAAAAAGATTCGATAAATAATATTATTACGGCACAAGTTGAAAAGGAGCTGAAAGACGAAAATTTTGAGCTGTTTTCCGAGCTTAAGAATTTGTCTTTTCTGCTTTCCAAAGATAAGCGTTTTGCAATTGTTACTTGGGCTGTATTGTATGCCGATTTTCGATTTCACTATTATGGATTTGTTCGCTACTACGAAGAGGATTTTGATAGATATACCGTTGAAAAACTAATGGATAAATCAGATAAAATCGTTAATCCGGAAAGGCAGGTTTTGGACTTGAATAATTGGTACGGTGCATTTTATTATGAGCTTGTCAGCGTAAAGTATAAAAGAAACAGAATGTATATATTGTTAGGCTGGGACGGCAACAATGATTTATCTACAAAGAAACTGATTGAGGTATTTTATTTTGATGAAAATCAGGAAGCCAAATTCGGAAAAGCTGTTTTTGAGTCGGAAGCCGGCATAAAAAACCGCATAATTTTTGAGTATAAAGAGGGTATATCCATGAATTTGTATTATGATAAAAAGCGGGATGCCATTATTTGGGATCATTTATCACCCGCTAAACCTCATTTAGAAGGGCATTTTGAATATTACGGACCCGATGCAAGTTTTGACGCATTGCGTTTTGAAAAGGGAATTTGGAAATATATAGCCGATATTGATTTAAGAAAATAAGCATGCACGAAGAATACACCGAAAAATACGAATTATACCGGTTTATTGCCGATAAAGGGCAGTCGCCTTTACGAATTGATAAATTTTTAACGGATAGAATTGAAAATATTTCCAGAAATAAAATTCAAACGGCGGCAAATCAAGGTTTTTTGTTTGTTAATGAGCTTGCGGTAAAATCAAACTACAAAGTAAAGCCGGGTGATACAATTGTGCTGAAAACTTATTATAAGCCCGAAAAAATCGAGCTTATTCCGGAAAACATTCCTTTAAACATTATTTATGAAGATGATGCCGTCTTGATAATTAATAAAGCTGCCGGCATGGTTGTGCATCCTGCCTACGGCAATGAAAACGGCACTTTGGTGAATGCCTTGTTATATTATTTAAAAGAATTGCCTTTGTATAATACCGATGATATTCGGGCAGGTTTGGTACATCGTTTGGACAAAAATACCTCCGGGATTATGGTTATTGCCAAAACGGAAGAAGCCTTATCCGACTTGTCAAAGCAATTTTATAACCGTGTGCCGAAAAAAATATACAAAGCACTGGTTTGGGGTGTTCCGGAAGAGCCGGAAGATACAATTTCTTGCCATATAGGCAGAAGTTTAAAAGACCGAAAGAAGATGACTTCCTTTCCGGACGGCGAATACGGAAAACCGGCGGTAACGCATTTCAAGCTGAATAAAAACTTTTCTTATGTCAGCTTGCTGGATTGTGAACTGGAAACAGGCAGAACGCATCAAATAAGGGTGCATTTAAAACATTTGGGACACCCTATTTTCGGTGATGTGGAATATGGCGGAAATGAAATTCTCAGAGGCACAAGATACACCAAATACAAGCAGTTTATCCTAAACTGTTTTAAACTTATGCCGGCACAAGCCTTACATGCCGAAACTTTGGAGTTTAATCACCCTGTATCGGGCGAAAGAGTTAAATTCAGTGCAGAGTTGCCGGAAAATTTTCAGGCTTTGCTCAAAAAATGGGAGCAATATATCGAAAACAGAGCCTTGTGAATAATTCCGGCTAACTAAATTTGTAAATTGTTAATCTGCTGTGGTCTATTGTTTTAGAAGAAATCAATCTCCCTAGACCCTCTTCTCCAAGAGGGAATTTGCCGGTTGCCAAAAACCATGAAAACCGCAAAGAACGCACTTGCAGCAAACAAGCATGAGCATTTTTCTTCCGACTTCGGTCTTCGGTCTTCCGACTTTTGCATCTTCTATAAAGTTAGATTTTTGGTTTTACTTTTCCAAAAGTCTCAAAATTCCGGCTAACTAAATTCGTAAGTTGTTAATGTACTTCGATTTAATGTTTTCAAAAAATCAATCTCCCTGCACCCTCTTCTCCAAGAGGGAATTTGCTATTGCGCTCTTTGCGAAACTTTGCGTTCTTTGCGGTTAAGAATTACCTGTGTTTATCTCTACTAAGGTTTAAACCGAAAATAAGGTTTTTAACAATTTGTAGTTCTCAATTTTCTTCCAACTCCCGGCTTACAACTTCCCGCTCTAATCGGGTTTTAATTTTAATTCCTTAGGTGAGGGCTATGCCGTTCAAAAAAAGTTAGATTCTCTGCTTTACTTTTGCAAAAGTCTCGAAATGCGGGTTAAGAAAAACACTACACCGCTTTTAATTTACTAAGTTCTGTTTTTTCCAACTTGCTTTTGGCATATTCTAAATTAACCGTAAATGATTTTCTGTTTTTTGAGGGTAGTTCAAACATGGCATCGGTCATTATAATTTCGCAGATTGAACGTAAACCTCTTGCGCCGATATTAAATTCAATGGCTTTATCTACAATATACTCAAGAACTTCATCTTTAATATTGAGCTTAATATCGTCTATTTTAAATAACTTGGTGTATTGTTTTATTAAAGAATTTTTCGGCTCGGTGAGAATGGCGCGCAAGGCTTCTCTGTTAAGCGGATTAAGGTGCGTAAGCACGGGCATTCGCCCTATAATTTCGGGAATTAAGCCGAAAGATTTTAAATCTTGCGGAGCAATATATTGCAGAAAATTGTTTTTGTCTGCAAGGTTGCGCTCTTTTTTGTCAAATCCCACTACTTGCGTGTTTAAACGCCGGGCTATTTTTTTCTCGATACCGTCAAAAGCGCCGCCGGCAATAAACAAGATGTTTTTCGTATCAACAGGGATAAATTTTTGCTCCGGATGTTTTCTTCCGCCTTGAGGCGGAACATTCACAACAGCCCCCTCCAAGAGTTTCAATAAACCTTGTTGCACACCCTCGCCGGAAACGTCGCGGGTAATGGACGGATTATCGCCTTTTCGGGCTATTTTGTCAATTTCGTCAATAAACACAATACCTTGCTCGGCTTTTTTAACGTTATAATCGGCAGCTTGCAGCAAGCGAGCCAGCAGGCTTTCAATATCTTCGCCTACATAGCCGGCTTCGGTTAAAACAGTGGCATCAACAATGGTAAAGGGAACATGCAATAATTTGGCAATTGTTTTTGCCAGCAAGGTTTTGCCCGTTCCGGTTTGTCCCACCATAATAATGTTTGATTTGTCTATTTCAACATCATTGTCGGAGGTTCCTTGCGCGGATAATCTTTTGTAATGATTGTAAACGGCTACGGACAAAATCTTTTTGGCTTCTTCTTGCCCGATAACATATTGGTCGAGAAAGTCTTTTATCTCAACCGGCTTTTTCAATTCTAATTCATCCGGGTTAAACGTTTTTTCTCGCTCGTAGGCTTGCGCATTTTCTTTTACGATTTCATAGGCTTTGTCCGCACAATCATCGCAAATAAATCCGGAGGCTCCGGCAATTAATAAATTAACTTCACTTCGTTTACGAGTGCAAAAAGAACATTTATCCATTCGCTTTTATTTTTCAGATGTTTTTTTATAATTTTTAAAGGTCAATTTATTGAATTATGAATTGTGAATTGTGAACGGCGCAGTCTTCATGCAAGTGATTGATAACTAAGAATTAAAAGTTATTCCGCAAAGAGCACAATAGCAAATTCCCTTTTGGAGAAGAGGGTGCAGGGTGGGGAACTTTAAACCATTCGCAATTCACCATTTATAATTAACAATTCATTCATCATTTGTATTCCGCCGAGTGTCTTTTACCGGTTCTCAGATGTTTCATTAAAAAGGACTTTGTCAATCATTCCGTATTCTTTTGCTTCATTAGATTTCATCCAATAATCTCTGTCGGAGTCTTTTTCTATTTCTTCAAAGCTTTTTCCGGTATGAACAGAAAGAATGTGATATAACTCGTCTTTTAATTTTTTGATTTCTTTATAAGTAATTTCAATATCACTGGCTTGACCTTGTGCACCGCCCATCGGTTGATGTATCATCACTCTGGAATGTTTTAAGGCGGCACGTTTATTTTCGCAACCGGCGGCAAGCAGAACGGCTGCCATAGAAGCGGCAATGCCGGTACATGTTGTTGCCACATCGGGGCTTATGTATTGCATGGTGTCATATATTCCCAAGCCGGCATATACCCCTCCGCCCGGAGAATTGATGTATATTTGAACATCTTTTGTCGGGTCGGACGATTCCAAAAACAATAGTTGAGCTTGTATGATATTTGCTACATAATCATCAATGGGCAAACCGAGAAAAAGAATGCGGTCCATCATCAAACGAGAAAACACGTCCATTTGTGCCACGTTCAACTGACGTTCTTCAATAATGGTGGGCGAAATATAGCTGTTTTGCATTGCTTTGTAATAGTTGTGCAAATTTAAACTGCTGATATTTTTATGTTTTGTAGCGTATTTATTAAATTCGTTAATATCCATAATATAAAGGATTTATTATTTTTCATATGTTTTTTTATAACTTTCAAAGGTCATATAGGAACGCCCGAATCTACACTGAGCTCTTTTATATTCTCCACAGGGTTTAAACCCTGTGGAGAATAATCATTTCGTTGTGTGTCTTTTACCGGTTCTCGAGCGTTTCATATAATTTCTTAAAATCGTCTAAAGATATTTCTTTCTCTTCGATTTTAATTTTTTCTTTGATGAATTGAACTGCTTTTTTCTCAATTACACGTTCGGCAAATCGATTTCTGCTCTCTTCCGATTCAAGATTTTTATCTATAAAAGTCTTCATCTGTTCATCGCTCATTGAGCCAATAGGCAAACCATATTGAAGAAATTGAGCTTCGGTAAATTGTTTTGCCTCTTCTCTCAAATCATCTTCGCTTACTTCAAAATCTTGTTCTTTGGAAATTTCCGCTTTAATTAATTGCCATTGTGTGTCCTTACTGAAAGCCGGGTATTCTTTTGCTAAAACTTCATCGTTTATTTTTTCTTTGCGGTCGGTTGCTTTAAGCCATTTTTTCAAGAACTCGTCGGGCAAATTAGGTGATAATTTGTTTACAAACTCGTCTTTAACATCGAAAGTAAAGCGATATTCCGCTTCTTTATCATATATTTTCTCGATATCTTCTTTTATTTTTGCTTTAAATTCATCTTCGCTTTTCACGCTTCCTTCGCCATAAACTTTGTCGAACAGTTCTTGGTCTATTTCAGCCGGTGTATAGCTTGTGATTTCCTTAATCAAGAAATTAAAATAAGGCGCAGTGTTTTCAACTTCCTCAGAACTTATTTTCAAGATGCCGGCAATTTCCGTATTGTTCGGATAGGCTTTTTTAATATCAAAATCAATGATAGAATTTAATTTTGCCCCGACAAATTTGGCTTTTTCGTCTTTGTCTTTTATTATGTCGATTGCAATCAATGTATCTTCCGAACTTATTCCGTCTTCAATTACATTTCCGTCTTTATCGGTTTGCGTAACCGTTCCTTTTAAATAAGAGTTCTCTTGCACTTCCTCTGAGGAGCCGGCTGTTGCAAACTGATTTTGATAGCGTTTGATTTCGTCCTCTATTATTTTATCCTCAATTTTTATAGAATAATAAGGTACTTTAAAGCTGTCGTTTACTTCAAATTTAAGTTCCGGTGCCAAACCTACATCGAATAAAAATTCATGCTCTTTATCATTGAGAATATCTACCGGTTTTTGGTCGTTTGAAGGCAAAGGTTGTCCTAATATATTTAATTTTTCATCAACTAAATAGGAACTTAATTTTTCGGAAACCATTTTGTCTAATTCTTGCATAATGATTTGGTTTCCAACCATTTTTTTTATTAAGCCTATGGGTGCTTTTCCCGGTCTGAAACCTTTGATTTGAGCTTTCTTTCGGTATGTTTTCAACTCTTTGTCTACTGCCGGCATATAGTCTTCAACAGATATTTTTAATGCTATTTGAGCAGTTAATTCGTCCGTGTTTGTTTTTATTATTTCCATAAAAATCTAAATTGTTACAGTAAAAAAAACCGCTTGTTAAAACAAGCGGTTTGTGCGGATGAAGGGACTCGAACCCCCACGCCTTGCGGCACAAGATCCTAAGTCTAGCGCGTCTGCCAATTTCGCCACATCCGCATTTCAGGGATGCAAATGTAAGACTTTTTTGTTTATCAAAAAATAAAATCATTTTTTTATTTAAAATTATTTTCAAAACTTTTATAGTTTTGAGCACTCAATTTGAATAGAAGATACCGATATGGGGAAGATATATCCGAAAGAATATGAAGTGAAAACCGAATTTTCAAGAATTCGAGCACAGATAAAAACGCACTGTTTAAGTTATGCCGGGAAAAGAAAAGTTGATGAGATGTCTTTTCTTGATGACTATGAAAAAATTGAAAATTTGCTCAATTTAACTTCTGAATTTAAACATATCCTACAATTTAAAGAAGGATTTCCCACAAGCTATTTTATAGATACGAAAAGTTATTTTGAAAAAGTCCGGAATATCGGTTCGTTTTTTTCCGAGAAAGAACTGTTTGATATTGTGCGCTCCTTATCGACCATTAAAGCGATTATAAATTTTTTTTCAAAAGATGAAGAAAACAATTACCCCACACTGAAAAAGACGAGTGCAGAGGTGCAAGTTTTTCCTTTTGTAATTCAAAGAATTAATGCGGTTATTTCAAAATACGGCGAAATAAAAAATAATGCTTCGCCGGAATTGTTGCAAATACGAAATGATTTGTCAAGAAAGCAATCGAGTGTTACGCAAACCATTCATAAGATATTGAAAACGCAAATTAATGCCGGAGTTGTGGAAAGTGATACGGAAATAACCGTAAGAGACAATAAATTACTTATTCCCGTTGATGCAAAAAATAAGCGGAAGATAAAAGGGATTATTTACGGCGAATCGGCAACAGGCAAAACTTCATATATTGAACCGGTTGAGGTAGTGGTACTTAATAATGAAATTAAGGAGCTTGAATTTGCCGAAATGCGAGAAATAAAAAAAATATTAAGCGAGCTTACCAACGATTTGCGCCCTTATTTTGATGATTTGCAAGAAAGCTATAATTTCATGGCAAGAATTGACTTTATGAGAGCCAAAGCTCTTTTTGCCTTGGAAACCGATGCGCTTAAACCGCAACTTTCTCGCTTTCCCGAAGTGGAGTTTCTCTCGGCAAAGCATCCTTTGCTTCATTTAACCTATAAAAATACGGACAAAAAAGTTATTCCCTCAGACATCCGATTAAATCGTACAAAACGCATTTTAATTATTTCCGGACCCAATGCCGGCGGAAAATCCGTTTGTTTAAAAACTGCGGCTTTGCTTCAATATATGTTGCAATGCGGCTTGCTTATTCCCGTAAAAGAAATCTCGAAAACAGGAATTTTCGAACATATTTTTATTGATATAGGAGATGAGCAATCCATAGAGAATGATTTGAGTACTTATAGTTCGCATCTTAAAAACATGAAGTATTTTACGGAACATGCAAACGACAAAACTTTGTTTCTTATTGACGAGTTCGGCACGGGAACCGAACCCATGCTTGGGGGAGCCATTGCCGAAGCGGTTTTGGATAAGTTGCTCAAAACAAATGCGAGAGGAGTTATAACAACGCATTATACAAACTTAAAACATTTTGCCGGAGAAAATGAAGGCATCGAAAATGCTGCAATGTTGTATGATACACAAAATATGCGTCCTTTATATCAATTGGAAACCGGAAGACCGGGCAGTTCCTTTGCTTTTGAAATTGCCGAAAAAACAGGACTAAGCCCCGAAATATTGCGTGTTGCCAAATCAAAAATCGATAAAAATCAAATTGATTTTGAAGAAGCATTAAAGCAAATTCAGCAGGAAAAAAGAAAATTAAAGCAAGGTAAACGCCACATCCGAAATACTGAAATAAAACTGAGAGAACGCCTTGAAACTTATGAAAATGAACTTGAAAATTTGCTGAAAAATAAAAAGGAAATATTAAGAACTGCAAAAAATGAAGCGGATGAAATCATAAGTTCTGCCAATAAAAAAATAGAGCAAACCGTACTTGAAATAAAGCGTAATAATGCCGAAAAAGAAGCAACAAAGCAATTGAGAAAGGACTTGCAAGCATATATTACAAAAGAAAAAGAAAAGCAAAAGCAGAATGATGAGCAGATAGAACAAAAAATAAAAAAACTGAAACGGCAGAAACAGAAAAAAAAGGAGCATAGGAATGAAGAAAAAGCCGTGAAGAGAGTTTTGCAAGTCGGTGATAATGTAATTGTTAAAGGTACAGGGACGGTGGCGGAAATTTTATCGATTAAAAAAAATAAAGCAACACTCAAAGCCAATAATATTCAACTTACAGCAGCCTTAGATAAGCTCGAATTTACCGATAAAAAAATTAAATCCGGGAACAATACGGCGATACGCATTATTAAGAGTGAGCGTGAAGACGATGTTAATTTTATGGGGCAATTAGATGTGCGCGGAAAAAGAGCCGAAGATGCTTTGTTTGATGTAACACGTTATATTGATAATGCCATTGTAAAACAAACACGACATGTAAGTATCCTCCACGGCACGGGGAACGGTATTTTAAAAAAACTAATCAGAGATTTTTTAAGAACACATTCGCTTGTAAAGTCTTTCAAAGACGAGCGCATTGAAGTCGGCGGAGCCGGAATTACCCTTGTTGAGTTAGATTTGTAAGATAAGATAATTCGGAAAAAATTGTAAAAAAACAGAGCAAATTTTTTTGGAATATAAAATATTTCCTTACTTTTGTACCAAAAAACGAAAATAGTCAGTATGTCAGAAGATAAAACAAGGGAAAAAATATTGGAAGTCGCGGATAAATTATTCGGCAAATTTGGTTTTCATAAAACATCTATGGATGAAATTGCCAAAACTGCGCGCAAAGCAAAAGGTTCTTTGTATTATCATTTCAAGAGTAAGGAAGATTTGTTTCGAGAAGTGGTTGCCCGAGAAATCGGCTACATTAAAGATGAACTTATAAAAATTGTAAATAAGCCGAATTTGAGCGCAAAAGAGAAGTTCAAAACCTATTTAATGAAGCGAATGGAGCTTTTCAGCAAAGCTTATAATTATCATGAAACATTAAAAGCTGATTTTTTTGAACATTTTGATTTTATTGATGATTTGCGTTCCGAAATGGACATCTGGGAAAAAAACAAAATAAAACAAATTTTTATCGAAGGCGTAAAGGCAAATGAATTGGAAGATAATGCCGAAATAGAAGTGCTTTTGGATGTGTTCTTAATGGTTTTGAAAGGCTTGGAGATACCTTTTTTTATACAAGAAAAATATAAAATGTTTTTTCCCCATTTTGACGGAATGATAAATATTTTGATAAAAGGAATGTCTAAAGAGTAATATTTTTTTACACAAAAACTGACTATTAAACGATGTAAGTATAAAACAATTAAATAAAAATCATTATTAAACAATTTTATTTAACCGAACATGAAATGCTCATAGTTAAAAGTTTTTAGACAATCGGCGGAATGATTATTTAGGGGAAAGTCGGAGAACAAACACTTCCGGCTTCCAACTGCCCTCTTTCAACTTAAAAAATAAACATATGAAACACCCATGACTAAATTTTAGGCACACAACGGAATGATTATTTGCCAACACTATTAATTATTTGTAATGAACTAACTTAGGGTGTTCCTATATGACCTTTGAAAATTATAAAAAAAACATATGAAAAAATTATCTGAATTAACGATTAAATTAAACAAGCTCATTATAGCAATTGTGCTGTTATTGACCGTATTTTTCGGCTATCAGTTAAAGGATGTAAGCATAAACTCCGACATTATAAGTTTTTTGCCCGATAATGACCCCGTTGCAAAACTTTATAAGGAAATCGGTAATAAATACGGCAGCAATAATATGGCAATGGTTGTGTTGGAAACCGATAATATTTATTCAGCCCAAGTGCTGGAGCACATAAAACAAATTACCGATACGCTTAAAATTACGGACGGCATTGGTTCGGTTACGAGTCTTACCGATATTATGGATATTAAAAATTCAGACTTCGGTATTGAAATAGGCAAGTTGGTTGACGAATATGACTTGCCGAAAACAAAGGAGCAATTGGACAGTTTAAAAAGCTATATTGATACAAAGCCGATGTATAAAGGGGCTATTGTTTCCGAAGATGCTACGGCAACATTAATTATGTGCAATATTTCGGAAGGAGCTGACAGCCAGAATGTCGCCAATAATATAAAGAAGAAAGTGAAAAAAATGGGCTTGCCCGAAACCATTTATTTCGGCGGGATGCCCATGGTTATGAATGATACTTCGGATTTAATTTTGGCAGATATTATTTGGCTTATTCCGCTTGTGTTTATCCTTATTACACTTATTCTCTTTTTAAGTTTTAAGTCGGTAAAAGGTGTTGTTTTACCTCTTTTAACTTCCGGTATTGCAATTGTTTGGGCAATTGGTTTAATGCAGCTCTGCGGCTATGAATTAACCATGGTATCCAATAATATTCCTATCATTTTGCTTGCGGTAGGAAGTGCCTACACAATTCATGTGCTGAACAGAATTATTCAACAAAAAGACGACAATCCGAAAAAGGCATTGGTGAATGCCGTAGCTTATATTACCGTGCCGGTAGCATTGGCTGCTGTTACAACTTCCATAGGTTTTGTATCCTTTGTTTTTGGTGCTTATCTTACAATGATAAAAGACTTCGGTATTTTCACATCATTGGGAACATTGTTTGCCTTGTTCTTAGCCGTATTTTTTGTGCCGGCACTCTTGTCTTTATTTGCCGGTAAGGCGAGAAAAGAAAAAACTGTTGATGCAAAAAAACAATCTAATTTTATATCCGATAAAATATTGCAACCCCTTGTAAATTTGTTGTTTAAGCATCCGAAATACACTATCACGGGTTGGACGCTTGTTATTTTATTAAGCATAAGCGGAATTTTTATGATTAAAACGAGCGTTGATATTAATGAATATTTTAAAGAAGGCAATGAAACACGCGTATCGGAAGATATTATGCAAAAGAAATTCGGCGGTTCGATGCCGGTATTTGTAATCTTTAAAGGCGACCTGCAAAGTCCGGAAGTTTTGAAAAAGATGAAAGAAGCAGAGGAATACATGAAAAAATCTCCGAATATATCAACAGCACAATCCGTTGCCGATTTAATTGAACAAATGAATGATGTAATGGGCGAAGGCAAAAAAATCCCGGACGATAGAGATAAAATCGAGCAGCTTTGGTTTTTGCTCGACGGGCAAAACATTATGGAACAATTGGTCTCTTTTGATTTGGATGAAGGCGTTATACAAGCACGTTTTGCTTTTTCCGACAGCAAAATCATGGAAAAATTTAATAACTACATGAGGAAGTATATTGCCGAAAATACATCCGAAAATTATCAAATTTCTTTTACGGGAATGCCCTCCATTTACGAACAAATGAATAACAGTCTTATAAAAAGCCAAGCCGGCAGCCTAATTATAGCCGTTTTATTGGTCTTGGTCATTGTGGGATTAATTTTAAAATCGTTTTTGAAAGGCATCTATGCAACCGTGCCGATTATTTCAACCATTGTTGTGCTGTTTGGCTTTATGGGAATTGCAGGCATCGCTCTCGACATTGCTACCGTGCTTGTTGCAAGTGTGGCATTGGGTATCGGCATTGACTATTCAATTCATGTTATTACTCATTACGACCACAGCTTTAAAGAAACCGGTAGTATAAAAGAGGCTTTAAGTAATACGATAACCGTAAGCGGTAAAGCTATTTTTATTAATGTTCTTTCGGTTGCCGCCGGATTTTTGGTATTGTTGTTTTCGCAAATGGTACCTTTGCAAAATTTCGGATTGTTGGTTGCCATTAGCATGTTTGGTTCGGGATTCGGGGCGTTAAGCTTGCTTCCGGTAATACTAATTCTTGTAAACAAAGCTAAAAAATAAACTTATTTATATTTACTTAACTCAAAAAAACAAAACAATGAAGACAATTAAATTATCAATTCTATTTGCTGTCATTTTAATGACAGGATTATGTGTAAACGCTCAAAATGCAACAGAAATTTTGAAAAAAACAGACGATGTAATGTATTCCGCCAAGGACATGACCGGAAAAATGAAAATTATATTAATTGACAAAAACGGTAAAAAGAAAACGCGTGAAGCAAGCATTCTGCAAAAAGGAACCGACAAACGTTTATTCCGCTTTACGGCACCGGCTTCGCAAGCGGGCATTGCCACCTTGTCTTTGCCCAATGACATTATGTATTTATACATGCCTGCTTTCGGAAAAGAACGCCGTATTTCGTCTTCCGTGAAATCGTCAAAATTTGCCGGAACCGACTTCGCTTATGAAGATATGGAAGCCGTTAAATTTGTTGATAAATACAATGCAAAACTCTTAAAACCCGAAGCAAACAGCTTTGTTTTGGAACTAATCCCCAAGTCAAAAAAATCAAGCTATTCAAAAATAATTATGAAAGTGGATAAGAAAAACTATTATCCTGTTTTTTCGGAATATTATGACAAAGGGAACAGAAAAATAAAAACTACGACATACAAATTTAAAAAAATAGGCAAATATTGGAATGCCCAAGAAATTACAATGAAAGACCTGAGAAAATCTCATACGACAAAAATGCTTACTTCTGAGGCAAAATATGATACCGGATTAAAAGACGATGATTTCTCGGTACGAAATTTAAAAATGTAAGAACTATTTAAATATCATAAAAAACAGCATAATATATTGTGTCCGATTTTTTGCGGTTTTCATGATTTTTGACAAATAGCAAGGGAGTGCAGGGGCATTGATTTTGTTATTGACAATCGACTAAAAAGTTAAAAATTAAGATACTGATAAAGAATAATTCACAATTCATCATTCACAATTAAATAAATTGACCTTTGAAAATTATAAATAAAAACATATGAAACGCCCATGACTAAATTTTAGACACACAACGGAATGATTATTTTTCTGCTCTAATAAAATTAAATGTAATAAAGCTCATTCGGGCGTTCCTATATGACCTTTGAAAATTATAAATAAAAACATATG
>PDWI01003533.1_pt1 | contig 21969 bp, 17 predicted proteins | sample 1430891 | NCBI WGS metagenome assembly PDWI01 (sample SAMN01162508, study PRJNA174530) | Oral metagenome, whole genome shotgun sequencing project. | biome: Marine environment; feature: Marine mammal; material: Swab sample of the gingival sulcus; isolation source: swab sample of gingival sulcus... | reverse complement strand
TTATACAATGATTTGACACGTCCGGGTTATCCCGTAAACATAGGTTCCAGACATCCTATTTCCATTGTACGACAAAAAATTGTTGACATCTTCAAGCGTATAGGTTATGTGGTTTCCGAAGGACCGGAAATAGAAGACGATTGGCATAATTTCACGGCTTTAAACCTGCCTGAATACCATCCTGCACGGGACATGCAGGACACCTTCTTTATTGAAAAATCAGACAACACCAGAGAAGATATTTTATTACGTACGCATACTTCTTCTGTTCAGGTACGCTATATGGAAAACAACAGACCTCCTATACGCACCATCTCACCCGGCCGGGTTTACAGAAATGAGGACATTTCTGCCCGTTCGCATTGTTTATTCCATCAGGTGGAAGGACTATATATAGACACAAATGTATCATTTGCGGACCTCAAACAAACCTTGATGTATTTTACTAAAGAACTCTTTGGTAAATCCAAAATACGTTTGCGTCCTTCCTATTTTCCGTTTACTGAACCCAGTGCCGAGGTTGATATTTACTGGGGCTTAGAAACAGAAACAGATTACCGCATCACCAAAGGTACGGGTTGGTTAGAAATCATGGGCTGTGGTATGGTTGACCCCAACGTCCTGAAAAATGCTGATATTGATGCTGAAAAATACAGTGGTTTTGCCTTTGGTATGGGTATAGAACGTATCGCCATGCTTCTGTATCAAATACCTGATATCAGAATGTTTTATGACAATGACGTGCGGTTTTTAGAACAGTTTAAATCTGTGATTTAATAAGGGATCATTGACGATTATTAAATGTCATAGACAGAATAATCCATTTCAATAACCAAGCCTCAGTCTTGATGGGATTTGGTATTAACATCTAAGTATAAGACATTGAAAATAAAAACGTCCTTTTTTTGCCAAAGTTGTGGTGCCCAATATCCTCAATGGATGGGACAATGTCGTGCCTGTGGCGAATGGCATACCATAGCTGAAGAAGTGGTGCAAAAAGAGGATAAAAAAGCCTGGCAGAGTCCGAATGTTTCCAACAAAACACGTAACAAGCCCCAAAAAGTCTCAGAAATACAGCTGAACACCGAACAGCGAATCGATTCCACTGACTCTGAACTCAATCATGTGCTGGGTGGTGGGATTGTTGCAGGATCATTGATTCTTCTCGGGGGGGAACCCGGTATAGGCAAATCTACACTAATGCTTCAGGTTGCCTTACAGATGTCTCAAAAAGTCCTTTATGTTTCGGGGGAAGAAAGCCAGTCACAACTCAAGATGCGTGCCGAACGGCTTAACCGGCAGCATTCAGATTGTCTTCTGCTTACCGAAACCAATACGCAGAATATTTTCCGCCATATAACAGACTTACAACCCGAAGTTGTAGTCATAGATTCTGTTCAAACCTTACATACTGATCATATAGACTCTTCGCCGGGGAGTATTTCTCAAATAAGGGAAACAGCCGGTGAATTACTCAAATATGCCAAAGAAACCAACACACCTGTTATTCTTATAGGGCACATTACCAAAGAAGGTCAGATTGCAGGACCTAAACTATTGGAACATATGGTGGATGTTGTCTTACAATTTGAAGGAGACCGCCACCATATCTACCGTATATTGAGGTCTCAAAAAAACCGTTTTGGAGCCACCTCTGAGATAGGTATTTATGAAATGCGTCAGGACGGTCTAAGAATTGTTGACAATCCGTCTGAGCTATTGATATCCGAAAAAGATCAACCACTGAGTGGTACAACCATTGCAGCTACCCTGGAAGGGATGCGCCCCTTAATGATAGAAGTTCAGGCACTGGTAAGCTCAGCCGTTTACGGTACGCCACAACGTTCGGCTACAGGATACAACCTCAAACGTCTGCATATGTTGCTCGCCGTTCTGGAAAAACGGGCCGGTTTTAAACTGGGCGCCAAAGACGTCTTTTTAAACATTGCAGGAGGTATTCAGGTAGATGATCCCGCCATAGATCTGGCGGTTATTATTGCCATATTATCATCCAATGAAAATATTGAAATCTCCCAAAAAGCCTGTTTTGCCGCAGAAGTAGGTCTCGCAGGAGAAATACGTCCGGTATCCAGAATAGATCAACGCATCTCTGAAGCTGAAAAATTAGGCTTTGAGCAGATTTTTATCTCTAAATACAACAAAGTACAACCTAAAGACTTTAAGATTACCGTGACGACCATCACTAAAGTTGAAGATATTTACAGATTACTCTTTACTTAACCTCAAGTAAGAACTTTTTGCGGCATTATAACACCGCTTTTGAACCTCATCTTTACAAACTTTATTTCACGAAACATAACCTCCCGGCTATAAGCCTTCACGGTAGTTAAAAACATCAAATAGCATTGCGTTTGACTAAAAAGGAGGTCCTCTATACAAGCACAAAAAAAAGGCGCAAATTCTACTTTTACGCCTTACCTAATATGGATGATTAATGAAAAAATATAAAAAACAAAGTTTTAAGTCGATGTTATAAAAGCTGTGATTGCTTTTGATGTTTAGAACATTGTTATAGTGTTTGTCTTTGCTATAACCACTACAAATATATATAAAAGTATTTATTATTTAGAAAAATTCTAAATAAATTTTTATATTTTTTATAACAAACTTATATACAGACTATTATAAGTATATTTTTTTATAAAAATCATAAGATTTACAGTCTTTTTTGTTTAATCAAAGAGCTTGAAAAGGTCTGAAAAAGTCATTTTTCGTCAGCCAACCGGTACTTTTCGATTATTTTCAAAGCTTCCCGCCGGCTCAGATTGGATAACTCATCCAATTCTTCTACGACTTCCTGTACCCAAACAGGGTTGGTTTTTGAGTATTCACGTAAAGCCCAACCGATGGCTTTGTTGATAAAAAATTCTTTAGTGCCCAATAGTCTGTAAACTGCCCTGTAGAGTAACAGGGTATCAGTTTGTGCTTTGTATTTGAGTTGGAATAACAAACACGTACGTTGTAACCATATATTTCCGGAGGCCAGCCATTCGGTCACCACAGGGTCACGTTCAAATCTGAACACCCTGAAATACCCCCCGACCAAGGTACCGGCAATAAAATCAACCGAATCCCACCAGGACTTATGGGTAATCATATAGGCGTATAAATCTATATCTTCTATAGCCGGTTGCTTGAGGTATTTCTCCGCCAATTCCATAGCAAAATACTGCAGTTCACGCTGGGGTTGCGCCCAAAGTTCTTTGATGACAGTAAAAGCCTCTTGTTTAGTGGGCAAATGAGCCTTTTTAAACAATGTACGGTTAAGAATTTTCCTTTCTGGAGCCGTAATGCCAAAGAAATCAAAATGTCCTTTCATATAGGCTTTCTGTTGGCTTGCCCGACCGGGATTGGCATGGCTTTGATAAGTATTTATGACCGTTTGTGTATAAGTGTTCATCCTTGACGCGTTAACATGAGTTTGACTTAAGCGGTAGCAAGTTAGCAATTATATCAGGAATTAATCAGGAATTAATCAGGAATTTTTATACGGATATTTACAACTATCAATACGGTTATTGAATTCATCCTCTGGTCTTCTCTTATAGGAGTTTAAGAAAAACCGTTAAATAGTATTTCAATAAATTTACCGGTGACAGCTTATGTGATGAATCGTTTCTCTATCCATATTTTACCCCAATAAAAAAAGCTCCTGAAAAATCAGAAGCTTTTGTTTTTTGCGGTCTGGACGGGACTCGAACCCGCGACCCCATGCGTGACAGGCATGTATTCTAACCAGACTGAACTACCAGACCTTTATTTGTACTTTCACCTATAACTAAATAAAAGCGATGCAAAGATACAGTCTTTAATTGATTTAACAAAATATTTTTTCTGTTTTTTACATTCTGAACCTTTAGGTACTATTTTTAAATATTTTGTAAAAAAACATCAATTATTTCAAAATATTTTTATTATATTTGTAGTGTCTATGAAAAAGGATAAGTGCTAACTTATCCTAAGGGGTAAATAAGAAGACGTTTCGTATTCACATACGAAACGTTTTTCTTTTATATAAATCCTAATTATCTAAATCCAACTTTAGGTTTAACTCATCCAGTTGAGCCTTATCAATCACCGCAGGAGCATCAATCATAACATCTCTACCGGAATTGTTTTTAGGAAAGGCAATATAGTCTCTTATCGTTTCCTGACCGCCCAAAATAGCGACCAAACGGTCTAAACCAAAGGCTAAACCACCGTGTGGTGGTGCACCATACCGGAAAGCATCCATTAAAAAGCCAAATTGTGCCTGCGCTTCTTCTTTGGTAAAGCCTAACAAATCAAACATTTTAGATTGAAGATCTTTATCGTGTATTCTTATAGACCCACCACCTATTTCATTACCATTGAGCACCATGTCATAAGCATTGGCTCTTACTTTACCCGGCTCTGCGGACAATAAGTCCATATCTTCGGGTTTTGGCGATGTAAACGGATGGTGCATGGCGTGATAACGGTTGGTCTCCTCATCCCACTCTAATAATGGGAAATCAACAATCCACAGTGGCGCAAATTCTTCGGGGTTTCTCAAGCCCAATTCTTCTGCCATATACATACGTAACACATTGAGTTGTTCGCGTGTCTGATCTTTGTCTCCGGCTAAAATCAAAATCAAATCACCGGGGTTGGCATTTGTGTGCTTAGCCCATAATGCTAAATCTTCCTGAGCAAAAAACTTGTCCACCGATGATTTATAAGTTCCGTCTTCATTACATTTGACCCAAACCAAACCTTTAGCACCTACTTGTGGTCTTTTGACAAAATCTGTGAGTTTATCTATTTGCTTACGCGAATAACCGGCACATCCCGGAGCTGCAATTCCCACCACAAGTTCGGCACTGTCAAACACACCGAAACCTTTGTTTTGAGCCACTTCATTGAGCTCTCCAAAAATCATATCAAACCGGATATCGGGTTTATCACTACCATATTTTCTCATGGCTTCGTCGTACGACAGACGCGGAAAGTCTTCAACTTCAACGCCCTTAATGGTTTTCAGCAAGTGCTTGACCAGTCCTTCAAAAACATTAAGGACATCTTCCTGCTCCACAAACGCCATTTCACAATCTATTTGTGTAAACTCCGGCTGACGGTCTGCCCGCAAATCTTCATCTCTGAAACATTTGACAATCTGATAATACTTATCCATACCGGCAACCATCAACAACTGTTTAAACGTCTGCGGAGATTGCGGTAAAGCGTAAAATTGTCCGGGATTCATTCTGGATGGCACCACAAAGTCTCTGGCGCCTTCGGGTGTAGATTTAATTAAATACGGCGTTTCTACATCTATAAAATCCTGTTGGGATAAATACCCTCTCACTGCCATAGTGACCTGATGTCTGAAAACCAGTTTTTCCCTTACAGGATTCCTACGTATATCGAGATAACGGTATTGCATACGAAGGTCATCCCCTCCGTCTGTTTTATCTTCAATGGTAAAAGGAGGTACTTTAGCTCCGTTGAGAACGGTTAATTCTTCAACCAAAATCTCAATCTCGCCGGTAGGAATATGATCGTTTTTGGCTTCCCGTTCTATCACTTTTCCACTTACCTGAATGACAAATTCACGTCCCAATTCCCGGGCTTTTTCTAAGAGTTCCGCAGATGAACGTTCTTCATCAAGCACTAATTGGGTAATACCGTAACGGTCTCTTAAATCGACCCAAATCATAAAACCCTTGTCTCTTATTTTTTGCACCCAACCCGATAAGGTCACTTGTTTATTGACATCTGTCAATCGTAATTCGCCATTAGTATGTGATCTATACATATCTTTTAAATTTTAAGTCGCAAAACTACGTATATTTTTTATAGGTAAAAAGCCTTGTAATAACCTTAGCTGCAATTGTCTGTATAAAGTCTTTACAAAGGCGGCAAAACAATCGTTATTTTATTCATTATTACCGTTTCACTTACAACTGATGTTCTATGAGCTAACAGCCCTTATAACAGTCATTAAACGACGAGATAAAAAAACCCCGTCGCAAAGTCTTACGGCGGGGTTATATTATATCTGATTGGTTGGTTTTCTAGAAATGATGATGTAATGTCTCTTTGATATAAGGACTACCTTCATGTAATAACGGACGTTTAGCCAAATTGCTAAAGCCAAAGTAAATAAACAGACCTAGGAAGAACAATATACCGCCTACTTCAGGGATACCAAATTTGAATGTATCGCCTATGGTCGATGGCATAATCATCATATAGAAATCAATATAATGACCTGCCAATACAATGATACCCACAATAATAATGAGGAAGTTTTTGCGTTTCCAGTCTCTGTCCATTAGGATTAAAACAGGTAGTAAGAAATTCAGCAACAACATAAAGAAGTACCAGAATTTGAAAGCACCATACATACGAGGCACAAAATAAACGGTTTCTTCGGGCATATGAGCATACCAGATCAACATAAACTGGGCAAACCATAGATAAGTCCAGAAAATACTGAAACCAAACATAAATTTACCAAGGTCATGGATATGACTTTGATTGACAAATTTCAAATAACCTTTGTGTTTTAAATAAATAGTTACTATTGCTATCACGGTTACTGCTGACACCATACCGGAAGCAAAGATGTACCAGGCAAATAAGGTACTGAACCAGTGCGGATCTAAGGACATAATCCAATCCCAGGAGAACATGGCTTCTGTCAACATAAAAAAGGCTACAAATAATATAGTCCATCTAAATCCTTTTTCATGTGGATTATATCCTTCGGCTTTATCCTGAGCTTCAGATTTTTTAATAATAATATGTCTGAACCCTATATAGCCTAAGATAAATACAAATGCTCTGATAGTCCATCCCGGAATGTTCAGCCAGAAAGATTTGGCTTCAATGATTTCATCACCTACAGCGGTCATCCAATGAAACAGATGATGTACGCCCATAGCACCTAAAACCAAAAATAAGAGCAATAATAAGCCTATGGGAACCACAGCTCCGGACAAGCCTTCCATCACTCTGTAAAGCGCCACAGACCATCCAGCCGATGCTGCTACTTGGCTGGCATAAAACACAAATATACTCAGTGCTATCATAAAGAAAAAGAACAGCGCTATATAGACCGCAGACCAAGGTCTGTTGGCTAATAAATGTGCTGAATTGTCACTGTGCTCTGCGTGATCAGCCATGTGGTGATCATCTGCCGCAGCCTCATGAGAATCATCGTGAGTTTTGACATCTTCTGCATGATCATGCCCGTCTTTGGCTACAACTTCGGTATCGTGTGTAGCGTCTTCATGATGTTCACCGTTAGTAAAAAAACCTATAGCTATACCTATGATACCAAGTAACATTAAGATAATAGCAAACATTTTTAGTCTTCCTGAAAATTGATACATGTTATTTAATTATAAATTAAAACAACGCCTTTTAATTCTAAAAAAGAATTATCGGGATTTTATTTTTTTATTATTCTTTGGGCTTTAATTTGTTTCGCAATTTCTCTACGTATTGCACCACTTGCCAACGTTCTTTTTCTGTCAATAACATCGCATGTGGCCCCATCATGTTTCTACCGTAATAAATTACGTGATAGATACTACCCTCGTTGATGTCTCTGTCTTTATAGTTGGGAACACCCAAAAACTTACCGTTTTGAACTAAAGTTCCTTTACCATCACCTTTAACACCGTGACAACTCGCACAATAAATATTGTACATTTTCTTACCGTTGGCTAAGTTCTCTTTGTTGACTTCCAACGGTGATTTTAATTCTGCTTTGGCCTGATTATATCCTTCAAATGTTCCCGGAAGATCAAAAGTGGCATGACCTCTGGCAACTGATCCTTGTGGTGGTAAGAGCGCAGCCATACTATCTTTCATAACCGTATTAATGCCATAAGGCTCATAGGGAATGGATTTATACATATCGGGCATATACATAATGTTTGGTTTACTGCGATCTCTGGAACACGAGGTCAAAGCAATTAACACGACCAATAATGCAATTATTCTTTTGTTCATTTTGATATATTTATAGGTTTACCACTTACAATATTTACTCATGCATATCGTAATAATATGGATCTATTTTTTCAATTATTTCAACTTCGCTTGCACCGGTTGACTTCAAAAAATCTACGGCTTTTTGCGTATCACTTTCTACCTCCACTTCCATCACAAATAAATCATCTGTCGTACGTGGATTAGGATTTTCAGCCTCTTTCCATGGCCATAAACGACTTCTTAAATAAAAAGTAATAACCATAAGGTGAGCGGCAAAAAAGATGGTCAACTCAAATAATATGGTTACAAATGCCGGAGCATTTGCAGCATAGGTAAAGTTGGGTTTACCACCAAAATTTTGTGGCCAATCGACTATCATGGTATAGTTAGTAATTGCCAATGCGGTAAAAAAGCCGGTAATTCCAAATAAAAACGCAGTAATAGCAATACGCGTAGGTTTAAGTCCCATTGCCTTGTCCAAACCGTGAACGGGAAAAGGCGTATAAACCTCATTAATCTCATAATCGGCTTCACGAGTGGCTTTTACAGCGTCCATTAGTACATCGTCATCTGTATACGATGCTTGAATATGATAATACGTTTTACTCATGGTGATCGTTATTTCCTCTTAATTCTTTATAATGTTGTCCTGTTTTTTTCAAAATAGATTTAACCTCTGCCTGTGCAATAACAGGGAATGTACGGGCATATAATAAGAACAGTACAAAGAAAAATCCAAGGGTTCCTATAAAAATGCCTATATCGACAAAGGTAGGTGAGAACATATCCCAGGTTGATGGTAGATGACCCTTACTCAACACGATGACAATAATGTCAAAACGCTCAAACCACATACCTATATTAATCACTATCGAAATGATAAATGACCAAATAAAACTTCTTCTGATATTTCTAAACCACAACAATTGCGGGATGAGAATATTACAAATAATAAGTAACCAAAATGCCCATGCATAAGGTCCGGTAGCTGCACCTACAGACATATAAGTAAAGTACTCATAAGGACTGGCGGTGTACCAACCGATAAACAACTCTGTTAAATATGCTACAGCCACAATACCACCGGTAAACAGAATAACCATGTTCATGTTTTCCACATGCTTACGGGTAATATAGGCTTCCATATTAGTCACTTTTCTCATGATACCCAATAAGGTCTGTACCATCGCAAATCCGGAGAATATAGCTCCTGCCACAAAGTAAGGCGGGAAAATAGTAGAGTGCCATCCGGGATTGACGGAGGTCGCAAAGTCAAAGGATACGATGGTGTGTACTGAGAGTACCAACGGTGTTGCCAAACCGGCTAAAACCAATGATACTTCTTCAAAACGTTGCCAGTCTTTGGCACGACCAGTCCAACCAAAACTGACCAAACTGTATATTTTCTTTTGGAAAGGTTTAACGGCTCTGTCACGTATCATGGCAAAGTCAGGTAACAAACCTGTCCACCAGAATACCACTGAAACGGTCAAATAGGTTGAAATTGCAAACACGTCCCAAAGCAAGGGTGAGTTAAAGTTAACCCACAACGAGCCAAACATATTAGGAATAGGCAAGGTAAAATAGCCGTCCCAGATACGTCCCATGTGAATAAGCGGGAACAATCCGGCCTGAAATACTGCAAATATCGTCATCGCCTCTGCAGAACGGTTAATCGCCATACGCCATTCCTGACGAAACAGTAAGAGTACGGCAGAAATCAAGGTTCCGGCGTGACCAATACCTACCCACCATACAAAGTTGGTGATATCCCATGCCCATCCAATATTTTTATTTAGTCCCCATGTACCTATACCGGTTCCTATAGTGTAGATGATAGCACCCAACCCCCATAAAAAAGCAATAAGTGCTATGGTAAACGCTATCCACCAAGATTTGTTGGCTCTCGTTTCAATAGGTTTTGCAATATCAACAGAGACATCATGATAGGTTTTTTCGCCTAAAATCAGTGGTTCTCTGTAAGGTGATTCGTAATGAGACATAATCTGTTTAATTTAAATTTTAAACAACAAGCTTTTAAACTTAAATATACTTGTCTGTACTTTTATGATTTATTTTTATGCTTCGTTTCTTACTTTGACCTGATAGACAACATTTGGTCTTGTGCCTATAAAGTCTAATAGATGATAGGCACGCTTATCTTCTGCAAGTGCCGCTACTTTACTTGATTTATCATTGATATCACCAAAGACCATTGCTCCGGTAGCACAAGCATTGACACAAGCCGTACTGAATTCGCCGTCTCTTACAGGACGACCCTCACGTTTGGCTTCTAAAATCGTGGCTTGAGTCATTTGAATACACAATGAACATTTTTCCATAACCCCTCTTGAACGTACAGTTACATCAGGATTAAGAACCATTTTACCGTACTCATCATTCATGTAGTAATCAAATTCCGAATTTTCATTATAGCGGAACCAATTAAAACGACGGACACGGTACGGACAGTTATTCGCACAGTAACGGGTACCTACACATCGGTTGTAAGCCATGTTATTTTGTCCTTGTGAACTATGGGATGTCGCCGCTACGGGACAAACTGTTTCACAAGGTGCATTATTACAGTGTTGGCACATCACCGGCTGGAATGCTACCTGAGGATTTTCAGCAACACGCTCTAATCCATGGTACATTTCCACACGGCCAAGACCTTCTTCTTTTGCCGCTTCTCTTGACGGCACTTCTGATGAATAGTAACGGTCTATACGTAACCAGTGCATATCGCGACTGACACGCATCTCTCGTTTACCGACGACAGGGACATTGTTTTCTGCGTGACAAGCAATGACACAAGCGGCACAACCGGTACAAGTCGTTAAGTCAATGGATAAATTAAAGTGATGACCATTACTATGATCATGTACTTTCCATAATCTGGCTTTATCTTTATCAACTTCTTCGTGATTTAAAGAGAATTGGTGTTTGTGATTCCAATCGTGGGGATCACCGTGTTTATAATCTTCTAAAGAAACTTCTTTTAAAATGTCGTGACGACCGGCAAGCGTATGGTGCAACTGGATACAAGCAAACTCATGCATACCTTTAGGGGCTGATAAAGTAACAGCTCCGGTTTTACCTTTGAATTTAAAGGCATTGACACCTGTCTTCATCTCATCTCTTACCCCTGCTGTACGGCCATAACCTAAAGCCAAACCGACTGAGCCTTTGGCTTGTCCGGGCTGAATATATACCGGTACATTTTCTATAGTTACACCATCCAAGGTTATATCGACCATATGTCCGTCTAATGCTCCGTTATCACGGGTGACATTTTTGATGCCTTTTTCAGCAGCATCCGCGGGCGATAGAGTCAAATAGTTATCCCATGTTGCCCTGGTGATAGGGTCGGGTAATTCTTGTAGCCAAGGATTGTTGGCCATGGTTCCGTCACCCATTGAGGTTTTAGTATATAAGCACAATTCTAAATCTGCACTTACGATACTTTTATTTAAAGCGTCAATAGCAGCCACCAAATCAACTGATGATGCAGGGTTTGCTTCAGGCGCTTTTCCGGCTACAAAACCATCGTGAATGGCTTGGTTAAAATCACCGTTAAAACTTGATTTCAGATAATCATAATACGTTTGGTTTTCACCGCTCCATTTCAATAAAGTATCCTGAAACTGACGGGAATTGAATAATGGACGTATCACCGGCTGAATCATGCTGTAATGCCCTCTTTTGTGCGCCACATCACCCCAACTTTCCAGATAATGCGGTACAGCAAGTGCATATTGACAGTGTTCTGCTGTTTCGTTATAATGTTCTGCAAACGCTACACTCAATCGTAATTTGGCAACTTCTTCTGCAAATACATCTCCATGAGGACAGGTATAAACCGGGTTGGCATTGTAAATAATAATACCACCTATTTTTCCTGCTTTCATATCGGCCATCATCGCCTTCATATCGGCATTATTACCTTGTCTCAACTTACGTGTTCCGGCTGTATCGATGACTTGAGAACCCAGAGCTTTGTTAATCGCTAAGGCTAATAGCTGAGCGTTTTTATCCTGAATACCGGTCACGACAACGGCTTGCGATCCCGCTGCTTTTAGTCGTTTCGCCAATGCTGCAATCACATCGTCAACCGGTGTTTGTTGAGTTTTGGCGTTGTTGCCGGTAACCTTGTTGAATAGAGTTATTAAGGCCGCAATTTGTTCTGAAGGTTTTAATGCAACACGTTTGTCTGCATTAGCTCCCGTTAGTGAAAGGTTACTTTCCAATTGAACGTGATAGGACATATCACCGCTTTCGGGTTTACGACTTTCAGAATATGATTTTTCAAAGCCGCCACCTTGCCAGTCACCGAGGAAATCAGCACCTATAGACACGATAACTTTAGCTTTTGAAAAGTCGTAGTCCGGTAATTCTCTTACCCCGTACATCTGTGCAAAGGCATCTAATGCCGCGCTTTCGGGTACAGCATCATAAACCACTTCTCTCAACGGCCCAACCTTTTCTTTGAATTGTTCCACCAATCGTCTTGTAGAAGGGCTGGCACAAGTACCATGCATAAACACGACTTCTTTACCGGAAGCCAAGACGTTTTTTATTTTTTGAGGAACTTCAGCATCTACTTTATCCCAGGTAATGTCTTCTCCTTTGAATTTAGGATTTTGCAAACGACCTCTGTCATAAAGTGACAGTACCGATGCTTGTACACGGGCATTTGTGGTTCCTCCTGCTTCTCTATTGGGTTCTATTTTAATAGGACGACCTTCGCGGGTTTTGACTAATATATTGGCAAAATCAAAGCCGTCAAAATAGGTTGTTGCATAATAATTGGGTACACCCGGCGTGATTTCCTGAGGTTTAATCACATAAGGGATAGCTTTACGTACCGGTCCCTCACATGAAGCCAGTGAAGCAGCCGCAGTAGTAAAACCGAGATATTTTAAGAAATCTCTTCGCGATGTACTTGACGCTTCAAGATTTTCTTTATCGCCTAAAAATTCATCGGTAGGTATCTCTTGAACAAACTCTTTATGGTTGAGATTATCAACCAAAGAGCTGTCTTGTTTTAATTCTTCTGTACTTACCCAATATTTTTTATTTGAAGCCATATTGTTTATTACGATTTATTCGATTTTCGATTTAATTGATTCAAGCAGCACTCTGCGTCTGCTTTCTAATAATGACATTTACCGCATTCTCTACCGCCCATATCAACAACAGTAGCGCCTTTGTGACCTTTGGCAAATTCCTCATAAGTACCGGCATAATAACCATTGTCATCCATTTTGACCTTGGTTTGTTTGTGACAATCTATACACCAACCCATGGTGAGGTTTGAAAATTGTTCTACACGGTGCATAGTTTCTACCGGACCATGGCAGGTTTGACATTCCAATCCTGCGACTGTCACGTGTTGGGAGTGGTTGTAATAAGCGAAATCAGGCAGGTTATGTACACGTACCCATTCTATAGGCTTACCCTCTGAGGTGTAAGCAAATTTTGTTTTATCCCATCCGGCAGCTTCGTGTACTTTGGCGATTTCACCATCAAAGAAAGCTTTGTCGTGATCGCCATAAGGCTCTCCTTTATATTCAGTGATAAATTTATGACAGTTCATACACACATCTGCAGAAGGAATACCGGATGTTTTACTGCGTTTCGCAGAAGAGTGACAATACTCACAGTCTATACCATTGTCTCCGGCGTGAACTTTATGTGAAAATTCAATAGGTTGTACTGGTTTATACCCGGTATCAACACCTATTTGCATTAACCACGAAAACAAAAAGTAAGCTGTGGTCAGTGCTAAAATAATTGCAGTCATGATTCCCAACAGACCTATTTTCTTTTTGGCAAAGAAAAAGACCAATGCTGCTAATAACAACACAACGACAGGTTGCCACCACCAATTAGAATTTTGGGGTGGTAACTTTGAAAATTCATCAGAGACCACTGCTGTAGTAATCGCTGCCGGCTCATCCGGAGTCAGCCCTTCGTCACCTACTGTAGTGTAAGCAATGATGTTCTGTACATCTTCTTTAGTAAAATTAGGGAAAGGGGTCATGGGTGTTTTGTTGTATTCCTCATACAACTTTTTAGCATCGGGATTGGTTTTAACCCATTCAGTAGAATTGGTGACCATATTAAAAATATAGTCTTCTGAACGTCTGTCCGCTACGCCTCCAAGTGGAGGACCAATCAATTTTTGATCCAATGTGTGACAAGCCGTACAGTTGGTCATAAACAACTCTTTACCCTTGGCAGGGTCACCTTCTTGCGCTAAAACTAACGTTGAAAAAATTAAAAAAAGTGATAAGAAAACATCCGTTAACTTTAACTGACTAAAGTGACGATATAGTAATTTCATACTGCTACTTGATTAGTTAACTTATTAATGATTTTACCCGCTATGGGAGCAAAACTGACATTTGATAGTTTTTGACTATAAATGAATAATTCACAAAGGTAGTACATATTTGACATAAAACACAAAAACTCATTATAAACGGTTTTAATTTATATTTATTCTAAATAATCGTCTTAGCGGTTTCAAACGCATTTCTTTAGATTTTTTTAACATAAACAACTCAAAATAAATGATTTATTTTTACGTTTCATACATTGCACCTTAACTTTAGTAAAAAGTTCCGGAAAGCTTATGGTTTCTGTCCAACATCACCGAAAATTGTGTACGTTTGTAGCCACTAAGTTTACGGGCATTAATTTTTTTTTAATATGATTAATAATCGCTTTTACATTCTATTGGCCATATTTGGCTTACTTTTGACCTCAAACGTTCAGGCACAGAATGCTGACCAACGCATGAAAGAGTTGGTTGAGCAACGCAAACAGAACAATTTGACTTCTAATGATCATACAGTATTTAAAATTCAGATCTATAATGGTCTGAGTGAATCAAAAGCCAAATCTGTTCGCAATGATTTTGACCGTACTTTTGTAGGTTACGGGTCTGAGCTTTCTTATACCCAACCGGAATGGAAAGTACAAGTCGGCCGATTCAGTTCTGAAATAGCAGCTTATAAAGCTTTGGAACGTATCAGAAAAAAATTTCCGGGAGCTTTCAGATTAAAAGTACGCTAACAATCCCCAACTAGTCTAAATTTCTTTTGATCAGCAGATAATAATCATTGTCCAGCTCCAGATAACCCTGATCATATATATAGTAGTAAGTACTACCGGCCTTGGTCGTATAGGTAGAGGTATGTAAGTTAAAATCAAAGTTGTGGTCAAAAAGCTTCAGACGTGTCACTTTGGTTTTACCGGTTTTATTGAGCTTGGTAAGTACTTTATAATTGTTTCGCAACCGGTTGTTGGTATTTCTAATCAATTTTTTAGCTTCTACGTCAAAACGGTTGTTGTGTGTATTCCGGCACTGGTCACTACAAAATTTTTTATCACTGCGTCCAAAGATAGGATCGCCACATTCTTTGCAGGTTCTTTGTGCCATAGTATTTGGTTTTAGAATTCGGAATACAGTTTTGATGGTTTGCTTTAATCCTTTGGATTAAAATCATGGACACATCGCCGGATGACTGCCTCCATGGGTTCAAAGGTAAACAAAAGTTCTTTTTTTATTTTTCCTGAATCATAAAACGTCTGTTCGTGAACGGTTTGCGCCATACGCTTTGTAAATGTTTTGGGGCGTCGTAACACAACAGCACTCACGGTATCCAACATCCATAAAAGTTTACCCATCAACGGGGTTAAGGCATGAGAAGGCTCTGATTGATGCATAGCCTTTGCAATACCCGATAATAATTCACGGTAACTTAGGTTTTCAGACACCAATACAAAACGTTGGTTGGAGATCTCACTTGACATCAATTGAGTCATTACCCTGACCACATCCCATACACCAACATAACCTGTAATACCATTGGTGTAATATTTAAAACCATTGGCGACACGCGTAAAAATCTTACCTGTATTTTTATGCCAAAAGCCCGAACCCAAAATCACACCGGGGTTGACAATGACGGCATTCAATCCTTCTTGCGTGCCACGCCAAACCTCCATTTCACCACCGTATTTGGTGATGGCATAATCAAATTTATTATTAGCGGGATTCCATATATTTTGCTCTGTTATCACTCCTTCTTTCACCTGATTGTCCAGCGTAGCCACCGAACTGACATAACAAAATTTATCTATTTTTTCTGCCAATGCCAGATTGACCATATTGGCTGTTCCTTCACTGTTGACACGTCGCATAGCATCAAAGTGTCTGTCATCAAAAGACACCATCGCCGCACAGTGATATACCTGTGAAATACCTTCAAATGCTCGTTTCAAACCCGGGATGTCCAACAGATCGGTTTCTACCCATTCTATAACATTAAACATACGATCAGTCTCATCGGTGTAATAACCGAACACCTGTTTGACTTCTGAAAAATCTGAGGTTTTACGGTAAATAGCCCGTACAGGAGTCCCTTGCTGAATGAGATAAGCCAGCAAATGAGCCCCTACAAGACCTGTACCACCGGTAACCAAGATGTTGGGATTATGTTGTGCCGTATTCATAGTTTCTGGTCTTAATATGACGGGTTTTGCATTCTGATATCAATAGTCTGTGTGTATAGTCACGTTTGCTTACATGTGTTAATACTCCCATTCGCCAATCATTTACCGAGTAACATACGCTTAACTTCATTGAGCTTCATCAAGGCCTCTATGGGTGTAAGTGCATCGATATTGGTGTTTAATATTTCATCTTTAATCTCCACCAACAGCGGATCATCCAATTGGAAAAAACTCAACTGCATATCTTCCTGTACTTCTTTTTGTAATTGATCTTTGACGTTATTATTGGCATGGGTTTCTTCCAGTCGTTTGAGTATTTTTTTGGCTTTGTGAACCACCGGAGTCGGCATACCGGCCAGTTCTGCCACATAGATACCAAAACTGTGTTCACTACCGCCGGGCATCAGTTTACGCAAGAAAATCACCTTGTCTTTGAGCTCTTTGACACTGACATTAAAGTTTTTAATACGCTCAAAGGTATGGGTCATATCATTGAGTTCGTGGTAATGAGTCGCAAACAGGGTCTTGGCTTTTGCCGGATGCTCATGCAGGTATTCTGCAATAGCCCAGGCAATGGAAATACCGTCATAAGTACTCGTGCCACGGCCTATTTCATCCAGTAATATCAGACTTTTATCGGTTATATTGTTGAGAATATTGGCTGTTTCGTTCATCTCGACCATAAAGGTACTTTCACCCATAGATATGTTGTCACTGGCTCCTACCCGTACAAACACCTTATCTACTACCCCTATATGGGCTTGTTCTGCCGGTACAAAACTACCGGTTTGTGCCATCAGGACAATGAGTGCGGTTTGTCGCAGGATTGCCGATTTACCACTCATATTGGGACCGGTAATCATGATGATTTGCTGTTGGTTTGGGTCAAGATGAATATCATTGGCAATAAACGACTCGCCCATGGGCATGTGTTTTTCTATCACCGGATGACGCCCGCTTATAATATCGATGGCTTTATCGTCATTGAGTTCAGGTCTTACGTAATTATTCAATACTGCATTTTGCGCAAAACCGGCGAGAACATCCAATTGAGCAATCACCTGAGCATTGTGTTGAACAGGCTTGATATAATCCTGAACAAAAACAATCAATTCCTCAAAGATTTGTTGTTCCAATTGGGCTATTTTTTCTTCAGCACCCAGAATTTTTTGTTCGTATTCTTTAAGCTCAGGAGTGATATAACGCTCGGCACTGACCAATGTTTGTTTACGCACCCAGTCTTCGGGAACTTTGTCTTTATGGGTGTTGCGTACTTCTATATAATACCCAAACACATTGTTGAAACCTACTTTTAAGGATGATATACCGGTGTCTGTCTGTTCGCGCTTGACCATATCATCCAAATATTTTTTACCCGATTTGGACAAATCGCGTAAATCGTCTAATTCTTGTGAATAACCCGTTTTGATGACATTGCCTTTATTTAAACTCACCGGTGCCTCCGGATTGAGCGTCGCTTCTATATGCTGGCGTAAAGGCTCTAAAGGTTGAATCTGTTCACATAAATCTCTAAAAGCTTTATCATCTGATTGTTTACCCCAATCAATAATGGGCAGCATGGCTTCCAGTGATGTTCTGAGCATCACCAGTTCCCGCGGATTGATACGCGCCGTTGCCACCTTGCTGATGATACGCTCCAAATCACTGATTTGTTTGATTTGCCCTTGTACATGGTTAAAAACATCGTCGTGAACCAGTAAATACTTGACAATATCATGGCGTTTTTTGATACGCGACACATCTTTGAGCGGCATGGACAACCAGCGTTTGAGCAAGCGTCCGCCCATTGCTGAGACCGTTCTATCCATAACGTCCAACAAGGTAACGCCACCGGGTGTATTGGATTGGAACAGCTCTAAATTCCTGATGCTGAACCGGTCTAACCACACAAAGTTATCCTGTTCTATTTTGGCTATTTTGGTCAGGTGCTGTAATCGGTGGTGTTGGGTTTCAGACAAGTAGTGTAGAATCGCACCGGAAGCGATAATCCCTTCGTTAAGATTGTTGATACCAAAACCTTTAAGGGATTTGGTTTTAAAATGTCCGGTTAATATATCATGGGCAAAATCTGGTTGAAAAACCCAATCGTCCAGATAATACACATAAAACTTGGATCCAAACGCTTCCTGAAACCGTTTTTTGTGCTGTTTCTGAACCAGTACTTCATTCGGCTTAAACGTCTGTAAGAGTTTGTCTATATGAGAAGAATCGCCTTGTGAGGTTAAAAACTCACCGGTACTGACATCCAGAAAAGATACGCCCATATATTTTTTCCCAAAATGAACTGCTGCCAGAAAATTATTGGACTTTGATTGTAAGACTTCATCGTTGAGTGATACCCCGGGAGTCACCAATTCAGTAACACCCCGTTTAACGATTTTTTTGGTGGTTTTGGGGTCTTCTAATTGGTCACAGATGGCCACCCGTAAACCGGCTTTGACGAGCTTGGGCAAATAGGTATTCAGGGCATGGTGCGGAAAACCCGCCAAATGGGTTTCTGAGGTGCTGCCTGCCCCGCGTTTGGTCAACACAATATCAAGAATATTTGCTGTTTTGACGGCATCATCGGCAAAAGTTTCATAAAAATCACCTACTCTAAACAACAATAATGCATCAGGGTATTTAGCCTTGATACTATTGTACTGCTTCATCAATGGTGTTTCTTTGGTTTTTTTTGCCATATAACGGGTGAATTTTTACTGTACAAAAGTACACGAAATTTATGATTTGTAAAGGTCAGACCTTTTGGTCGCAATTATGCAATTTTGCTAATATTTGTCGTTAAGCTTAGACCGGATTTGAGATTGTTAAAATGTACGGTTACCAAAGTCATGTCTTTATTCACGAATCTTTTATTCATCCAGTAAAAATTCAGGGGCATATTGTTCAAAATAAAAAATGATAGCCTCTTTCATCAACACCGTTTGTTCACCGGGTTTCAGTTGGGGCAAAGGCTTTTCCAATTTATAATGCGGCCAACCATCAGAGTCAAAGTGGTCAAATGAATAATGCCCGTAAGGTTCTAACAAACGACACACAGCAATATGCATTAGCCCTACCTTATCATCTTTGGAAAAGGCTTGTTGCCCTTGACCTAATTCGCGTACACCGATCAGATAGATAACGGCTTCTAAATTTAAGACATCACCATCAGCAAATTGACGGGATAAACGGGAGACAATATTATGCCATTGCTGTTGCTTGATTGGGTTTCTCGGGTTCAAAATTTACCTTTAGTTTTAATTGATGGACTATGAATTATAGGGCAATATTAAGATAAAATCTTATTTTTTCATTACTTTGCAATAATCTAACAAAAAAAAACATGAGTATTTTTGATATTATCATAGCTATTATTTTGCTGATAGGATTTATCAAAGGCATTAAAGATGGTTTGTTGATCGAAGCAGCCTCACTGATAGCATTGGTTGTCGGTATATACGGGGCTATTCACTTCTCCTATTTTGCCGGTGATTTCCTGAAAACCAAAGTAGATTGGGAGGAACGTTATATCACTTTAGCAGCTTTTACCGTAACATTTGTAGTTATCGTGATTGTCATCGGTGCAGCAGGGAGACTACTCACGAAGTTAGCTAAATTTGCCCTTTTAGAATGGGTAAATAAAATAGCCGGCGGTTTATTCGGGGCTTTAAAATGGGCTTTAATCATCAGTGTGGTATTATTGATATTTGATAGATTCAATTCAAAAATGACCTTTATCACCCCCGAGACCAAACAACAATCCATGCTTTATAAACCTATGAAGAATCTGGCACCTATGTTGTTTCCAAATTTTATCAAAGTAACCCCCGAAGAAGAAAAAGAACAACAAGACATATTAGAGGAACTCAATCTATAGTTTATGCTGACACCGTATATCAAAGACTTATTATACCGGTATGACCGCGTAATTATTCCCAATTTTGGCGGCTTTGAAACCCAAAAGATTTCAGCCCAAATTGATGAAAAAACACATGTCTTTTCTCCACCGAGAAAAGCACTAACCTTTAATACAGATTTGACCTCAGAGGACAACCTGTTAGCAGATTATATTGTTTCAAAGGATCATATCACCAAAGAATCCGCAGATAATTTTATTAGTTTCCAAGTGGAGGAATGGCATAATACCTTGGAAAGCAAACCCTTGACATTAGACGGGATAGGCGTCTTTAATAAAGACCCTCAAGACCGGCTACATTTTATTCCCGATGAGAGCAGTAATTTTATGGCCGAATCATTTGGTTTATCACAAGTAAACGCCAACCAGGTCTCACGCACATCTACGCCTGAAAAAACGGTCTCTGATGTTGATGAAAAACCTGTAACTACACCCCCAAAAAGATCTTCAAAAAAAGGATTAGCCTGGTGGTATTACGCTGCCGTTTTAGCACTGCTTATTGGCTTAGCAACAATACTTTACCAGTTCTATTTACACGATTGGTCATGGGGCAATAACCGTAAAGACACCCGGAATAAAGCTATCGAAATAGAAAAACCCAACAGAACCATTGATCTCGGGGCTGACAATCGCAGTGAAAACACCGTTGACAAGGTTAACAGTGACAGTACTGAAGCAGTAAAACCGGGAGACACCCTTACAAAACCCACAAAACCTGAACAGAACACATCAACAGTGGTTACAACCACCGGTAAACAATACTTTATTATTGTAGGTGCTTTTGGCCAGGCGGAAAATGCCGATAAGAAACTCAACCAACTCAAAGCTCAGGGTTATACTAATGCTCTTATTGTTGACAGTCCCCATTCGCGTTTGACACATGTTGCTTGCGGACCTTATTCGTCCTTGCGTAACAGCCAACCGGATTTAAGAACACTTAAACAAAACAATCCACAAGCCTGGGTTCTGAAAAAATAATTTAAACACACCATAACCAATGAATAATCTTAAACCAAAAACCGCCGCAGAATCCCGAACTGTTCTTACTGATTTGGTTTTACCCGGAGAAACCAATCCTTTAAACAGCCTTTTTGGGGGTGAACTATTAGCACAGATGGATAGAGCTTGTAGTATTGCTGCAAGACGTCACTCGCGCAGTATAGTCGTTACGGCATCAGTCAACCATGTGTCTTTTGATAAATCTGTGTCATTGGGCAGTGTTTATACTGTGGATGCCAAAGTATCCCGCGCTTTTAAAACCTCTATGGAGATTTTTGTCGATGTCTGGACAGAAGAGATTAAGAGCGGTAAACGGGAAAAAGTTAATGAAGGAATCTATACGTTTGTCGCCGTTGATGATCATGGGAATCCCATCCCCGTTCCGCCGTTGATTCCGGAAACCGATCTCGAAAAAGAACGTTATGCAGCCGCTTTACGCCGTAAGCAATTGAGTTTAATCCTATCCGGAAAAATGCTTCCTCAAGAGGCCACAGAACTGAAGAAATTATTTGAGGAGTAAAGCGTATCAACACCCACAG
>PDWI01006073.1_pt1 | contig 21975 bp, 18 predicted proteins | sample 1430891 | NCBI WGS metagenome assembly PDWI01 (sample SAMN01162508, study PRJNA174530) | Oral metagenome, whole genome shotgun sequencing project. | biome: Marine environment; feature: Marine mammal; material: Swab sample of the gingival sulcus; isolation source: swab sample of gingival sulcus... | reverse complement strand
TTGCCACGTCACCGTGCCTTGGCCGAGTTCGCGCAGTAGCACTTGGGCGTATTTGGTGAGCTTGGACTCGGTGTAGCGCATGGCGGCAAAGGATTTCGGATCGTCAATCGAGCCCCAGTTGCCTTGGCCGTCAACCAACGGATAGCGATACGAAAACGGCTGTGCCATTAACACCATGGCTTCGTAACAAGCGCTGTCGCCGTGCGGGTGATATTTACCCAACACGTCACCGACGGTGCGCGCCGATTTTTTGTGTTTGGAAACCGCCGACAAGCCCAGTTCCGACATGGCGTAGATGATGCGGCGTTGCACTGGCTTTAAGCCGTCGCCAATGTGGGGCAAAGCGCGGTCGAGAATGACGTACATCGAATAGTCAAGATAGGATTTTTCGACAAAATCGTCGATAGATTGGGTTTCTATGTTGTTAAATGCCATGCTGGTTGAAAAATTTTAGGGGTTATTTTTAAGAAAGGAAAGGATTGTACAGACGAACGCCCAAATGGGCAAAATCTTTGTGGTTGCGAGTGACCAAAGTCAAATCGTATTGTATGGCACTGGCAGCAATCCATGCGTCATTTTCGGGTGCACGGTCAGGGACGTGTAAGCCAGCACAAATGCTCGCAGTAGCACTATCTATGGGAAAAATACGCTGTTCAAAGGTTGGTTTAACGGTTCGCTCTAACCATCGCGTCAAGGCTTGCGCCTGTTGATGGTCTTTGCGTTCAATATTTAAGATGCCACGTTCCAGCTCCATCATAACCACCACATTGGTATAAAAAAGTGTTTTTTCGTAGCATTGCGCCCACGCTAAGACATTGGCGTCACCTTTGCCTTTGGCGGCTAGACGTAACTCAGAAATAATATTGGTATCGAGGAAAAACAAAAAATTACCCCTCGCTGCGGTCAGAACCAAAAGACACTGGTGGGCGTTGTGCCGTGCTCCTCGGCGGTATGTTTAGTTCAATATCGGCAACGGCTGGGTCGCCAGCGGCAAAGCAGTCGAACAGCGTTTCTACTTTTGACTGTGGTTGCTGAATGGCGAGGTAGCTATCATAACTGAGTAATACACTTCTCGGTTTGCCACCACGCGTGATAATTACGGGTTCGGTTTGGCTGTTATGAGTGGCTTGTTCGGGGTTGTTGACAAATTCGCGAGTGGTTATGTGCATGGTGCTATTCTCCGTTCTTTATCGTGATACCGGCATTGTAGCACAAAGTGGTTAATGCGCTGATTGTATTGCCGGCCTACGACACACTATCAAAGCGGCTCAACAGCACATACACGGCGCCGGTGCCGCCGCGGTTGGGTGGACAACTGGCAAACGCCAACACGCGAGGATGTTCGGACAGGTAGCGCGCCGTGAAATTCTTTAATTTCGGTACCGGCTTGTTGTCGGGGCTGTCGCCGACATTGTAGCCTTTGCCGTGCACGATGCGCAGGCAACTTTTGTGGTGATAGCGCTGATTGTCTATGGTGGTGGCCATATAGACTTCGGCTTCTAGGGTGGTCATGCCGTGCAAATCGATGCTTTCATACGGCGGAATTTCGCCTTTGGCCAACTGTTTGAGCACCTGTTTTTGTACGCCGTTGGCGCGGTAGCTCATTTCGTCTTCGATGCCAATATCGTAGCCGGTTTGCGAAATGGCGGCGTGCTCGAAACTCTCGGCCAGTTGGCGTTTTTCCGCCGATACTTGCGGTTTTTTGCGATAGAAATCGGGGCTTTTGTCATCGCCCCGAATTTTTTTAACGCTGTCGCCGCCCAATAGGGATTGAAAACTGCTCATGCCCAAGACTCCAACGGATTACAAAAAGTATTTGTTGTTGATTTGGGCTTTGCTTTTGTGCATAAACTGGTCTTTCAGCCGTTCTATCAAGCCCTGCTTGTGCTCGACCGACAGGCTGTAAACGTCCATGCTTTTGACGGCGTCAACAATGAAATCATCGCTGGTTTGAATGCCGTCGATAAGGTGGTTGCTAATGGCTTGTTGGCCGTACCACGTCTCGCCGGTGGCCACACTGTCGATGTCGATGCTAGGGCGATAGGTGTTGATGTGCAGTTTGAACAACTCGTGCACGTCTTGCAACTCTTCTTTAAATTTTTCGCGGCCTTCGTCGGTATTTTCACCCAGTAGCGTCAAGGTGCGCTTGTACTTGCCGGCAGTGTGCAACTCGACATCGACATTTTTTTCCTTTAATAGTCGGTGGATATTGGGCACTTGGGCGATAACGCCAATCGAGCCTAAAACGGCAAACGGCGCGGCGATAATTTTGTCGGCGACACTGGCCATCATATAGCCACCACTGGCGGCGACCTTGTCAACGGCCACGATCAATTCGATGCCGGCTTGCTTTAGGCGGTTGAGCTGCGAAGCCGCCAAGCCGTAGCCGTGCACCACGCCACCAGGGCTTTCCAAACGCAGTAAGACTTTGTCTTTGCTACTGTCGGCGGTTTGGATAATGGCGGTGATTTGGCGGCGCAGACCGTTGGTCTCGCTGGCGTCGATATCGCCGTCAAAGTCGATAACAAACAGACGCGGCCGGCCTTTTTCGGGTTTGACGGGGTGCTTTTTATGCTGTTTTTTGTCGGCTTTGTCGAGGATATCGGCCTCTAACGCCCACTTGTCGTCGTCTAACTCGCCATTTAAGTATTTGATGTCTAAGGTTTCGTCATCAGCGTGGCCGCCTTTACCGCGCGCCACCAAGCCAATCACCACCGCCACCAAAGCGGCCACGGCAACAATGGCGGTGACGGCTTTGGCCAAAAATAAAAGATATGCAGATAAAAATGTCATGAGGATAGTAAATAGGTATTGTTAAATTGTCGTTGGGCAATGGCGCTAAGTAGCCACCACCACAACAGAAAATACACGCCGTCCGACAGCGTAATGACGCCGGTGGCGATTCGATTGCTGTGCGCCAGTGCCGAGAAAAATTCCAACACCGGCAACAACCAAGCCGGTTCGGCGATTAAGCGCACTGCCAACTCCGGCAGGCCAATCGCCAAACAGGCCGTTAGCATGACCAAAATGCTGTGGCGAAAGACTTGCGACAACACGGCGGCTAACATGCCAACGGAAAATAATAACACAAACTGCGCCAATAGCGTCAAAATTACCCGCGAAAGATGAAAATCAAAGAAAAACCGGCTCACTAGCGGCGGCAAAGCCAACAAGCCGACCAAAGTCAACGCCATGCCGGCAACATAGCCCCATTTGGCGGCCAACAGCGGCAAGGGACGCGGATTGGCACTGCGGTACAGGACGCCAAAGGCCGAAAAGTGCTCGTTAAAAAACAGCCGCGAACACAAGCCGATAACAAACAGCATGGCCACTAACCCCAAGGCTTTGACATACGGCATCATCACCAAATCGGTGACGCCGTAGCGGAAATTTTTGGCGCGCAGTTGCGGTTGAATGTCTAAAAAGCTTTCGAGGTAGGAGAAAAACACCAAGGTGCAAATCGCCGACCACAACGCCAACGCCCACCAAAACAAGCGCCGTTGCGTGAGCACCGACAAGTCGCGGCGCAGGGTGGCGAAATAGAGCGATGTGGCCTTAGGCGGCATGGTCGGCCTCCCGATGAATGAGGTTGAGGAATTGGCGCTCGGCCAAGTCTTCGATGCCGACCAAACGCGAAATCGGCAACTGCTTGTCCAAACAATAAACCAAAACGGCGTTTTTTTCGGCCGGCTCATCGACAAAAAATTCGTGTTGGCAGGCTTCACCGGCTCGCCAAGCCGGCAGGTCGGCAAAATCGGCCGGCGATACCGGCTGAGCAAATTCGATTAACAGCCGTTGGTCGCGCGCCGACAAGTCGATATCGCCGATGTGTTTGCCCTCGTGCAGGACGATAGCGCTGTCGCACAGGGCGGCGATTTCTTGCATAATGTGGGAGGAGAAAATAATGCCGCAGTCGGCTTTTAGGCGTTGTAGTAGCTCGCGAAATTGGCGAATTTGTCGTGGGTCTAAGCCGGAAGTCGGCTCGTCCAAAATCAGCAAGTCCGGTTGGTGGAGTAGGGCTTGCGCGATAGCGAGGCGCTGCTGATTGCCCTTAGACAGCGTGGCGCAGGCTTTGAGCTCAATCAACGCTAAATCGCAAAGCTCAACAACGCGCGCCACGGCCTCGGCGTGGTGTTTTTTCGGCAAGCCGTGCAACACACAAGCGTGATGGAGAAAGCGTCGCGCCGTCCACGTCGGGATGAGCGGCGGCACTTCCGGCACGTAGCCAATCGACAAGCCGGCTTGGCGCGTCACCGTGCCGCGGTCGGGGTGCAAAAGGCCGGCCACGATTTTCAGCGTTGTCGATTTACCGGCACCGTTAACGCCTAGCAAGCCGACAATATGCCCCTTGTGCAAGCGAAAACTGATGTCGCTCAACAGGTCGTTGCCGGCTTGACTGTAGTAAATATGTTCGAGTGTTAGCATGGTGTTGGCTTGTGGTAGCCGCGTTGTGAAAACGGCTATGATAGCGCGTCTTGGGAGGATATTCAAATGCCAACGGCACGATGAATAGACTGACTCATCGCGCCGTTGGCATAGGTATTGAGGACACGCCCTAGAGCGTTAATGGATTGGCGATAACAACGTCGGGTTTTGCACCAAGTTGCGCGTGCCGTGGGCTTTTTTCTCGTGGAAGACATTGCCTTTACACCACTGGCCAACGGTTTTGGCGTTGACTTTGAGCACTTTGGGGCGCACGCTCCACGTGACTTTGTACGGCGAGGCGTGTTCGTTGTACTTAGGGCCGGTGGTTGAACCGGCGTAAACCACCGGCTTGCCGGTATTTTTCGGAATTCGGATAGCTTGATGGCGGCCTCTGATGACGCGGTGTTGCATCAGTTGGGTAAAGTTGGCGGCTTTGGCGTCATTGACGAGCACGTAAACTTGCGCCTCGACACGCAGTGCTGGCTGTTGCATTGAACCGTCTAAGCAAGCGCCCAGTGTCTTACCCGGTTTGACTTTGGCACCGCTGTAAACGTAGTGCACCTCGATGGTGTCGCCAACGGACAAAGCGCCGTGGTCACTGGGGCAAATGGGGGCGGCAACCGGCTGGCGTTCGCTGGCGCTTAATATGCCGGTGTAGCGGTAGCCACTGCCGTAGCCTTCGCCATCACCGTAACCGGCAAATTGGCGGAATTCGCCGCCTTGGTGCTCGGCATTTTTGTGAAAGTGAATGTTACATAAGTTCATCTTGCGCGAAGAGGGCGCGAAAGTGAACGGCTCGATATTCTCGCCGACTGGGTCGTCAATATCGCGTGGTGCTTGCGGCCCAAAGCCTTTGTTGCGCGTATTGAGTGCCAAGTGTTGGCGTTGTTGTTTGACTTTTGCTTGGGGGGTGTTGGCCGGTTTTTCCTGCAAATTAGGAAATGGTGTTGAGCCGTGTGAATTGTTAGTGCTTTGGCAGCCTGCAATCAGTAGCGCGCCAGTTAGTAATGAGAGTAGTGATTTCATCAATGTTCCCTAATGTTAGAATAAAATTGATGGGGAATATAACACAAAATGTGGTATTGACTATATGGTTTTTGTTTATACTGTATAACCTTCTGGTGATTTGCTATCAAGCCTCTTGGTACACGACAATTTTTTCGTTCCTAGGGCGTGTCCATGTTTGGATTGAGGACACGCCCTAAAAACTGCCGTAGGGACAGGTCGCGACCTGTCCCTACATGGCAATCAACCAATGCCTAGGGTGAGGAATGCCCTCAATTACCAAGCATAGCGGTAATCAATATTGACGCTGTTGCTGCTATCGATGCGATTGCCGTGTTCGGTTTGTAGGTTAATGCCCAATTGTCCGGCATTGCCTATCTCGACATCGACACCGGCTGATACGGCGATGCGACTGCCGGTTGCCGGTGCGTCAAAAGTATATTGATTGACTTTGGTGGCGTAGTCTTTGTGGTCGCCCAAATAGTGTATGCCCACGTGTGGCTTGACGGTGGTTTTTGCCAGTGGGTAAGCACCGCGAGCCGTTATGCCGGCGCGACTTTGCAAAATGCTGTCGTCTTCGATGGCGTCCGCTCCTGAGAATTGGCCGTAAGTTAGACCAATTTCGGGCGTGAGCGACCACTCGGAGGAAAGCGAGAGCGTTGTGCCGGCGTTGACGCTCAGGGTATTGCTGTTGAAATGGGTATTTTCCATCTCATTGTCCGTCTCGAAGCGCGTGTGACGATAGGTGATGTCTGCAAACCAATCGTCTTCTAAAAGCCCACCGTAAATGCTCAATCCTCGCGCCGTTAAATCATCGTTGCGATAGTCGCCGTGGTAGTTAATATCGCTTCGGCTGTGTGAGGCCGCTGCTCCGATATAAGCGCCGTTATCCAGTTGATAGTCATAGCCTAATTGAATGGCATTGGTTTGATTGTCATAACCTTCGGCGCGAGCATTATTGCCGGCATCGTGGGCTTCGCTATCGGTGCGACGGTGTCTAACATCGACCCACAAGCCGTTTAAGTGCGATTGCTGATGAGCCGTCTGCAAGTGGTTTTGCAAAACGGCTTGTTGCGACTGTACGATTTCCGAAGCGTTTTGCACATTGGCAATGCGCGCATTTGCATAGGCGGATAAAGTGCGGGTTGGCGTTGGCGTTGGCGTAGGCGTAGGCGTAGGCGTTGGCGTAGGCGTAGGCGTAGGCGTAGGCGTTGGCGTAGGCGTAGTTGGCGTAGGCGTTGGCGTAGGCGTAGGCGTTGGCGTTGGCGTTGGCGTAGGCGTTGGCGTTGGCGTAGGCGTTGGCGTAGGTGTTGGCGTAGGTGTAGGTGTATTTTCAGCAAAAGCTAACTCCCACGCTTTGCCAGTGCCCGCATCTTTTAGCTTGTAACGATACGCCCCCGCATCGAGATAATCTTTACCATTGTTAGCGTTTTGGAATGTAAACTTGGCATCACCACCCTGAGTTTCAACTAGCGTGATTTTATTGTTTTTATTGGGTTCCTTTGTGCTATTGGTAACAATAAGTTTATGCTCGCCCTCGGCCGTACCTTTGACGATGATTTTATCGGTTTTTTCATTGGCGAGGTCGGCGTTCATGTTGAACGTGCCGTTTCCGCTCAAGCTGTCGTTGATGGTCAATGTGGTGAAAACTGGCGTTTTGGCATTGCGTTGTGTGCTGGCGCTACGATTCGAGCCGGCATTGCCAACCCATTTTGCTTTGCCGGTCGAAGCGGTGCGTGCTGTGAAAGTCACACTGGCGTTATCTAGTGCCAAGGTATCAATTTCACTGTCGGCATTGATTTCCCAATCACTTTGACTCTTGAGGGCGAAGTTAACTTTACCCGTTGAGCCGGCTGGGCGGTTTAGGACGCTAGCGCCGTAGAGTTTGCTGTTATTGGTTGCCGTGAGGTTAACGTCGTGTTCGACGACTGCATCTGATTTTTTATTGATAAACGCAATCTCATTCATGGACAACAAGCGAGAACGCCCTTTCAACGAGCTATTGTCAAGGAATATATTGCTGTCTTTTTGGTAAAATTTTGCGTTGGGGTCGTCCTTGTCTTCATCGGTCATGTCAATAATCCCCACCCCTGCCTCTAGCTGGCTACCATCATTAATCTTGATTTGATGACCATCAACATTAAGGAAAACCGACGTGGCATCATCGGTCATAGAAACGCTGGTTTTGTTCAGCGTTAATTCTGGATTATTCTCTTCATCCTCAATAACAAATGCCATCGTCATTTTATTGTCAGATGAAATATTGACTTCGTTAAGTGTGGCTGTATCAGCCCCATCAAGATACAAGGCTGTTGTTCCATCAGCATTCAGTTTAATCTCATGCTTATTCAAATTAGCGACGGCGGCATGCTCTATACCTACACCAGTGGCATTTTTCGAATTAAGTACAATGTCAGCCGAACTATTCACAGTGGCATTATGTACCATGATAGCATTCGAACTATCAAATTCTTTTTGTTGCTTTTTTTCCTCATAACTTGGCTTAACGGTAATCGTGCTGCCTTTGCCAATTGTTACGGTATTTTTTGCGCTGTCTTTCCCAAACATCGATACCGCCGAAGAACCCTCTACCGCAGTATCTAAAGTTATCTTAGTGTTCTCGGCAATATTCAATAGTGATTCATTACCATTTGAACGAACATAAAATAATTGGGTTTCGCGGTGTTCCTTGCTGTCTTCAGGGCTAGCGGCCTTATTTTGATAGTCGCCAGTTTGAACATCCAGCGTTAACTTGCCGTTGGGCGCTGTCTGTTTGTTGTTACCCAATTCGATTTGCCAACTTTTACCCAAATCAGCACGACAACCCGTGGCCGCGTCCTTTTCATTACATGCAACAGTGCTATCGACTGGTTTTTCCGTGGTGGGTTCACCAATATGTCTCAGTTGCCATTCATTTTGGTTTGCTCTTAATTCGTAACGATAAGCCCCCAAATCAATAAAATCTTTTTGGTTGGCGCTGTTTTCTAAGGTAAAAGTCACCCCGTTATCATTTTTCGCTTCCACCAAGATAACTTTGCCATCGTCTTGTTTGGGTTCGTTTTTGCTATTGGTAACAACGAGTTTATGCACGCCCTCGGCCGTGCCTTTAACGACGATTTTATCGGCTTTTTCATTGGCGAGGTCAGCGTTCATGTTGAACGTGCCTTGCCCTGTTAATTTGTCGTTGATGGTTAGGATGTGGAAATCGTCGCCTTTTTCAAAGCTAACGGTGGAGGCTTTTAAATCCAGCGTATCGACTTCGCTATCGCCATTAATTGCCCAAGCGCTGTTATCTTTGAGTGTAAAATTGACTTTGCCGGTGGCGTTTTTGCGGCTTTCGGGGTTGATGGTGCTCACGCCGCGCAATTGGCTGTTGCTGGCAGTGAGGTTGAACTCGGCATTAAAAGGTTCATCGGTATTTTCAATCTTGCTATTAGGCGGTGCGACATTTAAGGCCAACAAGGCATCGCGCCCGAACAATTCGCTATCAGTGACGCTGACATTGTGATTGCCATACATGAGTTTGCTGTTGTCACGCTCCTCCCTTTCGGCCGTTACCCAAAAAGCAGCAGAGGCTGTTAACTTACTGTTGTCGATAGTCACATCGCTGCTGGCATTTTGATGAGAAATAACCGATGTGATGGCATTGCTTAAGTTGACATCGCTGTTCTTGACAGTCAGTTTTGAGTGGCTCTCTGGCTTAGTACCTGCAAGTAAAAAGGCAAAGCCTGAGCCGTCTCCCGACATATTGACGTTATCAAATGTCGAAGTTGAGCGCTCCGATAATATCCCTACATTGTAATTGCCATTGAATTCAATGTGATGGTTGCTGGCATTGACAATCGAACGGTCAACCTCAATGGCATCGACGCCATCGCCATTCATAATAATGTCCGCTGAGGTATTCACTGTTGCATCATCGGCGTAAATTGCACTGCCTGATTCGTGTATATCACTGCCATCAGTAATAGGGACATTGTGCGCTTGTTCATAGCCGGCATTGACGGTGAGTGTGACATCTTTGGCAATGTTGAGCTCGCTATCCTCGGGGTTCTTACCAAAAAACCGGATGGCTGAACTGTCATCCACACTCTCAGCTAAAGTCATATTTATTCCTGTCGGAATATTAGCTTCAACAGCCCCACCATGAGCGAATACTTCGATAATATCTGTGCGTTTTTGTTCTTTCTCTGTCGCTGGGGTATTTTGATAGTTGCCGGCTTTGACGTTGATAATCAAATCTTCGTTATCGGCTGGATAACTACACCCCGTTGGCGTATCGCAAGTGACTTCCTTAGCAAAAGCCGGTGAAACCAATAATGTTGAAATGGCGAGATAAAGCGCATTGCGCGAAAAGTGTTGTTTGGGCATAAAAACTCCTTGTTATTGTTTGAACGATAAATGCCGACACATTTGTGAATGGTAGTAGCCTGTCGCTTAACCCTTATCAAGTAACCTTGATAAGGGTTAAGCGACAGGCTACTACCATTCACAGTGATGATAAGTGCTTAGTATGGCGGTTGATACTGTGGCTGGGGCTGATATTGTGGCTGCGGTTGATATTGACCTTGTGGTTGATATTGGCCTTGCTGTTGTTGCTGAATTAATGCACCAGCCGCACCGCCGACAATCGCGCCAACTATACCACCGTTGATTAAGCCTTTGCCCATGTCGCGGCTGTTGCCTTTGCGTTTGTGTAACGCACCGGCAGTAGCGCCGATAGCCGTACCCCACAACGCACCATTAATAGCGCTGTTGGCAGTTGGGTTATTGGTGTACGCTGCTGGTGCCGTGCATCCACTGAGACTGGCGACGATGACAGCGCCGGCAACGGCGAGGGTTTTGATATGTTTCATGGCGTGACTCCTGTTTTATCAATAAAGTGTTTACGGACGCGCCGGCCTGCTGAACAGCCCAATTCGTCTTACAGCGGCCATTATTCACTGAAATAAGGCTTGATGCAAGCCTCAATCGGTATAGAATAGCTATGATTTAATCAGCATGTAATTATTTTTCGACTACCCTATCAGGAAATTCTATGAAATTCAGTCTTTCTCCCCTGTCGGTTGAGCGCTTTCTCTCCGATTATTGGCAACAAAAGCCTGTGCTTATCAAAGGCGGCCTGCAACAGTTTGACAACCCACTAACCCCCGACGACCTCGCGGGATTGGCAACTGAAGCTAACATTGAATCGCGTGTGATTCATCAAACCGATGACGGCTGGCGAGCCGAGAGTGGCCCTTTCGACAACTACGATTGCTACGGCGACAGCCATTGGAGCTTGGTGGTGCAGTCGGTCAATCACTGGGTGCCAGAAGCGCAGGCTTTGGCGCGCTTATTTGATTTTATTCCACAGTGGCGTTTTGACGATGTGATGGTCAGCTTTGCTGCACCGGATGGCGGTGTCGGGCCGCATGTCGATAATTACGACGTCTTTATTTGCCAAGGCAGTGGCCAACGGCGCTGGCGCGTCGGGGCTTACGGCGATTACACCGAAAAACTAGCAGACGAAAAACTATTGCACGTCGAGCCGTTCAATGCCGTGATTGACGAAGTGGTCAGTGCCGGCGATGTCCTCTACATTCCACCGGGTTTTCCCCACGAAGGCATTAGCTTAGATAGTTCGATGAGTTTTTCGGTGGGTTATAAATCCGTTAATTCGACAGAATTATTATCCGGCTTTGCCGACTATTTAATTGACTTCGCCACGCCGCAGTTACTCAGCGATAAACAGCGTCGGCCGGCGCGCTACGGGCAAATCACCGCCGATGACGTGGCGCTATTGCAGCAATTGTTGAGCCAAACGCTAGAGGATAAAAACCGGCTGAGTGATTTTCTCGGCATTTACTATTCACAATCGCGCAGCGAGTTGGATTTAGCCGAAGACGAGTACGATTACTCGGAATGGTTGACACAGTTTCAAAGTATGCCGCTTACAAAACTCTACGCCGTCAAAACGATGTATTTGCCAGACAGTATAGCTGCCGGTGTGTTTTATGTCGATGGTGAGCGTCAGCAATTGTCAGCGCCGGTCGAAATGCTCCAGTACTTGTGTGATGCGGCTGTGGTGAACTACGAAGCAGTCAGTGACGAAACCGTGTTGCGTTGGCTGTGGGAAAGCACCAATCGCGGCTATTGGTATTTTGAATTGTGATGTTGGGACATGCCCTAGGAAATGGTGGGACTTCACGGACTTGAACCGTGGACCTGCCGATTATGAGTCGGATGCTCTAACCAACTGAGCTAAAGTCCCATTAATAAAGAGAGGGCGCAAATCATAAAGTAAACAGTGCTAATTCGCAAGTGATTTTTTCACTATTTCGCATTGTTGCGCTAGGTCACTAAGGCGCGCTCTCAATTCTGAAAATCTATATTCCCCTTTTGCCGGCTATGATAAAATTGAGGTTCAATTCATCATAGAGAAGACGCAATGAAAATGGAAGAACACACTTCAACGGATACACCCTGCAATGCTAGCGCTGTCGCTAGCGAAATTTCCCCCTCTTTTTCTTTGGCGTTAGCTACTTTTGTGGCCATTGTTGGCGTGATTGGCGTTGGGTTGTTTGTGCTCAAAGTCAGCTTGCACAGCTTGATGTTAATGGCTTTGCTCATCGCCTCGGTGTCGGCGTGGTCGCTTTATCGCGGTGGTTTTGCCCCCATTCGCGATGCCATGAATGCTGGCATTACCCGCGCTTTGAGCGCCATTTATATCTTTATTTTAATCGGCGTGCTGATTGCCGCTTATATTCAAAGCGGCACGGTGGCGACGCTGATTTACTATGGTCTCGCCTTTATTTCGCCGGCTATTTTCTTACCGGCTGGTTTGATTTTGTGTAGCTTTATGTCAGTGGCAACGGGCACGAGCTGGGGTACAGTCGGCACTGCCGGCGTAGTGCTTATCGGCATCGGTTCGGCAATGAATATTCCGCTGCCATTGGTGGCCGGTATGGTGGTATCGGGCGCAGTGTTTGGCGATAAAATGTCGCCGATTTCCGACACCACCAACTTGGCGGCGATGTCGGCCAAAACGGACTTATACGCCCACATCAACAGCATGTTATTCACTACGGGGCCGGCTTATATTATTGCCTTGGGCTTGTACAGTTATTGGGGTATGGCTTACAGCGACAATGCCATGCCGCGCGACACCATCGACACCTTGCTACAAGCCATTGAGAATACCTTTAGCGTGCACTGGCTGGCCATTTTGCCGTTAGTGGTGTTGTTGGTGTTGAGCTTTAAAAAAGTCGCTGCCGAACCGGCGATGATGATGTCTGCGCTAGTTGCCGTTATCATTGCCTTGACCTTGCAAGGGCGAGATTTTGATGCCGTACTCACCGCCCTGTGGTCGGGCGAAAAGCCGCAAACTGGCGTGGAGAATTTGGATAACCTCCTCAGTCGCGGAGGCATTAGTTCTATGGGCTGGACGCTGTTTTTGTCTTTGCAGGCCTTGGCATTGGGCGGCATTTTGGCGGAATTTGGCTTTTTGCGGGTATTGATTGCTGGCATGGTGGCACGCATCCGGCGTCGCGCGTCTTTGGTTGCTTCAACCATCGTGGCTTGCATCATTGGGAATATGAGTATGGGTGAAGCCTATATGTCGATTATTTTAGGTGGTCAGCTGTACGGTGATGCTTACGATGACAAAGATATTGACCGCAGGGTGCTGTCGCGTTCGCTAGAGGAGGGCGCGACGCTATCCACGCCGCTAATTCCGTGGACGACGGGTGGGGCATTCTTTGCTTCGACCTTGAATGTGCCGACTTTGGATTATTTGCCGTATGCGTTGGTGAATTTGATTAATCCGGTATTGGCAATTGCTTTTGCTTATATGGGGATTGCGCTGTTTCGGGCGAAAGCGTGACCGATAAAAAAGTAAATAAAAAAGCGAGAAAGGCAGGGTTAAACCTGCCTTTCTCGCTTTTTTATTTGTGACAACAGAAGTTAACGAATAACCCTCAAGCCGCCGCGACGCGGTTTGTCGTCGCTAGTCGCATCGTCGTTAGCGTTCTCGGTGTCGTCACTCTCTGATATGCCGTCTTCGGCGTCGTCAGCGAGCGCTTGTTCGTCCCACTCAAAGGTCATACCTTGGCCATTTTCGCGTGCAACAATCGCGATGATTGAGTCTATCGGCAGATAAACATCGTGGACGTTGCCACCAAATCGCGCTTGGAAACTGACGGCTGTGTTCTCTAAGGCCAGTCCTCTACAGGCGTTATAGGAAGCGCTCAATACCAAAGGACTTTCATCCATTAAGTGCGCCGGCACTGATACGCCGGCCACTTGGGTATTGACGTAGAGGTAGGGCGTGCAACCGTTGTCGCTAATCCATTCGTGTAGCGCGCGCAGTAAATAGGGTTTGTTATCCGTCATGTTGCTCATTAGCTTTGACTTCGCAAGGTTTTTTCATATTCGGATAGCGACTTTTGGAAACCTTCGCGGGCAAACAAGCGCAAGGCGTAGTCGTGGATATTCTTGGCCGCCTGTTCTGGCAGCGAAATGCCGAAGTGACGCAAACGCCACAACACTGGGCCAACGGCACAGTCGAGTAAACTCATGGCGTCCGACAATAAAAAGTCCGATTGCTTGAATAATGGCGATAACAAGGTGATATTTTCGCGCAATTCTTTGATGGCCAGTTTCTTGCGATTGGCCGAGACGTTTTCGGCTTCCAAGTCGGCGATACGCGTGTACCATTCGGATTCGATGCGATAAATCATTAAGCGTAATTTGGCGCGTGTCATCGGGTCAATCGGCATCAAGGCCGGATGTGGAAAACGCTCATCGAGGTATTCGGAAATGACGCGCTCGTCAAACAAAACTAAATCGCGGTCGAGTAGAGTAGGGATGCGACCGGCCGGATTGAGTTGCAGTAAATCTTCAGGTAACTTGTCGTCTAAAGACACAGAAACCAAATCGGCTTCTACCACTTTTTCAGATACGACCAGACGAATGCGGTGACTGGCGGCGGTGACGGGGTCGGAAACGATTGTCAATCCAGCGCGGTTATTGCTTAGTAAACTCATGGTTGCTCCTATTAAAATAAGAAATCGCTTAAAGCGCTTCATTATACGCGATGCGAGGGGTGAAAAACAATGCCGATTGGCATTGTTTTTCGGGATTGTTTGTTAGGGTACGCCCTAGATGCCTTAGGCTAATCTTCTAACAAATCGCGAGCGATGCGGTAGTCGGGGTCTTCTAGCTTATCAATATCGACGTAGCCTTTGGCTTTGGACAACAATTCGCGACAATCGGGGCTTAAGTGGCGAAGGTGCAACTCTTTACCGCGGCGCTCGTAGCGCGTAGCGAGGGCGTCAATGGCCTCGATGCCAGAGTGGTCAACGACGCGGGCGTTGGCGAAATCAATAACCACGCGATCGGGGTCATCTTTGGGGGTGAATTGCTCCGAAAAGTTCTTAATTGAGCCGAAGAATAGCGCGCCCTGTGGTAAATAAACTTTTGTGCCGTCGTCGAGCACTTCGCGCTGTACAATCATTTGTTTGGCGTGCTCCCAAGCAAAAATCAATGCCGACATAATCACCCCGACAATCACCGCAATCGCCAAGTCAGCATAAACCGTAATGGCCATTACGGTGATGGTGACAATCAAGTCGCTGGTGGGGACTTTGCCGAATAAACGCAAGCTCGCCCATTCAAAAGTGCCGATAACGACCATAAACATGACGCCAATGAGTACGGCGACGGGGATGCGCTCAATCAGTGGCGCGGCGAATAGGATAAACAACAACAGGAAAATCGCCGCAGAAATGCCCGATAAGCGCGTGCGGCCACCGGAGTTGATGTTTATCATCGACTGACCAATCATGGCGCAACCGCCCATGCCGCCGAAAAAGCCGGTGACGATGTTGGCGACGCCTTGGCCGATACATTCTTGGTTGCTTTTGCCTTGGGTTTCGGTGAGTTCGTCAATCAGTGTCAGTGTCAGCAGCGATTCAATCAAGCCAATGGCCGCTAAAATAAAGGCGTAGGGCACAATCAATTTAATGGTTTCCCAGCCGGTATCAATGGCCGGTATATTGAAGTCTGGTAAGCCGGCGCTCATGGTGGCGTTGGCATCACCGGTCATATTGACCAACACGTCTTTAACTGTGGTGGTATCCAAATTCAGCAGCAACACCAATACCGACAAAATAACAATTGCCGCCAGTGTTGAGGGAATGGCGCGGGTAAATTTGGGTAAGAAATGAATAATCAACATGGTGGCAATAATCAAGCCAATCATAATGTACAGTGGCATACCGGTCATCCAAGTGAGGTTGCCCTCGGCATCGGGCACTTGGAATTGCTTAAACTGCGCCAAGCCGATAACAATGGCCAAGCCATTGACAAAGCCCAACATGACCGGATGCGGCACCATGCGAATGAATTTACCCAAGTGAAAAACGCCGGCGCACACTTGGATAATGCCCATCAAAATCACGGTGGCAAACAGCACCACAAGGCCGTAATGTTGTACCGGCTCGGCGAATTGTTGGCCGATGTCGTTGCCTTTGCTGACTAAGTGCACCATTACGACAGCTAGCGCCCCAGTTGCACCGGAAATCATACCAGGTCGACCGCCAATGGCGGCGGTGATAAAACCGATAATACAAGCGGCGTACAAGCCGACAATCGGCGGCACATCAGCGGCAATAGCGAAGGCAATGGCTTCGGGAACCAGTGCCAAGGCAACCGTCAAGCCGGAAAGGATATCGATTCGGGCATTGGCAACGCCGTCTTTATAAATTAAATTAATCATAATGTTATAGTTGTGTTAGCAAGAGGCGTTTGATAGCGCCATTGATTTTCAGGGTGGGTAGTAAAATACCAGCTCTTCATGATAAAACAAATGAGGACGTGTCCTCAATCCAAACCCAATAGACAGTATTTTTAGCGTAGAGACAGGACGCGCCCTGTCTCTACAAAATGACAAACTATATATTTTGTGAATGGTATACCCATAGGTATCTACACATGTTTTTGAAAGCACCAGTGAAATAATTAAAAAATCATTAAGCTGACCCCTTAGTCCCCCTTTTAGGAAGGGGGAGGCAGTGGTCTGTTTGGATTGAAGACCCGCGTTAATCGGCTTTGGAAACAATCACCATAGCCGGCCGCAATAGACGTTCATTCAGCGTATAGCCCTTTTGTACCACTTCCATGATGGTATTGGCCGGCAAGGCCGGATTGGGTATCATGGTCATGGCTTGATGTAATTCGGGGTTGAATATCTCCCCTTGTGGGTCAATCATGGTGACACCGGCTTTGGCTAGGACATCGGCAAACATGGTGATGGCCATTTCGCTGCCTTCAATAAACTTGCCTAGCTGCTCCGTGTTGGCGTCGGGGCTTTCTTTGGCGGCTTTCGTGCCTAGCTCAATGGAATCTTTCACGGTGAGTAGCTCAGGAATAAATTTCTCCAAAGCGTATTTATGCGCCTTGCTGACGTCGCGCTCGGCACGTTTTTGGATATTGTCGGCTTCTGCGCGCGCCGCGAGGAATAAATTCCAGTTTTCTTCGGCTTTGGCGGTGGCGGCTTGCAACTGCTGTTGTAATTCAGCTAACTGCTGTGCCGCGTCAGTTGACTCATCAGTTATCGGCGCTTCATCGACAGAGACGAAGGACTCGTCTAGCGCGGCGTAATCGTCCGCGATGAGTGGGTTGCTGACTGCAATAGCGTCATCATCGCTAACGACGTTGATATTGTCGTTGCTGCTGTTGGGTTGTTGTGGCGTTGTCATAGGTGACCTCAAAAAAGGTGAAAAAGAATGTTGGCATTATGGGGGGCGTTGCGTTAAAAAACAAGGCGCACGGGGTTTGTTTATTTGAAACCCCCACGGCCAACCGGCTAAAACGCAACGCCCCGCCCTCCATCGTAGCGTCGCATCCAATGCGCGCCGCTACGATGGCATTATTAGGAATGCAGTTTTTCCAGTAATCGCTGATAAGTCAGCGTTAGCGGCTCAATATCGGCGACTTTGACGCATTCGTTGACTTGGTGAATGGTTTTATTCACTGGCCCAAATTCAACGACTTGCACCCCAAACGGCGCGACAAAGCGCGCGTCACTGGTACCGCCGCTGGTGGACAGTACCGGCGTAACGCCCAGTACTTCGGTACAAGCATCGCGCATGGCGTTGACCAAAGCACCTTCGCGCGTGACGAAGGGTTCGCCACTGACTTCGTAGCGCAATTGGTAGTCGTAGCTTTTGCCGGTGGCTTGGTGCTCGTCATCTAGGGTTTGACGCACCAGCTGCTCGACGCGCGCGGCGATTTTTTCTGAGGTCAATTCCGTGGAAAAGCGGAAGTTAAAGCTGACATTGGCCTCGCCGGGAATGACATTACTTGCGCCGACGCCGCCATCTATAGACCAAATTTGTTTGGAAGTAGCGGGGAAGCTGTCGTTGCCGTCACACCACACTTCTCGCGATAGTGCCGTGACGATGCCCCCTAAAGCGTGAATGGGGTTGGCGGCATTTTCTGGGTAGGCAACGTGTCCTTGTTTGCCGAGTATTTTTAAATGTGCGTGCATTGAGCCGCGTCGGCCGTTTTTAATCATATCGCCTAATATCTCTACTGACGAAGGTTCAGTAAATACCGCGTAATCCATCTGCACTCCCTGTTCGACCAAGTGTGGCATCAGTTTTTTAATGCCGTCCTGTGCCGGCCCTTCCTCATCGGCGGTTAGCATAACGGCAATCGAGCCGTTGTAATCGGGGTTGGTCTCAATAAACTCAACGGCGGCCACGCACATGGCGGCGACACCAGTTTTCATATCAGCAGCACCGCGAGCGAATAGATAGCCGTCGCGCGCTGTGGGTTCAAATGGCGGGCTATCCCACGTGCTTTCATCGCCCACGGGCACGACGTCGGTATGACCGGCAAACACCGTGAGCGGCGCGGCGTCACCGTGGCGCGCCCAAAAGTTTTTCACGTCGCCAAAGGTGACGATTTCAACGCTAAAACCGTGGGCGCGCAAATAGTCGCCCAATACGTCCATGCAGCCGGCGTCGTTGGGTGTGACGGACGGTCTGGCGAGCAAGTCGAGGAGTAATTCTTTAGTTTTCATAATGTCTATAACTAATTTCTGTAAAGTCTGTTGGCAGTTGTGCTAGAATAGCCGTTTTGAGCACTTAAAACAAGCAAAACCAACCCACCGCCACAAAATAGCAAATAAATTATGACAACGAATAACCCCACTGAAATTATCACAGAAAATGCCGACAAAAAAATCGTTTTAGAGGCGCGAAATATTCACAAATCTTTTGACCAATTGCATGTCCTGAAAGGCATTTCTTTGTCAGCGCACAAAGGCGACGTCATTTCTATTCTCGGCTCGTCAGGTTCGGGCAAATCGACATTTTTGCGTTGTATGAACTTGCTGGAGCGCCCTGAACAGGGCGAGATTCTCCTCAATAACGAGGCCTTAGCATTCAAACAAACGCGTCACGGCCGCGAGCCGGCCGATAAGAAACAATTGGCGCGCTTTCGGGCGCAATTGGCGATGGTGTTTCAAAGTTTCAATTTGTGGTCACACATGACGATTATGGAAAATATGATTGAAGCGCCGGTGCAAGTCCTCGGTTTACCCAAGGCTAGCGCGATGGAACGCGCTGAAAAATTATTGAAAAAAGTCGGTATGTGGGAAAAGCGCGACAGCCACCCCATTCAGCTTTCCGGTGGACAGCAACAGCGCGTCGCCATTGCGCGTGCCTTGGCGATGGAGCCAGAGGTGATTTTGTTTGACGAACCGACTTCGGCACTCGACCCTGAATTAGTCGGCGAAGTGTTGGAAATTATGAAAGCGATTGCCAACGAGGGGACGACCATGATTGTCGTTACTCACGAGCTCGGTTTCGCCCGCGAAGTCTCTGACCAAGTCGTTTTCCTGCACCAAGGGCAGGTCGAGGAAGCCGGCACGCCCGATGATTTCTTCTACAACACCCAGTCCGAGCGCGTTAGACAGTTCTTGTCTAATAATTTAAAGGGATAGAAAGAATCATACCCATTTTGAAAAATAAGCTATCAACCTAAAAAATGCAGTTATACCATTCCCAAGAAATTAAGTTGACCATCCTGTAGAGACAGGGCGCGCCCTGTCTCTACACTAAAAAATGATATTTATTGAGTTTGGTATAAGGTTCTTATATTAAGAATTCGACGTCGGCATCGCAAAGCTAGCGCCGGCGGCAATGTCCTCATTCCAACGCTGCATCACCGATTTTTGACGGGTGTAGAAGCGTACGCCCTCTTCGCCGTAAGCGTGCATATCGCCGAATAAGCTGCGCTTCCAACCGCCGAAACCATGCCATGCCATGGGCACAGGGATTGGCACGTTAATGCCGACCATGCCGACTTCGATAGCTTGTGAAAAGCGTTGTGCCACGTAGCCACTGCGCGTAAAGCACGACGTGCCGTTGGCAAATTCGTGTGAGTTGGTCAAGGCAATGGCTTCTTCCAAGTCGTTGACGTGTACGCACGACAACACCGGCCCAAAAATTTCCTCTTTGTAAATCTTCATTTCTGGCGTCACCTTGTCGAATAGTGTCGCACCTGTCCAGAAGCCGTTGGGGTCGTCGCTGTTTTTGAACGTGCGGCCGTCAACCACCAATTCCGCGCCTTCGTCAACGCCAGATTGAATGTAGTTTTCGATGCGCTCCAACGCCGCAGGGTTGACAATTGGCCCCATGTCGGCATCTAAATTCACACCGTTTTTGATTTTTAATTTGGCGATGTGGTCTTTAAGCATCGGAATCAATTTTTCGCCGACATCGCCGACTAAAACGGCTACTGAAATGGCCATGCAACGCTCGCCGGCCGAGCCGTAAGCCGCGCCAATCAAAGCATCACACGCTTTGTTCAAATCGGCGTCAGGCATCACGACCATGTGGTTTTTGGCGCCACCCAAGGCTTGTACGCGCTTGCCAAAGTGCGCCGAGCGCTCGTAAATGTAGTTGGCAATTGGCGTCGAGCCGACAAAAGATAGCGCCTTGACATCGGGGTGCTCAATCAAAGCGTCCACGGCGACTTTGTCACCTTGCACGACGTTGAATACGCCGTCTGGTAAACCGGCTTTTTTCAATAAATCAGCAATTAACAAGCTGGCGCTAGGGTCGTTGGGGCTAGGCTTCAAAATGAAGGTGTTACCGCAAGCAAGCGCCACGGGGAACATCCACATTGGCACCATCACGGGGAAGTTAAATGGTGTCACGCCGGCCACGACGCCCAACGGTTGGCGCATCACCCAGTTGTCGATATTGCCAGCGACGTTTTCGCTAAAGCCGCCCTTGAGCAACTGCGGAATGCCGGTGGCAAATTCGACGATTTCGATGCCGCGCATGACTTCACCTTGGGCATCGGTGAAGACTTTGCCGTGCTCGCGCGTAATGGCGTGGGCGAGTTCGTCGTGGTGCTCGTTAAGCAAGTTCAAGAACTTCATCAAAACGCGCGCACGGCGAATGGCTGGCGTCTTCGACCATTTAGGGAAAGCGGCTTTGGCGCTGGCGACGGCTTCGTTGACGTCTTGGGCTTCGGCGAGCAACACTTCGGCAATGGTTTCACCCGTGGCTGGATTGAACACGCCTTGGGTGCGCGTTGAGTGGGCATCGCTGGTTTGGCCGTTGATGTAGTGGTTTATTTTTTTCATAGGGTTCTCCTTAATTAGAGGGTTGGTTACAAAATATTAGCTATTTTAAATTGACAAACAGCGAGTTAGTCATCAGAAAGTTACTTGGCTGCCTAACTTCAACTCTTTACAAGCAATTGAAAAGTTACGATGAACTGCCTCCCCCTTTCCAAAAGGGGGACTGAGGGGGATTTGACGAGGGTCGGCATTTCCAACCACCTCAAATCTCCCCCTAGCCCCCTCTTTTGAAAAGAGGGGGGACGTTCCTCTACAGCCGCTGTTTTTATTTTATAAATAACGTATGGTTAAATCACGAAAGATTTTCTCGCAAAACTTTCGTTAGTTCCACCCCGATGCGCGTGGCCTCGGTGGCGTCATTTAAACTCAGTGGCGCCGAAATTTTGCCGTTACACGCATCGGCAAACGCCTGCAATTCGTGGATAAAGGCTTCGCTAAAGCGAGCAGCAAAATCCGGCAGGGCTTGGTGACTCACGCCATTGGCATCGCTTTTCACCACGCGGTTAACGTGAGCACCAGCACCGACTAACAGTTTGCCTTTGTCGGCAATAATTTCCGTACTGGTTTCGTGACCGTGAGCAAATGTGCGCGAAGCGTACAAATGCGCGTATTTTCCGCCTTCAAATTCAATGGTGGCAATGGCGTTATCGACATCGGCAAACTGCGCCAAGTCGGGGTGGACGTTGGCACTGCCGGTGGCGTGATAGCGTATCGGTTTCGGGGCCTTGCCGTCTTTGTCACTTAAAAACCAGCGCACTAAGTCGATGTCGTGGACGTTACAGTCCATAATCAAGCCGCCTGAGCTTTCGGAAAACTTGACAAAAAAGCCGTTCGGGTCGTACTGGTCACAGGTTTGCGAGCGCACAAAAAACGGCGTGCCGATTTCGCCGTCCACAATGGCT
>PDWI01003532.1_pt1 | contig 21977 bp, 18 predicted proteins | sample 1430891 | NCBI WGS metagenome assembly PDWI01 (sample SAMN01162508, study PRJNA174530) | Oral metagenome, whole genome shotgun sequencing project. | biome: Marine environment; feature: Marine mammal; material: Swab sample of the gingival sulcus; isolation source: swab sample of gingival sulcus... | reverse complement strand
AAAATCGTACCGCAGCCCCGTTTTTCCGCATAACCGGCAATGGTAATATCCTGGTCTGTGATTCCTTCGGTGCTGTCAATGAGGATCAATGCCACATCACAATCATCCATACTTTTCAAGGATTTAAGAATGGAAAATTTTTCCAGTTTTTCCCGCACCTTTCCCTTACGCCGGATTCCTGCCGTATCCATCAGAACAAATTTACGCTGACCGTTGGACACGGACAATTCAATGGCATCCCTTGTGGTTCCTGCCCTTTCATTGACCACCACCCGCTGTTCTCCAAAAAGCTGGTTGGCCAGACAGGATTTGCCCACATTGGGACGCCCCACAATGGCAACCCGAATGGGGGGTTCCTCCTGGGGCTCTGCATCATCTCCATCAGAATCAGGAAATTCTTTTACAAGATCGTCCAGAAACTCTCCAATGCCAAGCCCATGTTCTGCGGAAACAGGATACAGAGATTCAATGCCCAGGGAATAAAATTCTCCAAGTTCCATGCGCTGGTTTCTGTTTTCAATTTTATTGACAAGATAAAATACCGGCTTCCGGCTTTTTCGGAGCAGTTGGGCAAGATCCTGATCATAGGGAGACAAGCCTTCCCTGCCGTCCAGTACAAAGACCAGAACATCGGCCTCATCCATGGCAATGAGGAGCTGTTCCTTGATCTGGGAAGCAAAATCATCGTCATCTGCGGTGAGATATCCACCTGTATCCACAATGGTAAAAGGGGCTCCTTCCCATTGGGCATCTGCATAATGGCGATCCCTGGTAACGCCGGGCATGTCATCCACCAGGGCCTGACGAGATCTGACCAGACGGTTGAATAGAGTAGATTTTCCCACATTGGGACGGCCCAGAAGAGCCACTAACGGTTTTTTCATGGCGCGATGATTCCTTTGAAAGATGAACCCTTGTGAACATATCATGGAAAATCAGACAAGAATATTACTATACTGAACTTCTCCAACTTCGGGTCTGATGGACACATCCACAGAGTAAAACTTTTTCACATGGTAGAAAATAACTTGTCTGGAAAAGAAAAAAAGGAAGGATAACACACGAATATCCCTGCAGTCAGGCATACACATTCACACCAAGGGCTTGTTTTTCCCTTTGGAACCTGGTTTTTAATTCCTGCTGATCCTGACGATAATTCCGCTCAAGGGCTTTGGATTCAACGGCAAAGGCTTTTTCCAAGGCGGCCTGTTCCTGCTCATAGGTTCGTTGCAGCTGGGCAGCTTTCCGGGAAATGGAAACCTTGTCCGCACCGGAATTGTGAAGTTTGTCACCGTTCCTGTTCCGGGAAGAAGATGCAGGGATTCCCTCATTCCTTACGGAGTTGGTATTTCCAACCTTTTCATAATGAGATATGCCGGAGGATATGGCCGCCATCTTCCAATTGCTCCCAAAAATATATTGTATCCCCCTCTGGATACAATCCTGACATCAAAAAATTTTAGGTATTATAAAAATTTATCCTGGCCTTGTCAATTTTTTTGAGAAATTATGATTTTCGCCCTGGATGCAGGTTTCAGATATTCTCCTGCCAGACGACTCAATTCCCGGGGAGAAATTTTCTGAAAATCTTCCATGATGCTTACAGGCCATTCAAGTTGACAGGGAAACCGGGAAGAATTTTTCATCACAGAATTTAACCAGTATTCATTGGTTTCCAATTTCACTTTTACATGCTCCAGCACACTTTTTATCAAGAGTTTGAATTCCTTTTCTGTTACGCCATTTTCATGGAGATCTTCGGCAATATCTTCAATCACAGCCATCACCCTGTCCTTGTCTTTTGGTGCAACCATGGCAACAGCCTGGAACACACCATAGCCTTTAACAGCCTTGGATCCATAATGATAGGCATAGGGAGAATAGGCAATCCCCAGCTCCTCCCGGATACTTTTCCGCAATCGATCAGAAAATACATCAGCCAATACAGACAAGCGCCTTGTTCTTTTGATATCCCAATAATCATCCGTTGGAAAACACAAACGAACCATGGCTTTTTCCATACGGGTTTCCAGGGGGAGTTCCAGGGATTTGCCCCTTGGGAAATGTACGGGTCGATTTTTCACATCAAGTATTTTTGTTCTGTTTTCCAAACCGCCAAGATAGGTCTTGGCATATTTCAACACCTTTTCAGGATCCACATCCCCCACAATGGAAAGCTCAACCGGTGCATTTCGGATATAAGGTTCCAGCCAGTTTTTCACATCGCTCAGATCAAAGGCGTTGACATTTTTAGGATCGGGCATACCAAAACGGGAATCCCCGCCTGTCAAAAATGGCAAGCCCTTGATGAGATAACTGCCTCTTATGGTATGTTCTTGCGTATTAAAATCCTGCTCGTAACGCGATTTCACAAGGTTCACGGCCTGATCCGTAAAACCCGGATCATTCAAAAAAGTGTAGATCAGCTGAAATACCAGCTCCAATTCCTTTGCATCCCCGGTTCCTCCATAGGAAAAATGATTGTCGTCCACGGAAAAATGTGCAGACAGATTATGTCCTGCAAGGGCCTGTTCCAATTCCTGTACATTCATGGCCCCAAATCCGCTTTCATTGATCACCCCCTCTCCAAGGAGGCCAAGCCCCTGTTTGGAAGCAGGCTGGGCATTTAACCCATCACCAAAGACCAGGGAAAATCCCATCTGATTGTCTTGAAAATCCGTATGCTTAATATTCAAACGCACACCATTGTCAAAGTCAACGGTTGTGATACCAAGGCCGTTGACATCCTTTTTCTGGGCCACAATCCTGGCAAGCCTGCCAGTATTTTCTTGACCTGGAATGGGAAGATAGGGAAATTGCTTTGCTGTGGCCTCAACAAAAGGTTTTACAGGACTCTGGGAAGCTTTTTCATACACATCCTGAATCTGCTTTTCAGGTGTTTTTGTTCCATCTTTCTCAATGACTGCCTTTCCGGTCACGCAGATCAATGGGGGCTCCCCTCCCCAGGCCTTTTGGAATGCCTCATTGACATCTTCCAGGGAGAGACTTTTTACAAAGGGAACCAGAATCTCCATACGCTGTTGGGGGGACAGGAACAATTTTTTGTTGTTCATGGCAAAGAGCAGCTGCCTTGCAAGGGAATTGCTCTTTCTGGTTGCAGCCTGTTTTGCATCGGAGGTAAGGGTCGCAATCAAATCTGCTTTTTCCCTCTCAACTTCTCCCTTGGTAAACCCATACTCCAGGGCTTGCCGAAGCAAATATTCCAACTCCCGAACGCCTTTTTCCCAATGTTCTGCATCGGTATATTCTCCCTCAATGGAAGCAAGGGAGATATTATGTAAAAATTGTCCGGTAAAAGTACTACCGGAAGAAAACCGGGTTGTCTGATTTCGTATCTCACGCACCAAACGCCGAGTAAGAATGGCGTGTCCAACATCTGCCAGCAATTCTTTTTTCAAATCTTCAATGCTCTGTTTTTCAAAGGGCACAAACCGGATTCTTTCCATGGAAATGGTGGTAACCTGGGCCTCTGGATCGTGGTGATAAAAGGTATTGATGGTATTTTGGGAAGAATCCCAGGAGATATCCGGGAAGCTATCAAAATTTTTTACACGATCAGGAGAAGGGGAAAGATCTGAAAATGTGTTTATAAGCAAGGTTTCCAGCAATTTTGCATCAAAATCCCCCACAGCCACAAAAGCCATGTTGTCAGGCCTGTACCATGTATCATAAAAACCTTTGAGCAAAGCCCTGTCCGCCCCTTCAATGATCTTTTGCAGACCAATGGGATGACGGCGGTTCAAAAGAGAACCCGGCAACTCAAACAGCAGTTTCTTTTTGAAGATCTGGTAGGAAACAGAATCCCTCACCCTCTTTTCTGCAAGGATGATTCCCCGCTCCCGATCCACTTCTTCTTCCAGGATCAATGCGCCCCTGGCATAATCCTTGAAAACCAGTAAAGCATCCTTGAACAATTTTTCTTCGGCACGGGGCAAATCCAGATCATAGGTGGTTCTGAAATAGGAAGTGGATGCATTGGCATCGGCACCAAAGCCCATCCCGATTGACTGAAAGAATTCAATGAGTTCTCCCGGCTTGAAATGCTCGGAACCGTTGAACACCATGTGTTCCAGATAATGGGCAAGTCCCTGCTCTTCATCGGTTTCATGGACAGAACCCGCAAATACATTCAAGTGCATACTCACCCGATCCGCAGGCGTATGATTTTCCAGAAGCACATATTGGAATCCATTGGGCAACACCCCCCGGACAAGGGCAGGATCAACAGCTTCTCCTGGATTTTCGGCAAAAGGAGCAGGCCCTGGAGAAAAGATACAACCTGCACACACCAAACAAAAAAACAGAACTCCTGCCACCAACACCATCAAAACACGCTTCATGGAACACTCCTTAATATATAAAAAACCGCCATGACCAAATCCGGCATGACGGCTTTCAACATTCACTTCACACCAATCATCCATATTCACAGACATTAATTGAAAAACCTTTTTTCAACCTGAATGGAAGCCTTCTCCCTCAGGGATTTCATCCATTGCTGATAATATTGTCTCCGTTGAATCTGTATCAGCTGGGCACGGATGCCATCCATTCGGTCATCCATTTCCTTTTGGGAAGGTTCTTTCCTATTTTTGAACTGCATAATCACAAACCCCTTGGTGGTTTCCATGATCTTGTCACACAGAGGAGAGGATTTGCTCAAAGAAAAAGCAGCTTCGGTCAATTCCCGGCTTCCGCCCACATTGGGTACAGGTTCCTTCCGGGAAAACAGCTCTGTGGAGGTGAGGCTAATTCCCTTTTCCTTTCCGGCCTGAGCCAGACTTACCCCGGTTTTTACCTTTTCCAGAATTTGTTCGGCGGTCTGCCTTGCCATGTTTTCCTGTTCGCCGGACTCCATTTTGGCAATGATCTTTGCTTTTACCTGTTCAAGCGGCAGGGCAACGGGTTCTATTTCTTCTGTCACCCGAATAATATAATACCGATCTGCAAGCTGGATCACATCACTAATGGTATCAAAGGGCAGCAGAAAGGCTTTGGAGGCAAAGGACTGGGCCATGGGCATCGTCAATCCTTTTCCTGTCTGATCAAAGGCAGGAGTATACTGAACTTTCTTTTTGGCAATCAACGCTGCCTGCTCCATGTCATCACCGTCAATAACAGAGTCAAAAGCCTTGCCTGCTACATCATAGGCAAGATTTCTTGCTTGCTGCAATGAAAGCTCCTGGGTAATTTCTCCTGCCGCCTGATCCAGAGTCCTTGAAACTGCCTTGTGTTTGGCAATGACCTGAATTACATGCCACCCAAAGTTGGTTTTCACGGGTTTGGAAATTTTGCCCGGAGCCAGGGAAAAAGCTGATTCTTCAAAGGGTTTCACCATTTCTCCCCTGGCAAAACTGCCAAGATAGCCGCCATTGGCAGCAGACGGTCCTTGAGAAAACTTTTGGGCCAGGGCTGCAAAATCCGTCCCGGCTACAGCTTTTTTATAGACTTCCATGGCCTTTGCCTTTGCGGCATCATCGTCTACATCCTCCGAAGCTTTTATGAGAATATGGCGAGCTTCCACTTTTTCAGGTACCTGGAACCGAGCCTTGTTTTCTGCATAAAATGCTGCCACCTGCTCCTTTGTCACGCTGGAATTTCCAAGATAATCTGCCGGAGAAAATTCCAGATACACAGCCTTTCTCTGCACCTGGGACTGGTAGTCTTTTCCATGATCCTTATAATATTGCTCAATCTTTGCATCAGAAGGTCTGGCAACAGAGAATTCCTTTGGCTCAATCAACAGATAATCAACGGCCATCTGCGAATTTGCGTGTATATACCATTGCCTTGCTTCCAAATCGGAAACAACAACCGTATCTGTAATCATTGCAGAAAGTTTTTCTTCCCTGATGGCATTTCGCTGCATGTCTTCAAATTCCGCAGGTGTCATGGAGTTGAATTGAAGCAATTTTTTGTATCTATCCATGTCAAACTGCCCATTTTTCTGAAATGCCGGAACTTTCATAAGAGACTGGGACAACTCCTGATCCGATACAATAATACCCAATTTTTCGGCCTGCATCTGAACCAGCTGTTGGTTAATCAAGGTATCAAGTGCCTGTTTTTTTACATTCAAGGCCTTAACCAGATCTTCATTGAGATTTTCCCCGAACTGTTGCCGCAGCTGCTCCATCATATTTTCATGGGCAATCTGAAACTGTTTTATGGAAATCGGCTCACCGTCCACCGTTGCCACAACGTCATTTTTGCTTGAATTCATGGAACCGATGCCCAGGAAGACGAACACCACCACAATGATTCCAAGAAAAATTTTGATTAACCAGTTCCCTGTATTTTCGCGTAGATACCGCAGCATTTTACTCTCCTTATACCCAATAAAAAGCCCTGGGGTTTTGATTATTTTCCATCATTCAAAAAAAACGAATTATAATAGCTTTTCTTGAAATCCCATGTCAAGAACTGTGTTAGAAACAATAACCCCTAACAAATATTCGTTTTCAGGAAAGGCAACTATCACAGAACGTACCCAAAGTTCAGTATATTTTTTCTTCTCTTAGATTTTTCGTAACGACTTGTGCTAAAAGGCCCCCATCCAATCCTTATTTACTTGCGATTCGACTGTTTCTATCTCAAATGAATTCCACTCCAAAACGCCAAAGGCATCAGGTTTTAGTCCGATAGTTCCTGATAGGTAACAGCGGTACAAATCATGCGAACCAAAGAGGTGTTTTTGTCCCTTTCCATCGCCATGGTTTCAATGGTCACGATTCGATCTAACTGAGAAACCCTTGCCAAAAAGTCCAGCAGCTGCCCATATGTTCCAGTCAATTCCATTTCCCATGACACTTCCCTGTAAAACCCTCTGTCCGCCTCCCTCTTTTCCTGAACAGAAATGAGATGTACATGGGCATCTTTTCCTGCACCAGCAATATTTTTCAAAAAGTGGGCCAATTGCTTTTTTTCAGGCAGGGCTCTTCCGGCTGCAAGGAAATGATTGGTTTTCAATTCCATTTGTCTGGCGACTTTTTCCAGCATACGGGATTTTGTCTGATACGCAGAAAGCAGCTGTTGCTGCAACAATAGATTTTTTCTCTTCTTTTCAAGTACCTGCCAGCGATCCTGAAATGCAGCAAAATAAAAACCGGCCAAAAGAATTCCAAGGATTACAGTACAGATCAAACATTTTTGCCCAATTCCCAGAAATCCTGCCCGGAACAAAATTCCGTTCCATATAATCTGGAAAACATTTTCGGTTTCATTTGCCATTGATCCCAACCTTTCTGCACTTCGCAGATCTTTCACATTTCAGGACAAATCGTTGTAAAAAATCTCCCTGGGCAGTTTTTTGCACCACGGATTTATGAAAATCAATCCGTTCATAGTGGGAGGAATTTTCCAGACGACTGATAAAATCAGCCACAGCCTTGTTATCAAGAGCCATACCCCGGATAACCACAAGTTCAGAATCCGTAGCAATATGTTCAAACCACATGCGTCCCGAAACTATTTCGCAGGCAAGTTCTGCCAATAATTCCAACTGGCAAAAACGACTTTTTCCAAGGCTTTCAATGATGGAATTTTTCTTTTCCAAAAGTGCGAGCTGTTCCTTGATCTTACCCACCTTTTCTGCCTTTTCCCTGTAAAGTGCAATTTCTCCCAGAACCATCCTGGTCTCCCTGTCCAGACATTCAATGGAAAAATCCATGTAAAACATCCAGGCAAAAAGCCCCGATATAATCAGCATCAGACCAAGCAAAAAGCCCAGCACTTGATTACGAATCTTTCTTTTTTGGCGTTCTTCCCGGAATGGAAGCAGATTCACCCGGATCATTTGTCTTCCACCTTACGAAGTGCAAGCCCAAGTGCGATGGCTCCCTGGGAACCGGAAACTGCAGAAGCAGAGGGGAAAAATTTTGCCCGGTCAAGACGGATACCGTCAAAAGGGTCAAATATTTTCACGGGAATCAATGTCCTGGCGGCAAGGAGGTCTTGAAATTCCGGGATGAAGGCTCCGCCACCGCTCAAAAGGATTTGTTCCACGTGCCAATGGGCATATTCATCATGGAAAAACCGTATCTGATCCTGAATTTCCATGCACCAGGCCTGCACACTATCCTCAATAATTTCTGTAAAAAGCGGTGCATCAGTATCCGGTTCCAGGATATTTTTCTGTTCAAGCAACCCCCTTGACTGCTCCCTGTCCACAGACATGGCAGACTGAATTTGCTGATGGATTTGCCAGGTGCCGGACAAATTCTCCCTCACCAAAACCGGATCTCCATTCACAAGAAACATCAGGCTGCAGCCTTCTTCTCCCATATCTATAGATAAGGTCGCAAAATCTTTCTGATTTGCGAAATCTGTTTCCCGGACTTCTTGCAGATCTTTCTGACTATTCTCCCTTAAAGAATTAGCTGGGGGGTCTTTTGGCTTACCGGTTGAATTACGACATACAAACTCATGGATATTTTTCAGGGCAAACACTTCCACATCAAGCACCCCAACCCCCAGGCCAGCAGAAGCTGCCCACGCCGTTCTTTCCTTTACCCATTCCTGTTTCACCCCGGCAGTAATCACCTCCACCTGATCTGAATATTTGTCTTCCGAAAAAATGAAATCATAATCCATATTCAGGGAATCAAGGTCATGGGCAAAATACTCTTCTGCCTGGGCAAATATAATTTGCTCCAATTCAGCATGGGAACCGGTAAAGGAAGGGAAACGCTTAATCATGGCACAGCTTCTGCCAACAGCCATGGCAACGCCCGGAAAAACCGATGGTTGGGAAAGCCCCATCTGATCCAGCAAATGAGTCACAGCATTGCCCAGAGCCTTCCCATCAAGAATCCTGCCGTCTCTGATCGCGCCCAAAGGAGTTGGGATCACTCCAAAATTATCAAGATAAACAACATTATTTGCCAATGAAATCCGGGCAATTTTGATGGCAGACGACCCAATATCAAGGCCAATGAGATTTTGATTTTTCCCGGAACCAATGTTTTTGGATATGTGTTTTGAAAATATCATGGCACCCTCTTTACCGAGGTAAAATTCCATTGGGGATTGTACGAAAGAGATTCTTAAAGTGCAAGGGCATAAAGGCCCCTGAAAGTCCTGCACCCGAACCCGCCTCATAATTTTATAACCAGTTGATTTCCATTATATTTCGATAACATACCGATCGCCAGAAAGATGCAAGGTGCCGAAGGAGAAGCCCCTGAGGAGTATTGTCATACGCCGCAAGGGGATGTTTCTTACGGCAACACAGCCGGTGCATTTTGATGGTGGGGATCAGAGGCTATTTTTCCATTGGTTTTTCTTATCTTTTTACTATATATTGTAGTGTTATAGAAAATTTTCAGGTGCGTTTTCTTTCCGCATCATTGCATTTTCTTCAATTACATGAAAGGCTGCTGCATAAATGCTCAAAGAATATCACTCACTGGTTCTGAATCTGGAAAAAAGTCTTGATATTGCCATTACCGGAGCTGCATTTATTCTTTCCTATTTCATTAAAAACCACTTACTGCCCCAATCCCTTGCAGGGCTTGCCGTTGAAATTAACTATTATACCATCTTGTTAATGGTCATCATCATCTGGTATATCTGTTTCAAATGGATGGGCATGTACCAATCCTACCGAAAACATCCCTTTGGCCATTTTTTCACCGCCATTATAAAATCCTGCTGCATGGGAACATTTTTGCTGACCGTTGTCATGTACGCCCTCCATATTCATGGCCTGAGCCGTTTGTTCCTGGCCATTTTCCTACTGATAAATATCAGTCTGTTGACCATAGTAAGATACATTACATTCAAAACCCTGCAAACCATCCGAAAGCAAAACCTGAACATACGTCATATCCTCATCATTGGCAGCCGCACCAGAGCAAAAGAAGTAATACAAGCCATTGAAAACCAGGAACAAAGCGGATACAGAATCCTGGGATGTTTTGATACCACACCGGACTGTATTGGTTCGACGGTTGAAAAACGGCATAAGGTTATTGGGGTTATTGAAGATCTGGAAGCATACCTGAAATTCCAGGTTGTGGATGAAATCATCTTTGCCATGCCCTTGAAAAAACTTCCCAATGCAGAACATTACATTGCCCTGGCAGAAAGTATGGGACTTACGGTGAGAATCATCCCGGACTGGGAACTGCACTATCTCATGTACCGTCCTGCCATTGCCACCACTCGATTTGAAAATTTTCTGGGCATTTACAACCTTACTTTACAATCCACACCACCCAATGAAGGAACCCTGTTCATAAAATCCCTTTTTGATATTGCCGCAGCGGCCATATTGATCATCCTTTTTCTCCCGTTTTTTGCCTGCATTGCCATTGCCATTTTTTGTGTTTCTCCGGGCAAGATTCTTTATTCCCAAAACAGACTGGGAAAAAACGGCAGACTGTTTCCAGTATTCAAATTCAGAACCATGGTTCCCAATGCAGATGAACTTCGCAAGGAACTGGAAATCTTCAACGAAGCAGACGGACCTGCCTTCAAAATCAAAAAAGATCCCAGGATCATTCCCTGGATCGGCACTTTTTTACGAAAAACCAGCCTGGATGAACTTCCCCAGCTTTTTAATGTCCTGCGTGGTGAAATGAGCCTTGTGGGGCCAAGACCTCCCATCCCCGGCGAAGTTGCCCAATATGATCTGTGGCAGCGGCGGCGGCTTTCCATGAAGCCCGGCATAACCTGTCTGTGGCAGATCGCTCCCAGAAGAAACGATTTGAGTTTTGACCAATGGATGAAACTGGATCTGCAATACATTGACACCTGGTCTTTATTTAATGATATGAAAATCCTGCTGTTGACCATCAAGGCCGTGTTCACCGGGGCAGGAAGATAATAAAAGTAAAGATGATCAAAAGATGAACCAACAGAATACACGCAGCTGCTATTTCAAATGTGCTGACATAAATTTTGAAATAACCTCCCCCTATCCAATTGGAGAAAATACATTTCATCCAAAACTTATGGAATTTCAGGTACCGTTGCTTCCGTCAGACACCAGTTCTGCCCCTGACAACATTACAATCCAGCACCATTTTTCCATCCCGGAACGATTCACCTCCCTTTCAAATGCCAAGGCAGTATCCGAACAAACCCTGTGGACAGTATTCCGCCAAAATGACAACTGGATATACAGAAAATTCCCTGCCCTGCCCGTAGCCCCAGCCCATGAAATTTTTATGGAATCTTCACCGGATTTTTCCAGGCATCACATATACTGCGATTGCATCACAGAGCAGGACTATGAAAACGGTTCCTATGCTTCCATGACCATATTCGGCTGCGACCAGATCATCATGAGCAAACTTCTCAGCGTCCGCCAGGGACTCCTTCTCCATGCCAATGGATTTGTCGCCAACAACAAAGGCTTTTTGCTGACAGGCCCATCCACAGCAGGTAAAACCACATTAAGCGGTATGCTGCGGGAAAACGGATTCAAAATTTTTTCCGATGACAGAGCCATTGTCCGTCTTGAACATGGAAAATGGTACATGGAAGGTTCCTGGTTCCACGGCTCAACCCCAGTCACCAGTACCGAAAGATTTGAACTTGGAGGAATCTTTTTTCTGGAACACGCCAAAGAGAACATCATTTCGCCAATGGATTTCTCCCAGAAAAAACTTGGTTCCATCTTGCAGGCCCTGGTTCGTCCCCATATTACACCGAAAGAATGGGAGGCTGTACTTGTCACCGTGGAAACTTTGGGGCGGAACATCCCATGTCATAAATTGCGATTTGATTTATCCGGTGATATAGTTTCCCGGATAAGCCATCTGATCAATCAAACCAAACCACAGGAAAAATAAAAATGAACCAAATTCAACCAGAATCTGTTTACACAATCAGCCAGGATATTGTGGCAAGGGAAATTGATGGACAAATTGTCATTGTTCCCATTGTGGCAGGTGTCGGCAGCATGGATGATGACCTGTACACCCTGAACGATACAGGCCGGGAAGCCTGGAAACTTATTAACGGGAAAAACAGCGTTGCTGACATGGCACAAATTCTTGCAGAACAATACGATGCGTCTTCCGAAGTAATCATGCAAGATATTGCCCAGCTTCTTGAAGAACTGACAGCAAAAGGAATCATTATTGCACAGTAAAGATCAAACCCTTTTTCTGACGAATCAGGAATTGGGGATATTGCTCAGCGAAGCCTGTAAAAACAACAAACCCATTCAGTTTACGCCAAAAGGAATGAGCATGGCCCCTGTAATCTGCGAAACAGACAGGGTAACCATTGTTCCGTTATCCGAAAATACCCATATCAGCATCGGCGATGTGGCTGCTGTAATTCTTCCAGATACTGGGATGCTGGCACTCCACAGAATTGTGAACAAACGCCAAGGACAATTTTTGTTCAAAGGTGACAATTTATGGAAAGCTGACGGATACTGCCAAAAATCACAAATCCTGGGGCAGGTGCAGCATGTCAAGAAACATCGTTCCTGCTCTGCTCTAAAAATAAAAATACAGGACGCTCTATTCCTTATGGAAAAATACAAAAAAGCCATTGCATTTCTGAGTCGCAACAGAATCTGGACGTTTTTTTGCAAACTTGTCAATAAAATGCCATGAACACCCATCTGAAAGATTTTGAAATATTTGAACGAATTTCTCCTGAAAAACGAATTCCCCTTTCCATTGGCATGGAGCTGACCTGTCGATGCAACCTTGACTGCCGCCATTGCTACATCAATCAACCCGTATCCTGCAAGGCATCACAAGAAAGTGAACTTTCCATGGAGGAAATCGACCGAATTTCTGACCAGGCAATGGCTCTGGGAACCCTGTGGTTCAAACTTTCCGGCGGCGAAGTATTGCTCAGAAAAGACTTTGAAGAAATTTATATCATGTTGAAAAAAAAAGGTTTCCTGGTATCCATTTTGAGCAATGGCACCCTTTTGAAAGAAAAGCATATAGAATTATTCAGAAAATATCCTCCCCGTGTCATTGAACTCTCTGCCTATGGCGCAATGCAAAGCACCTATGCCCATCTGACGGGAAGCAAAACCGGGTTTGACAACTTTATGAGAGGACTCAACCTTTGCATGGAAGCAGGACTTCCTATAATTCTCAAAGCCCTTGAAATACAATCTCTTAAAGGAGAAATTGAAAAAATTGAAAAACTGATCGCCCATTACCCCAATGGATCTTTTCTCAAAGACGACGCCCTGTTTAACCGTATGGACAACAACAAACAAAAATCCCAACAAATTTTTTCCCAGCGATTGAATACAGACAACCGCAGGGTACGTCCCGTTGTAAATCCCGTAAAAAATCCCCACAGAAATACCTTTCAGGGGAATCTGTTCTTTTGCAATGCCGGCATCAACTCCTGCTGGATTGACAGTACTGGAATGGCTCACCTTTGCACGACCCTGCGTCCCGAAGAATTTGCCTATGACCTGAAAACGGGAAGCCTTGAAGACTATTGGGAAAACGTGGTGCCCAAACAACTTGCCACCTGCTCTGTAAATCCTGAATTTGATAACAGCTGCGGCAAATGTCCCAACCGAATGAAATGCAGATGGTGTCCTGCCATTTCCTGGACAGAGCACCGCATTCTTGATGCTCCCGTAGACTTTGTATGTATCAATCAATAGACCTAAAACCTTTTCTCCATTCAAAACTTCTCCCAGGCAGACAGGATACATTCTGGCAACGGATAAAATGTTGAAAAAAACAAATGGTTCATATATTCATCTACAGATTCCCACCAAGAAGTGACCCCAAAAGGCATTGCAGGCCATTGGCATAATTGAAAGCGCAATAAAACTTATCAAGGAATCCTCCAATTAAAGGTCTCCAAAGTAATCAACAGAACTATCTGCACCGCCCAGTAATAAATAGATCAAAAGGCGAGAGAACAAGACCGTCCTCTTTTCGTCTTTATATTCCACCTTTGCCTCCTTATTTCCACTATCTTTCCTGCAAAAAGCAAAAGTAGACAAAAATTGTCTTTATTTAGACAATATGGTCAGAATTATTGGGGGCTTCAAATAATCGGCACAAATCCTGCTTTCAGGAATAAATTATAATTAATTGATTTTAAATAGTATATTATACATATGATAAAAAAATTAGGGTTGATTTCACTACTGGCATACATATTGCTGTTATATTTTATTGATAGATTATTTTTATACAATTCTAGCAGAAAGAGAGGAATCATCATGAAAATACAAAAACAGGTTATAAAAAAGGAATGGCAGCAACCAAGACTGATTACTCTATCAAAAGCAAAACTGGGAGAAAGCGTTTTGGTTGCCTGTGGCCCACCATCCACCCCTGGCGGCCAGGGATACCCAAGTTCAGGATATAACGGATAAATATTCAATAAATATAAAAATATATAAACAACTATGGAGGTTACAATGAAAACAAAATTTTCGGCAGCTTTATTAGCAATTCTTTTTTTGGGAGTTACGGCCATGGGGGCTTCAGCCAACCCATTTTTAAGCGTGTTACCAGCGAATTCTGGATGGAAAAACATTACGGTGTTTGACGGTCAGTCCAAACCAGGTAATAATGGCTGGTATGGAACCCGGGAAGACAACGAAGTGGAATGGGGGATGGGAACAAACGGCCGACTGAAAGGTGCAGCCAAGTTGCAAATATTTGATTTGGAAGCCATGTACTACAATTCAGAAGCAAAACAGTTGATGATTATTGGCGGATACGATTTTTCCAAGTTCCCTGAAACCCATGCAGGTCATACGGTTGAAGCAGGAGATATCTTCCTGAACGCCGGATCAAAAAACTATGTATTGGACATTACCTATCCCATAGGAAATCAAACAAGTGGGAGTTATAATACTTCATACGATTTATATTCCGGAAATTTTATAACTGCCCCAACCAATTATATTGTCAGTTCACCGGACTATAAGAGAAGGTTCGGAGGCGATTTTGAAGGAATAGGAGGTGTTGCTTTTTTCCATGACATATATAGCCAGAACTCTGTCTGGAATGGAATTGCAAACACCTTTGCTGGTGACAGGAGATACAATAAGCATCATGCCTTGGTTGTGGACGTAAGCTGGTTGGAAAATTCTGGGATTGATTCCTTTGATGCTTACCATACCATGCAATGTGGAAATGATGTGATTCAGGGATCAGTAAAACCAGGTTCTACCGTACCTGAACCGGCAAGTTTCTTTCTCTTTGGAACAGGGCTGCTTTTCTTTGCCCACAGATACCGCAGGGATTAGTATTTCATAGTGGGCGTCAAGCCACCGTAAACTGCATTTAATATTGACAAAACCAAATAAAAAGGAGCGGAGAAAATACAACCTTCGTTCCTTTTTTACATTTGTTGCTCCATGGCTCACCACAAATTAAGGACAAAAATTGTCAATGCTGCCAGAATTGATCTGGCCATCAAACTTGTTTGGCAATCAAACCGACAACGCACCTTTGGCAACGGAGCTGCCATCCTGCTTGCAGGCATTCTCCCCCTGGTATCTGCGTATATGATTAAATTAATCATTGATGCTGTTGTTCCAATTTCCCCATCTTCGACAATATCCTTAACAGATCCGCAAATTTCAAAAATATTGTTCTATATTATCTGTGCAGCCCTGCTGGCAATTGGGACGAATACTGTCCAATGCCTGAACCTGTATCTGAAAAAAGCCCAAGCCCTTGAACTTGCAGATCATGTAAACTCCAAAATTCACGCCCAAGCTTGCCAAGTAGATCTTTCCTTTTATGAAAATGCCCATTACAGAGACAGTCTGTTTCGTGCCCAGCAAGACGGTCCATATCGTCCTGCCAATATTGTCAACGGATTATTCACAGCCGGACAAAATGCTGTATCCTTTATTGGAACAGCCTGTTTGCTATTTCTATTTAACCCATTCTTTCCTTTCATTATGCTACTGGCTGCTGTGCCGGGAATTTGTCTGAGACTTCACCACTCAAATAACATCTACTCATGGCAAAAAAAACACACGGAAAAGGAGCGCAATGCGTTCTATTTGCATTGGATACTCACCCAAGGCTCCCATGCCCAAGAGGTACGAATATTTGATACAGGCAGTTATTTTTCAAAAAAGTTCAAATCCATACAAGATTTTTTACGAACAAAGAAACTCCAGCATGAAAAACAGCGAACCATCGGAGACCTGATTGGGCAAACCTGCACCATTATCCCCCTGTTTGCAGTCCTTATTTATATCGCCATCTGCACCGCAAAAGGCCAAATCACTATTGGAGATATGGTCTTGTACTTTCAACTTTTTCAAAAAGGGATGTCTGTACTGAAAACCCTTCTGGAGACATTGGCCCACATGTATGAAGACAATCTGTTTTTGTCTCAACTATACGCCTTTCTGGCCATAAAACCCAAAATCACCGCACCCAAAAAGCCCATATCAGTCCCAGAAACAATCCAAAGCGGTATTCGTTTTGAAAAAGTCTCTTTTTCCTATGGAGAAAAAAATGAAAGAATACAAATTCTTGATGGAGTCAGTTTTTCTCTTCAACCGGGAAAAATAACCGCTCTTGTGGGAGAAAATGGATCAGGCAAATCCACAATTGCCAAGCTATTGACCAGAATGTACGACCCTGATCAGGGAAAAATCTGTCTGGATTCTGTGGATATCAGAAAATTTGACCCCGCCTTGTATCGGAAACACATCTCTGCCGTATTCCAAAATCACATGCAGTACCAATTATCCGCAGAAGAAAACATCTGTATTGGCAGCGTGGAACAAATGAAAAATTCGGATCAAACCATGGTGCAGCAAAAAATGATCCAAGCGGCAAAAAATGCTTCAATACATGAATACATCCAGGGTTTGCCCAAAGGGTATGCCACGATATTGGGCAACTGGTTTACATCTGCACAGGAACTCAGCAAAGGGCAATGGCAAATGATGGCAATCGCACGAGCTTTTTTCAGAGACGCGGGTATTATTGTCCTGGATGAGCCAGCAAGCTCCCTTGATCCTATTATGCGTTCCCGTTTTTTTACCAGCATCAGAAAACTTGCCAAAAATCGCTGCTGTTTGCTCATCACCCACCACTATACACATCTAAAAACAGTAGATGAAATCCTATTGCTTGACAAAGGCCGTATTGCAGAGCAAGGCAACCATACAGAACTGATGTCATTGAATAAAAAATATGCAAGACTTTACAAAACCCAGGCAGAACAGTATATATGAAGTATTTTTCCACAAACAAATATGGTTCCGGTAAAATCAGCCAAAAATTCTGCAAGACCGAGCAGCAGACAAGCAACAACTTACCAACTCTGGAGATCCTGCCGTGAAAAAAAGAACTTGCCGCCGTTTTGTAATTCCCGGCACTACCATTTCCTATAAAGAAAAAAAACTGTTCTCCTTTCAAAAGAACTATAACGATGATTACCTCCCGGTATTAGATTTGAGCAAGGGAGGAGCGAAATTTCTTTCTCATCAGAAACTTACTCCTGGAAAAGATATAAAAATTCAACTGCGGATACCAGGATATGACAAAATTTGGTCTATTCTAGCCCAAATACGCTGGATTAACAAAAATCCAGAACAAAGCTACCCTTACCAAATTGGAATCTCTTTTCATTCGTTTGGCACAAAAAAAGGGAAAAACCCCATTGAATTATTAAATTTTCTATCCATGATAGAAGGGAAGTACTAAGCCTGGTAGTTTTCATAGAAGAAGCGGCATGAAATTTGCTTCTATTTTGGTAGAGGAACAAAGGGAGAGAATCTTATCAAAGTTAATTTTTAATTTGAAAATATAATGAGGATTTACGATTATGAAAAAAACAATACTATTTTCCTTGCTTATCGGCTTTATCTTTATATGTTCACAGGCACTTGCAGCTGAAAAAAAAGTAAGTTGGGACGAGATATACGTAAGTGACCTTGGAAAAATAAAGAACCCAGATAAAACCAGCGGTTTGGGTTATACTCTTAGCGAAGAAGAAGCATTGGAGCAAGCGATCCAAAGAGCCATGGACAATGAAGCTCCTGCGTGCCAGGTATTAAAAATTGGAGTAGAAATGAAGTTCAATCCCTATGAGGTATTAACGGGATTATTTAACTCCTCAGCCAAAATTGACCTGGAACAATTATGCCTGTGTGCCACAGAAACCGCTGACTCCAACATACCAAAAAGTATCATGCTAAAAGCAGCAAACGATGCCGTGGCAAAAAACAGACTTAGAAGGGATGAAGTAACCCAGGCTCAATGTCTTCAACAGGGATTGGGATTCACCGTTGCCCAGGAAACTCCTGAGCCAATTAATCCAACGCCAAGACAGCCCAACTACTCCCCATTCTGATTAAAATCAGATAAAAACGCAGATTCAGAATTGTATAACCAAAGATGTATCATTTAATTTATAAATGATGCATCTTTGCTTTTGGTTGTGAATATATATTAGTCTTGACTTTATTATCATTATGTGGATATCTTTCCTTTTATTAGAATGAATCCAAAAAAATATCTACGTAACAGGATAATGATTGGTAAAGAGAATGATCTCTTGAAGTAATATTTTAGATATGAGGAACAATGATGATGAATCAAAAAATTGCAAACAACCTTTATAGAAGTTTATTGGCTCCTGCTTTCGTAATAGCTGGTATTTTTCTTATAAATGCTTCTGTCCTTTTTGCAGCTCCAGCGATCCCAATGGGTCAACAGGCTGTTATTCCTCCCATAGGACAGATTCCAGAGGGACAAATCCCAGGAGGGCAAACAGAGCCCTCTGGTGAAGTTTCCTCCGAAGTGTTTGGAAAAGAAAGCGGTCGGATTCATCCGTTTCTTATTGTTCAAGGCAGATGGACTGATAACCTGTTTGCGACAAGAAGAAATGAAACAAAAGAATTTATAACAACTGTTGCGCCTGGAGTATGGATTGCCATTCCCGGTAACCGTACAAAACTTTTGTCCATTGACACACGCTCAACATCTCCGGGTGGTTTGCAATTGAGCAGAATTGAAGAGGAAAAATCCCGAAGATACCAAGGATATTTACTCTATTCCCCGGAATTTGAATTATACACCAAGCATTCCAAACACAACCATATCAACCACAAGGCTGAAGGGTTGCTGCAATGGAATCTGAGTAGTGGTCTTAGTTTTGATTTGATTGACGTATACAGACGAAAAAAAGATATAGCAGGTAACAATATTGATGACACATTATATCGTCATCAGAGCAACCTCCTTGATCTGATTGCAACATATCAGCCATCGGAAAAGCTAATACTCAGATTGAGCTATTCCAACTATTATCTTGATTATTATGAAGTGGCAAACTCTTTCCGGGATCGTATGGACAACACCTTTGATGCCTACATATTTTATAAAATAAAACCAAAAACATCTCTTTTTCTGCAATACGCCCGTTCATATATTGACTTTGATAAGGTTGATGTGCTGGATAGTATTGAAGACAGATACTATATTGGTATCAATTGGAAAATGACCGGGAAATCCAAGGGACGCTTGAAACTGGGTTATATTGACAAAAATTTTGACATGACGGCCCACAATGACAGATCTGGATTTTCCTTTGAATTGCAAACCATACACAATTTAAGCCCAAAACGTGCATTGCAGATAAATGCGTTCCGCAATTTTAATGAGTCTGATTTTAATCAAGCCAGCAGCTTTTATGCTACCGGAATCGATGTTGGCGTACTGCAAAGATTTTCAAAAAAATGGACAGGGGCTCTCAATGTAAGTTTTGAAAAGGACTCCTATAATGAAGTTGACAGGGAAGACGACTTTGTAAGAATGGGGCCTGCTGTAAGATACAAACCCAAAGACTGGCTTTTCTTTGATCTAGCTTTCTATTGGACAAATTGCCATTCCAACATTGATGAATATAATTACAGGATTCATGAGCTTATTGGCTCTGTTACCTTTTCATTTTAAGGATTGTCTTTTTAGATACCCATAAACAGATGAGAAAATCGTTAACCATAACGCCTCTGCTTCTACTTTTTTTCTGTGCGTTGTCAGCCATATTTCAAGCACAGTACAGTTGGGCAGAAGACTATAAAGTGGGTCAAGAGGATGTGCTTGATATCAAGGTTTATGAAAATGACGACTTGAACAGCACTCTGCGGGTATCCTCTGACGGTACAATACGAGTACCCCTGATTGGTGAAATCACCGTTATGGGAATGTCAGTTTCACAAATCGCCAATAAAATTGAGAGGCATCTTGCCGACGGCTACCTGGTTCATCCCCAGGTGGATGTATTCATCAAAGAGCACAAAAGCAAACAAGCGGTAATCCTCGGGGAAATCAGAAATCCCGGACAATATGAAGTTACGGGGAGAATTACCTTTCTGGAATTCATCTCCAAGGCAGGAGGCCTCACATCAACTGCCGGAACCCGTGCTGTTATCAAACGTTCAAAAAACAAAAAAGGGGAATCGGACAGAATTGTCATTGATTTGGAGAAACTGGTAAAAAAAGGCGACACATCCTTGAACGTAGAGGTATTGGATAATGACAATATTTATATCTCCAGAGCAGAAACCTACTACGTTTCAGGAGAGGTAAATAAACCCGATTCCTATAATTACACGCCTGATGTAACCGTAATCAAGGCCATTACCAAAGCAGGCGGATTTTCCAAAATCGCTGCCCGGAACAAAGTAAAAATTATTCGGACAGTAGACGGAGAAAACAAAATTTTGGAAAAAGTAAGTATGGATACCCCTGTCCTGCCAGAAGATGTCATTGTAATTCCAGAAAGCCTTTGGTGATCCCATGCCACAAATTCCGCTTTTGACAGAAAAAGAAATTCACCTGCGTGATTATCTTAGGGTACTAAAAAAACGCAAACTTACCGTTGGAACATTTTTTTTTGTTATCATGGTGGTTGTTATTATTATGACTTTTACGGCAACCCCCATGTACAAGGCCTCAAACAAGGTCATGATTGAAAAAAATACCGGAGCTGCTCTGGGGCCTTCCCATCAGTACATCCAATATGATCCGGAATTTCTGGAAACCCAGTACCAGGTAATCAAAAGTGGTGCTGTAGCCAAAAAAGTGGTAGCACACTTTAATCCAGAACAATTTTACGATCTCATGTTTCCTGAAAGACAGGAGACATCTTCTTCCCCATCTTGGTTCTCCAAAACAATAAATTCCTTGAAAACCCAAATAATGGGGATCGACAAAACCTCCATCCAGGATCAAGATGAAATTTCACCGACTGATGATGATAATCAGCCAAACGCAAAAACCCCTCCAAGCAAGTCAGAAATCCTGGAAGCTGTCATCAGGACTGGAATCACCGTTCAACCCCTCTCAAATTCACGCGTGGTTCAACTTTCTTTCTGGTCCAGTAATCCTGCAGTTGCTGCAAAAGTAGTCAACTCCGTCGCCAAGGCATACATTGAGGAGCTAATGGAAATGCAAATGCAGGTATCAGGTTACAGCATTGGCTGGATGACCCAGAAGGCAGAAGTTCAGAGAAAAAAACTGGAAGAATCTGAACAGGCTTTGCACAATTACAAGAAAAAACATGACATCATCACCATAGAAGATCGTCTGGCAGTATTGCCCGAGCGGCTATCAGATCTGTCAAGGAGTCTTACCCAGGCTGAAACCAGAAAAAAAGAACTGGCAGCCTTGTATGAACAAATCAAAAACACTCCCAGAAATCAGTTGGAAACCATTGCGGATTTAATGAATGATGCATCCATGGCACCATTGAATCAGGCAATTCTTTCTACGGGACAAAAAATTTCCGAATTATCAAAAAAATACGGTCCAAAACATCCGCGTATGATTTCAGCAAGAAATGAACTGAACGCATTAAAGGCCAAAAAACGTCTGCAGCTGGATAAGGCAGTAATGAGTATCCAACATGAATATCAACTGGCACAATCCCATGAAAAGGGCATCAAAGAGCGTTTGGATCAAACCAAATTTCAGACTGCCCAGCTTGGAGAAAAATCCATCCAGCTGAAAATC
>PDWI01003531.1_pt1 | contig 21979 bp, 19 predicted proteins | sample 1430891 | NCBI WGS metagenome assembly PDWI01 (sample SAMN01162508, study PRJNA174530) | Oral metagenome, whole genome shotgun sequencing project. | biome: Marine environment; feature: Marine mammal; material: Swab sample of the gingival sulcus; isolation source: swab sample of gingival sulcus... | reverse complement strand
ACCGTAGAGTTCGCCCTTGGAGAGTTCTACAACCAGCCAGAGACACTGAGCGTCTACAAGCGAGAGAACGGCCAGCTCACAGACATCACAAGCCAGGTTAGCCTGCATAACAGCGGCGGCAAAACCATCCTGCGCTACAGTCTGGTTGACGGGGCCACGTTTGACGACGACAACCAGGCAAACGCACAGATACTCGACCCTATCTACATTGGCGTTCCCCGCCAAGGCTTAGCTCAGACTGGTTCTGGGGTGTACGGCTACCTATTCGTAGGAATCATCCTGATGGCTGCTGGTGCACTGAGCTTGCGGGTGTCTGCTCGGCGGAGGTAGTGAAAGAGACCCGAGCGCAAGGTGCCCCCGCTAAGCCCCTGCACCACAGCTCTTTGTTCGGCCTGCCAAAAGCCGTGGTACACTAAGCAAATGAAACAGGTTTGGTTTTTCCATGGGGGCACTAGTTTTTCGTCATACAAGGCGTATCTAGAAAACCTTACATCGGCGACGGTCGACTACGAACGGCTGCGGCCACGCTCATCATGGAGCGACCAGGCAGCCGAACAGCTAACAGGGTGCGACGTACTACTGGCAGGTATGCCAAACAAGCAGAACGCCCAGTTCGACGAATGGCGTATACGATTTGAAAAGCTTATTCCACTCTTTGACGGCGACGTGCAGCTCGTCGGCCACAGCCTAGGCGCCATGTTCCTGACGAAGTACTTACATAACCACCCGCTGGATAAGCCCGTACGGCGCATGGTACTTATCGCGCCCGGCTACAACGACGACTCCACGGAAGATCTGGGCAGCTTTGGCATAACATCTGCATGCGATCTGCCCAAGAGCGCCAAGGAGATTCACCTGTTTCACAGCAAGGATGACCCGGTCGTATCGTTTGGCGAACTAGCCAAGTATCAAGCCGACCTACCAACTGCCGAATCGCACGTATTCAGCGACCGCGGACATTTTCTAACCCCAGATTTCCCTGAGCTATTTAGGCTGCTGCGTCAATAGCCCCACGCCAAAAGAAGGCGCAATAAAACCGCTACAGCCCCTGCGCAGCACCCCAGCGCCCTTCTGGCAGCCACGCGTTCAGATTGCCGCAAGCCCGCCCAAACGACGGATGATCCAGTTCCCCGCGCGAAAGCCTACCAACGAACGAGCCAAGCTCTTGAATTACTGCCCAGGTCTTGGCCGCCTCAATATCTACAGGTTTGCCAGATAACTGGCCATATGTCTCAACGGCGACCGATAAGACACGCTCATTGATACGGTACAAATGACGCAGCTCCTGCTCTGGCATACCGATAGCGGTATCGCCAAAGTCAAGCACGGCCGTTAGTCGCCGGCCCTGCAACAGCATATTTCCCATGTGCAGGTCGTCATGAACCACCACGGGCTCCGCACCTTCGTTCTGGCGCTTCCAGGCGTCGTGATATCGCTTCACCGCTTCGCGTTGCCGAGTCCCAAGCGGAGACAGATTTGCATCAGAGAACTGCTCGTCAATAGAATCACCCCACTCGCCATCAAGCTCATCTATGGCAAAGCGCTTTCTAAGCCCCCGGACTTCTTCCACCGACAACGACTTGTGCAACGTATAGGCAAAGTGGGCAACATCCTTTGCAAACTGCTCCTGTAGAGCAATCGGATAGTCATTCACCTCTTGCCCGGTGTGCTGTTCGCCATGCAGATAGCTGACTATAAGCGCCGGGGGATCCGCGTGCTCGCCCAAGACCACCGGCACCTCTAGCGTCTGCCCGCAATGAAAGCTTTGCAGCACAGCTTTTTCGTACTGGCTACGCTGATAGGCGGTAGCGTTTCGCGGAAATCGCACTGCGTATGACTCGTCCACCAGCCCCACAATATTATCGTAGCCGTGATTGATTACGTTGATACACTTCGCATCGGGGTACATCTCGTCCAAGACCTGACGAGCCCGCTGCGGCGTCATGTCAATCTCCATGCCCGCTACTTCAGCCACTCGCCACCCCGAAAGACATGCCCACAGACGACCACGTTTGTACAGTCAACATGCCGCTACTCAACATCATTAACCCTATTGTAGCAAAACCTTCCTGGGCAAGTTCGGTTGCGGTAGGGCTGGCGCAACGTCATAATTATTAGCATGATAACAAAATGGAAATTCATCAGCCGCAAAACGCTCTTGGACCATCCTCGGCTGAAAATCGTAGAAGATAGCGTGGAAATTCAGGACGGCAAGCAGATCGACTACGTCCGCGAGGCGCCCCATGCAACACACAGCGTAGCAGTCATCGCCATCAACGACCGCGGCGAGCTACTCCTACAAAAAGAATATAGCTACCCGCCAGACGAGATTCTGTACCAGCTGCCTGGCGGCGCAATAGAAACCAACGAAGACGTCCTAGCGGCCGCAAACAGAGAACTCAGCGAAGAGTCTGGATATGTCGGCAAGGACTGCGAGATTATTGGTAGCTTCTATGTAAACAATAGGCGCTCTGACAGAAAACAGTTTGTTGTGCTATGCAAGGACTTGGCAGCCCAAAAGCTACCGGAAGATAGCGAAGAGTTCATTGAAAACATCTGGCTGCCCACAGAACACGTGCGCCAGCTCGTCAAAGACGGAGTGATTACCAACGTCGGACTTTTGGCTGCACTACATCTGCTAGACGCCAAGCAGTGCGACTAGGACACACAATGATGTATACTACGTAGGAAATGTTTCTTAGTTTTCTGGCATTTGTAGCTGGGTTAATTATATTGGTCGGCGGAGCGGAAGGTTTAGTACGCGGCGCCTCTTCGTTGGCGGCACGTTTGCGGGTTTCGCCGCTGGTGATTGGGCTGACCATTGTATCGCTAGGCACCTCGGCGCCAGAACTGACCGTCAACCTGATTTCGGCCTTTCAGGGCTCGACCGATCTCGCAGTTGCCAACGTTGTAGGCAGTAATATCGCCAACCTGTTCTTGATACTGGGCGTAGGCGCAATTATCGTACCGCTGACAGTCAAAGTCTCCACCGTATGGAAAGAAATCCCCCTAGCTCTGCTGGGTGTGCTGCTGATACTCGTCATGACCAGCGACCGCCTGCTAGACGGCGGCACTACAAATGCAATAACCCGCACCGATGGCATACAACTACTCACGCTGATGGCCGTGTTTATGTACTACATATACAACATGGCCAAAAACGACCGCAAGAAAGACAAAGACGGACTGGCTGGCGACATACCCAACATGTCCGTTCCCCTGTCGACGCTGTTTACGATTGGCGGTCTAGTAGGGCTCGTAGTAGGCGGTAAGCTGCTAGTAAGCGGCGCGGTTAATATCGCCGCGTCAGCAGGGCTGTCAGAGGCCATGATCGGGCTAACAATCGTTGCTATCGGCACTTCGTTGCCAGAACTGGCGACTTCTGTTGTCGCCGCCCTGCGGAAACAAGCCGACATTGCCATCGGCAACGCCGTGGGCTCGAACATTTTTAACGTATTCTTCGTACTCGGTACAACCAGTACAATTGCTCCGCTGCCCGTGTCGGACGGTCTGCGTTTTGATATTCTGGTGTCGATATTCGCCACACTGCTGTTGTTTGCCTACATGTTTATCGGCCAAAAACACCGCCTGACCCGCTGGGAGGGCATTACTTTTGTGACATTATACGCCGGATACCTGACGTATTTGGTTATACGCGGCTAGATTCACGCCCGCGGGATAATCGCTCGCTGCTCGGGCGATTATCTAACAAGGTTGTTCTGGATAATGGCGACGATGGTGTTGTACTGCGATGCGCAAAGCCAAGAGGTAAATGCTATTAGGCCAGGCAGTATCAGCATGTTTTCCCGCCATTTGCCCGTGGTAACGCGCCATTTGCGCACTGGCGGAAAGCCAAACTTGATAGGAATCGGCAATAGCCACGGCACACCCTCCTTGGTCAGCGAGTCCATGATCAAATGCGACAAAACACCCAAAACAAACGCCACCCACACAAACTGTATATTGATATGCGGCATGGCGGGCTGCATGGCCTGCAAAAGCAGCATAGCGCCCAGCCCAAACAGAGCCACGCCAACCAGCGAGTGACACAAAAAGCGGTGGCCGCCAACAAGCGCCCCAAAGACCTTCCCTAGATAGCGCCCCACCGGTAAATTGCGCCACAGCGGCGCCGTAGGCTGATCAATGTCTGGCGCGATGCCACCCAACTGATTTGCCAAAAGCGCAGCCAAAACCGTGCCAACCGTGTGCTCTTGCTGCGGCACAGCCAGCACGTAGAGAATCAGCAAGGTGAGCGCGGCAACGTCATGCGTCCGTGCAGTCATACAGCCACTATACCACGCCAGCGATGCCTATTCAGCACACGGCGGCAACAAGACGACAAACCCTAGCGCTGCCAAACCCTGACGTAATCGACAAGCATCTGGGATGGCACTTTTACTGGGCCGCCCCACTCATCCTCTGGCGCCATCTGCTGCATAAGAATCAAATACTGTGGCGCCGTGGTAACATTCGTGGCCGACTCGTACGAACCGATTCGCACGCCATCGTAGTAGGCCGTCACTTTGCCAGCGGCTCGCTCGGCAGCAAACACATGCCAGCCGCCCATTGGGCCGCCATTGCCTAGAGCGTGCTGCATGGTCTCGGGGCCATGCCAAGTCGCCCGAGCATCACCGCTCAGGCCCTCCATGATGTCTAACTCTCCGTCGGTCGGCCAATTGTGCCCATTCATCCACCATGCCGGCCAGTTATAAATATCCGCATCGTTGGCGTCCAGCCAGAGCCGCGCCTCGAAATAGCCATCGGTATACTCCCGCTTATCGCGCGAGGTTACTGCGCCAGACGAGTACGGCCTTTCTATCCCGCCGCACGTTACCGCGCGCTCTACGGCCTCTAATCGCAGATGACCGTCTTGTACAGTTACTTGGGCCGGGTCGTAACACGCCAGCTCTTGCTGCTGTACTGGCTGCGTAATGCCAGTTCCCCACCAGCCTGTCGTCCAGTTATTGGCATCCAACTCGGTGCCTTCGAACTCGTCGCTAAAACTCAGCGTCCAGATGCCTGAAGGCCCGTCAGCCTGCCCGTGGCCAAACGGCAAAACATCCGTCGGAGCGGCAAAGGTAACATACGACCCGCCGCTAGCCTCGGCACCGTCAAGCACGCTCACGTTGTCAGTTTTATCAGTATAGTTTTCTGCTTCCGAGCCGCCAGTAAACGTCTCTGCACTCGTCAATAATATCGCCGCTACGCCTGCGGTAGCCATCACCGTGACAGCCACAAACACTAACCGTTTTGGCAACACCAGTTTGTCAACCATAACGACACTTAGTATAGGCTCAAACCATAAGCCTGTCTACGCTACGGAGTTAGGCTTAGGCGAATCTCGCCGCGGGACCTTTTGATCAGGCCGGCTTTTTTGAGCTTCTGCAGCTCGCGGCTAACCGTCTCGCGCGCTAGGCCAGTCTGCTGCGAAAGCTGTGTTTCAGTTATGTGCAAATGTACCGACTTGTCTTCTTGGCGTCTGCCAAATCGTTCAGCGCAAACCAGTAGCTCATGCCACAAGCGCCCACTAGCGGAGCCTGTCATCAGCAGTTCTAGCTTTTGCTGGATACCAGCCGCCCCGCGCAGCACTCGTTGCAGCAAATCCATCGTAACCGGAGGATTGTCGGCCAAAAAAGCCAAAGCATCTCGGTACGGCGCAACGCGCGCCACTACATCGCCCACCGCTTCATAGAAATACTCGTTTGGCGTGTCGGTCAAAGCCCACTGAATCGGGAAAAACGCGCCCGGACCAAAGCTGTTCAGTATCGTGCGGCTACCGGAATCAGAGATAGCCTGTTGCGTAACTGCGCCCGAAACGATATAGAAAATGTCTGGAATGGTGCTGTCGCCAAACACCAGCAACTCGCCCGCGGCAAACTCCCGCTTAGGGTACTTTGCAAAAAATCGGCTGACAGCCGCGTCTTCTGAATTATGTACGTCCATGGTTGACCGTTGCATATTTGCTGGTATTGTATCATGTGCGCTAAATCGCTGATGCATGATTGGCGTATGACGTATAATACAAGTAGCTATGATCAGGTTTATCAGTAATGCTAGCGGCGTCGCGTATCGCAACGTCGCCAAACCGATTCTGTTCCGCTTCAGCCCCGACAGCGTACACGATTTTATGGTGCGCAGCGTCGGTATCGCACAAAAGTGCCGTGTCCTTAGGTGGTTCGTACGTAAAGCGTGGGCATACGAAAACCGAGCGGTTCTGGGCCAGACCCTTGGCGGGATACACTACGCCAACCCTGTCGGTCTATCGGCTGGGTTCGACAAAAACAGCGAACTCCTGCCCATACTCTACGCCCTAGGGTTTGGCCAAACCGAGGTCGGCTCTATCACCAGCCTGCCCTGTAGCGGCAACCCGCGGCCGTGGTTTTATAGACTGCCAAAAACCAAGTCGCTCGTGGTTCATGCTGGCCTAGCAAACAATGGCGCAGAAGAAATATGCACCCGCTTAGCCCGCCGCGTCCCCGCTATGAAGCGGCGCAGCGTGTTAAATATATCCATAGCCAAAACCAATTGCTCCGCGACCGCTACCGAAGCCAGCGGCATCCAAGACTACGTAGACGGCCTGCAAAGCGTCCTTCAGGCAAGCATTGCCGACACTGTGACGCTGAACATCTCTTGCCCCAATGCATACGGTGGCGAACCTTTTACTAAGCCGGACTCACTGGAGAAGCTTTTGGCTGCGGTGGACGCGCTGCGCGCAGACCTACCCATTTACCTAAAAATGCCCATCGATTTACCCTGGGAGTCGTTTTCCGAGCTGTTAGCAGTCGCCGACAAGCACAATGTAAACGGCCTGACTATCGGCAATCTAACCAAGGATCGCTCAAATATAGACCTCAAAGACGAACTGCCAGAAGACGTGCCAGGCGGCATCAGCGGCAAAACAAACGTGCAGCGCAGTAACGAGCTAATCCGACGCACGCGCCAAGCCTACCCGGATCGTTTTATCATTGTTGGCGTCGGCGGCGTTAGTAGCGGCCAAGACGCCTATCAAAAAATTCGGCTTGGCGCCGATATGGTAGAGCTCGTAACCGGAATGATTTTTGAAGGCCCACAGGTAATAGGGCAAATAAACCAAGACCTCGCGCGGCTGCTGCAGCGCGATGGCTATACTAATATTGGTCAAGCCGTTGGCGCGGACTGTCAGAGGCTAAGTTAGCAAGCTTTGTACTGCCAGCGCCATTTGACGCTCTTCGTTGACCGGCACAACATATACCGGCCGTGACGCAGCCAGTTTGCTAATGCACTCTACGCCCTCGGGCTTGGTGCACGCATGATTGTGATCAACATCCAGTGTCATATCCAAGTACGCCAAGCCATCGGCAATACGACGGCGCATAACTACCGACCGCTCGCCCACCGTACCGGTGAACACCAGCACATCGACGCCGCCCATTGCGCCAGCCATCTGCCCGATACCCTTACGCACCGAATGAATGTAGGTACGTAGCGCCAAACGCGCCAGATGGTGGCCGTCGCGCTCCGCTCGCAGCAAATCACGAATATCATCTGATAGGTTACTCAGACCCAAAAGACCGCTATGTTTGTAGAGGTACTCCTCCATGCCAGCGTCTTGCAGCCCAAGTGCGCGTTTCAGGTCGCGCGTTGCGGCTGCGTCTATGCTGCCGCTGCGTGTCGCCATAATCAAGCCTTCGAGCGGACTATACCCCATGGTGCTGTCTAAGCTACGGCCATTATGCACAGCTGTAACGCTCGCACCGCCGCCCAAATGGCAGATAACGACTCGCTTGGCTAATTTGTCGGCAGCCACTAATGCTTCTACCGCCGATGCCAACGATAACCCATGATAACCAAACCGTTTTATATCATGCTTGTCGGCGTCCTCGATGGGTAAACCATAGTTCCAAGCGTAATCGGGCTTGGTGATATGAAATGCGCTGTCCGATATGCCATACACATCGGCAGCTGGGAAGTGCTTGCGCACGTACGTCAGTTCTTCTAGGGTGGCAGCAATGTGCAGCGGGGCGCGCTGCTTGAGTGACTCCAGCAGCTTAACAACGCTTGGTGTTAGTTTTCGGTGGTGCAAAAACTCACTACTGGGCGCAACCACGCGCATAGCAACATGAGCTATGCGGCGACCTTCGCCAACTACGCCCAACTCCTCGAGCTGTTCGCTTGCTAGTTTTGTAGCAAAACGCAATGCCTCTGGGTCAAAGTCAACCTTGTCGTGGTAGTCTCCGTGCCAACGTCCACAGACTACGCGCCCATCCTGATGTTCAAAATGCAGCCGAGCGATACATTCCTCGCCGTCATAAACCGCGTACTTACGACTGGTACTGCCTGGATTTATTACTAACGTATAGGAATTTTTCATACCACCCTCTTTTCGTCCCTATGTTAGGCTTCTACCTTTCGCTCGTCGGTCTTAACACCCCATTGCCAAGCGTCAATCTCTGGCAAGTCCAGACCATGAGCCTTACTGTACTCTTTGTTGTCCTCAATCTTTTGCTGATAGCGCATAAAGATGTCGTTTTCTTGATCGCGCGTGATTCGACCGCGCTGCGCCAACAGTCGAGCAACCTCCATTACCAAGTGGAAGCGACTGGTCTTGTTGCGAACATGCATGTCAAATGGCGTGGTCGTAGAGCCTTCCTCTATGTAGCCGCGTATCGTAAAGCGGTCAGGGTGCTGGGTGTAGTTGAACAGAATCGACTTGATAGTCTCCGGGTAACCGTGGAAGTTCAAGATGACCGGCTTGTCGGCAGTGAAGTACTTCTCGAATGTTTCGTGGTCTATACATACGCCGTTGTGGCCAAAGCCCCTGCTAGTCAACGCTGATACGTTTACGCAGCGCAAGCGCGCGTCTGGGAACTCTTGCTTGACGATGTCTATAGCCGCCACGACTTCCTTGGTTGGATAGTCGCCGATGCCAGCCAGCACTACGTCTGGGTTTTCGTCGCTCGCAAAGTCCCAGACCGCAATACCGCGGTTGACCTGTTCGCGAGCCTTTTCTGGGGTCAGCCAGCGCGGCTCTAGTGTTTTACCGGCAACAATGATGTTGATCTGTTTTGTAGAACTCATTACGCGCTCCAGAACGGCTAGCGTCGAGTTGCCGTCCGGAGGGAAGTACACATTCACGAATTCGCCTTCACGACGCAGCGCATCATCGAGGAACCCAGGATTCTGGTGGCTAAAACCGTTGTGGTCTTGTCGCCAGCCAGAAGATGTCAGGATGTAGTTCAGCGACGGCACTGGACCACGCCATGCAGTGTGGCGGGCATGCTTCAGGAACTTGGCATACTGATCCATCATACTAACGACCACCTGTACGAATGCCTCGTAGGAAGCGAAGATGGCGTGGCGGCCAGTCAGGACATAGCCTTGCGTCAAACCCTGTAGGTTGTGCTCACTGAGCATCTCCATGACGCGTCCCTCTTGGTCTAGATCGATATCCCAGTCGCGAATCGGCCACATCCAAGCACGCGGCGTTGATTCAAACACCTTATCTAGCTTGTTGGAATACGTCTCGTCCGGGGACATTAGGCGGAAGTTCTCGTTGCTTGCGTTGAGCTTGAATACCTCGTTCAGGTACAAGCCAGCGCGGCGCATACTACTAGAGCCGATGGTTCCTGGTACCGAAGCATCCTCCGAGAACTCTTCGATGGACGGCAGTTCTAGTGGTTTGTATACTGGGTCGCCGCCGATGGCGTGCTTGGTTGCACCCATGCGCAGCTGGTAGTCAGGCAGCACATCGTGCACAAAGTCGCCAAAGCCCATTTCTGGATCAAACAGCTCGTTAAAGCGGTAGCTGTGCAGCCATTCGTTCAGCATGGCCAACTGCTCGGGGTTGTGCTTGGCTTCGGTCAGCACCACTTGGTGCGACAGACAGTTGCCCTCTACTTTTCGACCGTTTAGGCTCTTAACACCCGACCAGCCCTTTTCGTTGCGGAAAATAATCATCGGTAGGCGCGGGGATACACGGTCTGGCGACTCGCGCAGCTCGCGGACCACCATATGCGACCAGTCAAGCGCCTCTTGCATAGCAGTATGCGGATCAACATCTGGGTCGGTAACATCAACAATTCGCGGCTGATAACCATAGCCGCTAAATAGCGCCATTAGTTCGTAGTTACTCATCCTGCCAAAGACGGTTGGTGCAGAAATCTTATAACCGTTCAGGTGCAGAATTGGCAAAACAACACCGCTCGTACGCGGGTTAACTATCTTGTTTAGGTGCCAAGCGGCAGCCAACGGGCCAGTTTCGGCCTCGCCATCGCCGACCAGACAAGCAACCATCAAGTCAGGATTGTCTAGGGCAGCGCCATACGAAGTTGACAGTGAATAGCCTAGTTCGCCACCCTCTAGGATAACGCCGGGCGTACCCGGATTGCTGTGGCTCGGGAAGCCATACGGCCAACTAAAAGTGCGACAAATAGTGGAGATACCGTTGAGGTTTTGCTGAATGTCAGTGTAGCGCTCCGATAGCGTGCCCTCCATAAACAGGTTGGCCTGCAGCGACGGAAAGGCGTGTCCCGGCCCTAGCACAAACATCATTTCTTGGCCGGTGCGCTTAATAAAACTGCTCAGGTGCGCGTATACAAAGTTTACGCCCGGACCCGAACCCCAGTGTCCTAGTAACCGCGGCTTGACATCATCAAATGTCAGATCACGATCTAGCATAAAGTTATCTTGCAGAAATATCTGTGCAGCCGTCAGGTGGTTGGCCGCACGTATGTATTTTTCTATTGATGATGACACTGTTTATTCTCCTGTTATGCCGCTGTTATTGATGTACAAATGCGCACTCAATCACGTGGCTATACTTTATCGCATATATAGTATACCGTACTTATGCTTATAAGTGTAACCGTGGTCACACCTGTGTCAATTTCTCGCCCCAAGGAGACACTGCGGCACCACCAACCAGCCCGTCCGCAAGCGACCGACAGCAAGGGGATTATCGCAACATCTGCCGCGCAAGAACTGCCGCCCACCAGATACAGCCCGCGCCTCAGCTGGCCGCGAACAACAACTGCCCGCAGCACAACAAGGCCAATCGCCGTGGCAGCTGCCTAGTCTTTGGGCCTGTGGATAACCACCTGCGGAAACGGTATAGAAATACCGCCTTTTTCGAATGCAACCTTTAGCCGCCGCCGGAACTCGCCGGCAACATCCCACTGCATGGCTGGAGCTACTTGGCCCAACGCTTTTATACTAACGGACGAGTCCTTGAAACCATCTACGCGCAAAAAATGTATCGGCTCATGGATAGATTCTGCCCACTTTTCTTCTTGCTGCATTGCGGCGCCGACCTCGTTGATAATACGCTCCACAACGTCTATATCAGACTCGTAGGCTACGCCGATGTCGATATTTACATTGGCGAACTCGAATGATCGGTTCGTCGTCGCACTCACCTCGCCATTTGGAATAGTGTGCAAGTTGCCGTCCAGGTCGCGCAGACGCGTAATCCTGATGGTTATGTCCTCTACCGTGCCAGAATAAACATCTCCGCCAGTGTGCAGCGTCACGACATCGCCAACTCGGTATTGGTTTTCGATAATCACAAAGAATCCCGCCAGCACATCACTGATGGTCTTCTGCGCTCCAAAGCCAACAACGACACCCAAGACGCCCGCACCTGTCATCAGTGCAGCCAAGTTTACGCGCAGCAGCGACAAAATGACAATAATCGTCACCACCCAGACTAGCCCCAAAATAAAAGTCCGGAACATGCTAATCAGTGTGTCGGCTCGCTTCTTCTCCTCCAGAGAATTCACAAAAGAATGACGATGCACCGCCCGGCGCACCACACGCGAAACTCCAGTTAAAAGCACGCTATGCGCCAAAGTAGCGGCCAAGATAGCTATAATAATCTGAATCCACACGTTATCTAGCAGCGCCATCAGCGCATCATAGTATTCGCTAAAGTCCATATGTATACCCTATCACGAACTGTTATTCCCCCCAACAGGCACCCGGCCGCCAAGACGGCTAATTAGCGTCTCTGCGCTCGAACAAGACGAGCGCAACAGCCCCGCCAATCACCAGCCAAGCAATTACCGCAATCGATGCCTGCGCAAGTGTCAGCGCTCCGGGATACAGAACTGATTGCATTGCCGTAAGCGGCAGATAGTCCGCCTTGTCATGCAGTACCAGCCTAGACAGCTGCTCAAAAAGACCTAGCAACATGAAAAAGGTTACAAAGGAGCCCACCTGACTCCTCAGCAACATGGCAATAACGTAAGCCAACGAGACCGAACCAAAGCTATACAGCCCAAAGCGCCACAGCGCATCGCCCAAATCTATCGTCTGACTTGCTAGGTTGTAGCCAGCCGCATTTACGCCCAAGGTCACCGCTGCGGCCGTTATAACCAACACCAGCGACAAGACGGCCGCCAGATACAAGCCAACAGTGACCAGCTTGGCGCCGAATACGATACTCCGCCGACGTGCTGCCGCTAAGGTATAGGCTATGGTGTCGTAGCGATACTCGTGCGTGACCAGCAATATGGCAACAATGACCGCAAAACCGCTCGCCAACTCTATGGACGACGTCAACTCACCCTCTAGGAACATCGGCGAACTAAACGCGTCTACGGGCGCGTCCAACTGTGTGCTGTAGCTCATAAAAGCTACCAGCGCCAACAACAGCAAGGTGACCACGTACGTAGAGCGCACAGTCAATAGTTTAAGCACTTCGGCCCGTATGGCGCTCATCATTGTTTTGTACCTCCAGCGCCAGACGTAAACTCCTCGGCGCTTTCCGTTAGCTGCAAGAACACATCCTCCAGAGAAGCCGATCGGCTGCTAAGCTCCAGAAGCGGTATATTGGCACGGAAGGCGACCTCGCCAATGGTGTCGCTAATCTGACCTCTGACAATAATCTGCTCGCCCTGCTGCTGAAAATCATACTTTTCCTGGCGTAGCGCCTCTGCAAGCTTGTCTAGCTGCGCGGTACGTACCACAGTTTCGGCGCTTCCCTTGCTCTGCAGCAGTTCGTTTATCGTTGTATTGGCAATTATCTTGCCCTTGCCGATTACCACAACATCATCGGCCATCTGCGACATCTCGCTCAGCAAATGACTAGACACAAACACAGCGTTACCTTGGTCAGCATAGTCCTTAATAAACCGCCGCAACCATGCGATCCCTTCTGGATCCAGGCCATTCGCCGGTTCGTCCAGAATCAAGTGAGACGGCCGCCCCAGTATGGCCGCAGCAATACCCAAACGCTGGCTCATGCCGAGGCTAAACTTGCCGGGACGTTTTTTGGCGACATCGTGCAAGCCGACCATATCCAACACCTCATCCACTCGAGATTCACTAACGCCACCCTGTGCGGCCAACACGCGCAAGTGGTCGCGCGCTCTCCGAGTTGGGTGGAACGCCTTAGCCTCCAGCAAAATACCCACGACATTAGACGGCCTGGGATGCGCCAAAAGCGGCTTGTCGTCGTATAGCACCTGCCCCTCGCCGTGGTCCAGCCCAGCCATAATTCGCATGGTCGTCGATTTGCCGGCACCGTTAGGGCCCAAAAAGCCTGTTACCTTGCCAGACGCAACCGCAAACGACATATCGCTAACAGCGACTTTGCGCCGAAACGTCTTAGTAACGCCCGTTACCTGTATCATGCCGACCCGCTAGATGCACTAGTTACTATTCGCTCTATCATATCTTGGGCTGTATTATAGTAGCCCTGCATAAAACCGCCAAGCTGAGCGGGGGGATAAAACTCATCACCCGCCAGAAAGCGCACTCGCGTCAGCCACACAGGCCAACCGCAACAAAACTATCAATAAATCAAAAAATGGTACCCGAGGAGGGACTCGAACCCCCGACTTTCGCGTCCGAAGCGCGACGCTCTATTCCACTGAGCTACTCGGGCATACCTGCGTGCCTATCCTACCACATTTACCGCACTCTGTCCCGTAAAAGAACACTAATACTGCCCGCCTATATGCGTTGGCGGGTTGCCGCGTATTGCGCGCCAGACACCCCTGGCCACGCCGCGCAATGACAGACCGCTCGGCTCTGGGGTTGGCATGTTTTCTGGGTCTGGGATTGGCCAGTTCGTATCGCCATTCCGCATCTGTAGAGGGACTCCGTCCGCAAGATGCCTGTCAGCTATATCATCGATCCAATCAAGGGTCCGAGGACCAAGACACCCGGGCGGCACATGCACTCGCAGCCTGACTAGCTCGGGCTCTTTTTCGGTAGACTCGCCTGGGTTCTGTGCGGCACAGTATGCACCGTACACCCTCGGCTTATCAGGATCACTTAGCTCCAGCGCACCGCCATGAACCTTATTCGGATACTCCAGAGCACAGATTGCCTCTTCGCAGGACTTACCCCACAACCGATAATTCGGGCACTCCACCCCAAGACATGACACCTTACCCCTCGGTATCAACTCCCACGGCGCTGCGAAAAGCCGTTCGGCAGCCCCCGCCTCAACAGAGGACGCATCCCTGCGAGCCCGCTCAGAGCGCGCAAGAGGCCTCTGCTTCCACCTCAGCTGATATGTCTTTGTGCTAAAAGGATTCCTAATCACCCTGCGACACCGTCCTTGCAATTACATCTCACAACCATATTATACAACAATTATTCGTCATATTCCACCCTACCGGTCATCCGCGCGGAGATAACAGAGCGCTAGCTCGTATTGCTTTCCGAAGCGTCAAAATCAATAGCGTACAACCTTGGACAACGGCGATAGTCGACATCGTCGCCGTTTTTGGTAAATGGCACGACTACAAAATTACCATCATGCTCGTGGCCGTGACGTATACCCAGGCCGTCCAAGGTGTTGAGTATAGCGGTTTTCATGGCATCCAGTTCGGAAGCAAACCCGCTAAAACTGGGCCGTGCATCCCGATACGATCGCCCGCGAAGATTCGTCGTCATAATTGCCACCCTAGGCTCGCCGGTTTTATCATCATGTCCGGCTTGGGTGACACCCAAGACAGGCTCTATTGGCACATAATTAAACCCCGCCTGCCGCCATGCCGGCCAGTTGCGCACCGCTTCGAGCCAGACTATTGCACTCTGCAGAGAGATAACGCGTATGGTTGCTTCTTTTTCGGCAGACAGTACATAGGCCTCTGAGCCAGTTTTCTCGAATTGGACCAGCTCGCCAGCGCGAGCAACATCATGCAATGGACTCCGAACCAGAACCTTATCAGCACCCAGCGAGTAGCGCTGGTCATGGTCTCTCGGCAAATCAGAGCCCCAATTTTCCGCAGTACGAGTCAGCCATGACAGGGCAGCATTCCTGACCCGCGCGTCAAGCTTGTTATCCTGGAGCACTTCACATGTGAGCGCGACCGGATTACATACCTGAGATATTTGCCTGACTGCGACTGTCTTGACCCCAGGATCAAGCCTGTCGTTGGTCAGAACTTCGCGTATAAGGTCTGTTCTGTCAGCCTGCTTAGCATAGAGTATCCGATTCGCCATCACGACTTTAACATGCGACTCAACGTCGTTGTCTGCAAGCACCTGACGAATTATCTGGGGCACCAAAGCCCTCAGGTCATCTCGATCCTCTTTCTGCGCACTATGGATTAAGTCCATCGCCCCGCCTTTGATTTCTGGATTAAGATTATCGTTGGCCAGAACTTCGCGTATAAGGTCTGTTCTGTCAGCTTGAGCCGCATTAAGTATTGCGTACAGCGCACCCCATCTAGCGCGCAGACCAGCCTCACTGTCTGCAAAAGTCTGACGAATCATAGGCGCCACAAGAGACTCAAGCCCCTCCTGGTCTGCCTCGGCAGCATAAGGTATCTGTTGCGCGGCAGCAATTCGCGTATACACGCTCAGCTGCTCGTCGGATAAAACCTCGCGTATGAGCCCAGTTATATCCGATTCTTTTGCGTGTAGTATTTGACGCACAGCGGAATCCTTGACGTGCCACCCGGCCGTATCATCCGCAAGAGCTTCGCGGATTACCAGGGGTATGAGGTCTCTCAGCTCGTCCTGGTCTTGCCTCCGAACACGAAAGACCAAGTCTATGGCGCTACTTCTGACTTCAGGCTCAAGCTTGTCGTCGCCCAAGACTTCGCGTATGAGCTCTGTCCTGTCTGCCTGCCTGGCGTGGACTATCCGCCTAACAGCGTCACTTTTACTATGTAGCTCCAGGTCATCATCCGCAAGCACCTCGCGGATTACCGGTGGGACGAGACTTCTCAGCTCGTCCTGATCCTCCTCCGGAGCGTGAGGTATTTGCCCCACGACAGCTACCTTGACGCGCGGATCAAGCCTATCGCTCACGAGCGCCTCGCGGATAAGCGGCGCTACGTCCGTTCCCTCGGCGTACGCTAGCAAGCACCCCACTGCGTCTTCTTTGGCATCCAAGCCAAGCTCTTCATCAATCAGGAGTTTACGCATCAAGGGCACCCTGTCCTCCTCGCACACAAGAACCATATTGTGAGCGACAAGCTCCTTTTCGCGCAGGCCACTCTCACTGTCTGTCAGCACCCGATCAAAGAGAGACGCCACAAGAGGTCGCAATTCGCTTTGCTCTCGTTCCCCTGTGAGCGGTATCAGATCCATAGCATCCAGCGCCCCTTGGAGCTCGGGCCGATCACTCATCAGCCTCTGGCGTATCCAAGAAGTCAAGAAATCCCTGAGGTGCGGCTGCTGCTCTTCGGGCGCACTCGATATCCCGCACGCAGCCGCCTCCTTGGCATCCAAGCCGCTACCGCCATCAGCCAGCGTCATATAAATCCAAGGCGCCACCAAACCCCTCAGCTCTTGCATGGAAGCACTGTGATCGACGGACGAGACAAACACCCCCGACGACCGATCATGATCTATCGCGCCCACCTTGACCGCCCCAGCAAGTGCCCTGCCGCAGATAATTAGGTCTTCTTTGGACGCTTCTAAGGGCAACACTGCCGGTGCGTTGTCGCCAACGTCAAACAGCCTCTCGCCAGGCGGAGGCAATCTATTACCCATGGTCTCTGCCATTTGCGAAACACGAGGCGGCATCATATCCACTATGATAATAAAACAATACGCTGTACAACAACGGAGTGGCAGCACAAACCTCGATGCCTAGAATGCTTTTGGCGTCAAAAGCCCAGGGACAATCCCAGTTTAGTCGTTAGGCTAGATGGTTGAATAGTTCGGCGGCCGTTGCCGCCAAAAAAGCAAATATTGCCGTGCAAAAACAAAAAATGGTACGCCCTAGAGGATTCGAACCTCTGACCTTTGGTACCGGAAACCAACGCTCTATCCAGCTGAGCTAAGGGCGCATAACTTTTTGAAGAAGAACAAGTTGTACTACAGCGTCGCGGCAAACCATCGTGGGGCCGCCCAAGCAGCGTACCGCAATACAGCCAACCCAGCAAGCGGCAGGCGCCGCACACTCGACTAAGCCGGTAGAAAAACTACGACGTCCGCTTATCGGTCTGGTCCGACTTGCTGCGCCGGTCAGTAGACGCACCCGGTTTTTTGGGTGACTGGACCTGCTGCGGCAATGACTTTTGCGCAGCCTGCGACAGGGTGCGCTGTAGCACCTCTAGCACGCTCTGCGCGTGTTCGCGGCTCATGCCCACACGGGCAATAGCCAACGGTGGGCTCTTGGGTCCCGATCCCTGCATGAAATTCATCACTACGCCGTAGTCATTTACAGATACATGCAGCATGTCAGTGTAGACGATCCGAAGATCGCCAGGCATAACCATAACCGGCTGCCCCTGCTCTTGCTGCGCTCGGCCAGCCAGAGATTCGACGTCTTCGGCCTGCTTGGAGCTCTCGTACCCAGCAAGCTCCCATATTTGCTCTGCCTCGTCCTCGCGCACCTCGAAATGGCTAATCAATAGCATTAGGATATCTTCGCTCGGACGGTTTTTGCCAGTCTCTATAGCCTCTAATGCTTCAACCTCTATTTCTACCGCGCCCGACGCTTCTACTAATGACTCCTGCAGGCGCTCGCGAACACGCCGCAACCGCAGGCCCAAATCGGCATACGGGAACTGGGGGTTGTTTTTGCTCATACGGATACTATGGTACGCCCTTGTAGTCCCTAGTGCAAGTCGGCCAGCTCTATGCCAGACTATCAAATTATGTGTATACTATAGTTAGTTATGTTTATATTGGATAATGTCCCCCTCAGTAGCTACTCTACAATGCGCCTCGGCGGGAAAGCGCAACACTTCACAGAAGTTAACGACCGTAACGAGATGGCCAGCGCTATCAACTGGGCGCTAGATCAAAACATGCCTTTTCGAGTAATTGGTAGTGGCAGCAACATCGTGTGGACCGACGATGGCTTCCCTGGCCTGCTAATACAAAACAAGATACAAGGCTTCGGCACCCAGAATCTGACCGAAGCAGAAGTATACATAACGGCCGGCGGTGGCATGTCGTGGGATGATTTTGTCGCCAAAACCACCGAGCTTGGGCTCACTGGGCTAGAAATGCTATCCCTGATACCCGGCACGGTAGGTGCAACCCCTGTACAAAACGTAGGCGCGTACGGCCAGTCGGTGTCCGATACTCTGGTGACACTAGAGGTCTACGACTCTCAAGCTCGGGATTTCGTCACTCTACGTGCCAGCGACTGCCAGCTGGGCTACCGCACCAGCATATTCAAAACCTCCCAGCAAGGCCGCTACGCTATCACCGGCGCAACATTCTTTCTGCGGCACGGCAACCCGCAGCCGCCCTACTACTCGGCACTACAGCAATACTGCGAAGCACGCAACCTGACCGAACTGACGCCAAAAGCAGCCCGCGAAGCAGTGATAGATATTCGCGCCTCCAAGCTGCCAGACCCAGCAGTTATCGCTAACTGTGGATCATTTTTTGCCAACCCAGTTATTCCTGAAAGCCAACTATTAGACCTGCAAACAAGCTACCCCGAGATGCCCTACTGGCCCATAGAGGGCACCAACACGGTCAAAATACCCGCGGCATGGCTCATGGAGGCCGCCGGGTTCAAAGACTACCACGACCAAGCGACCGGCATGGCAACCTGGCATGCCCAGCCGCTGGTCGTGATCAATGAATCTGCGATTTCCACGGCCCAGCTCCTACAATTCCGCCAAAAGGTAATGGACAGCGTGCAGCAGAAGTTTGGCATTACCTTGACGCAAGAGCCCGAGCTTCTGGGCAGTTAACACAGCCCAGAAGGCGCGTGTGCAATTCTAAGCAGGCGCATCGCCTGGCAGCGGGAAACTCTTGGCAAATTCAGTGATTTCAGCATGCAACTTGTCTAGCGCTGCTTGATCAGCTCGTTTGGCGATTGCTAAGTCAATCCAATCGGCGACCTGGTCCATTTCTGCTTCTTTCATGCCGCGCGTTGTAAGCGCCGGCGTACCAAGACGGATGCCACTTGGGTCAAATGGCGGCCGAGCGTCAAACGGCACCGTGTTTTTATTGACCGTTATGCCCGCCGATCCAAGCGCCACCTCGGCTTCTTTGCCCACAACGTTTTTGTTGGTCAAATCCACCAACAACAGGTGGTTGTCAGTACCGCCCGTCACCAGCTCATAGCCCTTGTCCATAAGAGCTTGCGCCAAGCGCCGTGAGTTCTTGACTATCTGGGCGGCATATTCCCGAAAAGCTGGCTGCGACGCCTCGCGCAGAGCAACCGCAATTGCCGCCGTCTGGTGATTGTGCGGCCCGCCCTGCAGACCTGGGATAATCGCGCGGTCAATCAGCGTAGGGATATTTTCTGCAGTACGCGCAACCTTTCTTAGCGGGCGCGAGGGTTTGCCATTGGCCAAAATCAGAGCGCCGCGCGGCCCGCGTAGGGTCTTATGCGTAGTAGTCGTAACCACGTCGGCAATGCCTATCGGCGACGGGTGCTGCCCGCCTACGACCAAACCTGCGATATGCGAAATGTCAGCCAACAAAAACGCCCCAACATCATCCGAAATGGCGCGCAACTTCTGCCAATCATACAGTCGCGGATAGGCCGTAGCACCCGCAACAATCAGCTTGGGCTTGTGCTGCTTAGCCAAGGCATGAATGGCGTCATAATCCAGATAGCCGTCCTTGCCAGTTTGGTACTGTACCGAGTTATACATCCTGCCAGAAAAGTTCACGCCCAAGCCATGAGTCATATGGCCGCCAAAGTACAGCTCCAACCCCATAACCGTATCGCCAGGATCAACTAACGCAAAATACGCAGCCATATTGGCAGGCGAGCCAGAATAGGCCTGCACATTGGCAAAATCACAGCCAAACAGTGCCTTGGCTCGATCCCGCGCGAGATTTTCTATGGCATCAACCACCTGACACCCGCCGTAATAACGCATGCCAGGATAGCCCTCTGAATACTTGTCGGTTAGCCGAGAACCTAGCGCGTTCCGGACGTCAGCCGAACAGTGGTTCTCGCTCGGAATCATCTCTAGACCGTCGCGCTGACGGTTTGATTCCTGAGTAATCAAATCTTGGATTTCGCTGTCTAACATATACGTAGCCTCCTGCTTATGAGCTTCATCAAATTCATCAAACCAGTAGGAATAGGATAACTACGACATGCATTTATTGTACCGACTCGGGTGAAACTTTGCCAGTCGGACGTGCCCGCAGCCTAAATCGCAGCAAATCTTTGGCAAGAATAAACCCCCAGTTTGCACTGGGGGCGTACGAACATTGCATGGGGCGAGTGATGGGAATTGAACCCACGACCTTCTGGACCACAATCAGACGCTCTAACCGACTGAGCTACACCCGCCATGTTGCCATATATTTTCCACAGGGACTGGAAAGGTACGAGGCTTGGCGGAAGTCTGTCGGTTAGAGCGTCTTCGGACGCTCCTTGACTATTCTGCAGCGATGCTGCGCCGACTGAGCTACACCCGCCATGTTGCCATATATGAGCTTTAGGCAAAATATGCCATAAAACAGGGGTGATTATACTAGATTTTGCCTCTGCGCACAACCGCGAACACCACAATAAGCAGGCGGCATTAGCCTCGCATCATGGCCGTAATAATCTGTTCATACGCCTGCTGCGCATACTCATAACACTCCGGCGACTGGCGCGCAAAGCGCTCTATCACAAACGACTTGTTGACCTCTAGTATCCGTTGCGACCCGTCCGCCAGCCAAACGATATCTGCTACACATAGCCGCAGACCTGTTGCCGCAGCCGCGCCCACAGCAAGTTCGCATGCCCGCTGATCGGGCTCTACGACTTGCGCCACCGCACCCTGCCCCAGATTAAACATAGGCAAACCGTCGCGATTAGCAGGTTGGGTCTTTGAATAAACCAACAGCACACGCCCATCCAGCACAACGTAACGATCCTCCCGCATGATTTCGTGACGCGGCGACAACGCCCAGCCGCCGCTCGGTCGACCCATGACATACCGCTCGGCTGCAGCTATCGTCCCGAAGGACAAAACCCCCTTGCCGCCGTGCTCCAACAGCGGTTTTACTATGACCGGCTCATTTTGCGGCAGCAGCTCTACGTTTTTTGCCAAAAACACGTCCGCTGCGCGCGAACGAACCAGGTAATGCTCTACCGCAGGTATGCCAGCACTCCGAAGCGCCTGATAACACCCCACCTTGTCAGCCGCCAAGTCCGCGCTCGCAGCCGTGTTGATGTCAGTGGCGTAGCCCACAATCCAGCGCACCAAACCGTCTCTCTGTAGCCTCAGCACCCAATTATCCGAGAATGCGTCGCACTGTATTGCACGCCGACGACAGACATCTTTCACGATCTTAGGCAGCAACCGATCACTTTGATTTTCCATTTGCATCCTATCAGTATATAGCTAAGTGCCGCTAATCTGTTAAAATTGCACTGTGCACCAATGCCCATAAAGCAAGCGGCACCCACAAAAAAGTCAGGCATATTGGCCGGCATACGGCCATAGAAGCCGCCCCAAAAGGCCGCATCATAGGCATCAGCGCACGCCACAAACAATCATACATACCGCGCCCCGGTAGCTCAGTGGATAGAGCAAGAGACTTCTAAGCTTTTGGTCGTAGGTTCGATTCCTACCCGGGGTACCAAATAGAACTTTGTTTTCTTCATTTT
>PDWI01003530.1_pt1 | contig 21980 bp, 20 predicted proteins | sample 1430891 | NCBI WGS metagenome assembly PDWI01 (sample SAMN01162508, study PRJNA174530) | Oral metagenome, whole genome shotgun sequencing project. | biome: Marine environment; feature: Marine mammal; material: Swab sample of the gingival sulcus; isolation source: swab sample of gingival sulcus... | reverse complement strand
ACGATAATTTCCGTTAAAATCAGTATTCTCCAACCATTCACTCCCTTGTTTTTCTAATAAAGTGATAAATATGTTATGTAAGGAATCTTTTTGCATTTGAGATTTTAATAAGCCCAAATCCCCATCGCCATCTTCAAAAGAAAACACAAGCCGGATATTTTCTACAGGATTGCCTAATGGGTCTTGACTTAGTTTTTTTTCACTACTAATATACTCAATATGAGGAATTGGCGAATACACTTTTGGTTTCTCACAAGACCAAAACAAAGCTGATATAAGCAATATAAACCAACAATAATACTTCATTCTAAATCAACTATAAATGTATCTGCAAAGTTAAAAAAAATAATAATATATCTTTGAAACTTAATAAAATTCAAAACATTTAAAAGCAACTCATTTTCAAGAGATAACAAATTATTAAAAGGTGATTTTGAATACCAATTTTAAATATTAACTCATTCTTAATAAACATAAAACAAAACCCAACTCAGGTTATTATTAAAGACCTACCTAATTATTAAAGAAAAAAACGTAACTTTGTACCTTTGAATTTTAAAACAAATCTTACTATGAAACGTTTATATTTAATTAGTTTAGGTATTTTAATTTACAGCCTTTCTTTTTCGCAAGGCATTATTGAAAAAAGCTTAAAGGAACAGGGAATTAATGACATATATTGTGGATCTAATTTTCTGATGAAGCACATCAACCATCAACAAGAGGGTTTTATGAAAGCTTCCAACGAAATGATGCAGGAATTATCATACAATGCGAATAATTACAGAACAGACCGAGGCGATTCTGTTTATATTATACCTGTTGTATTCCATATTGTTTATAATAATGATGAGGAAAATTTACCCGACTCTGTTATTTACAATCAGATTGATTTGCTTAACGAAATGTATCGCCGACAAAATGCAGATACCAGCTCTTTACGTGAGGAATTTAAAAATTTAGTGGGTGATGCCAAAATAGAATTCCGCTTAGCTGATACTGACCCTGACGGCAATCCTACCAACGGTATTATAAGAACCGAAACCACTATAGAAGATTTTGGAGGAATTATGCCTTATGGACAAAATGAAACGGCTAAAATACAAAAATGGGTACAAGATAGCTTAATGTTGAATTATGCTCGTTTAAGTAGTGACGAACAAGGCGGAAGCAGTCCTTGGGATAAAGAAAGATATTTGAATATTTGGACAGGCGATTTGCGTATTTGGGAACCTGCCTTTAATGTTGAAGAAATAGTCTTTTTGGCTTTTGCCACACCACCTATACCTCACCCTAACTGGCCTGAAGAACTAGTAAGTGCCTTTACTGATTTCAATCAAGGAGCCTATGTTCACTATTTAAATATAGGTAACAATAATCCTAATTCTTATATGCCTCCTTATCAAGCTTTCAACGGATTGGTAAACAAAGGAAAAACTTTAGTACACGAAATAGGTCATTACTTAGGTTTACGTCATATTTGGGGAGATGGAGATTGCTCTATGGACGACTATATAGAAGATACACCTAATGCGACTAGTCAAAGTCAATTTGATTGTAACTCTTATCTAAATACTTGTGTAGATGATATTAATGGAGAAGATTTACCTAATATGATTGAAAATTATATGGACTATTCAAGTTCTGATTGTCAAAACTCATTTACATTAGGGCAAATTGGCGTAATGAATCAAGTATTAAAAGATTACAGACCTCTTTTAGCTAAAAAAGCATTTTCAACCACTTCTGTAAATACCTTAAATAAAGAACAGCAATTATTTCGTTTAGCCCCTAACCCTACTTCTAATCAGGTTAAGGTTCATATTCCAAAGTCTGTTAATCAGTTCAATATAAGCTTATTTGACAATAAGGGTATGGTTCTTATGACTAAAAACTATAGTAATACATCCAATATAAGCTTAGAATTACCTTACAAAGGCTTATTTTTAATTAAAATAAATTATAATAATCATCAAGAAGTACATAAAGTGATTAAATACTAATAGTACTTCCAATTTAAAACAACAAAAAATGATAAAAGTATATTACAACGGCAGATGCTCTAAATGTAGAATGTGTGCCCAATATTTAAAAGATAAAAACATTGAATTTGAAACAATTGAATATTTAAAAGAGCCTTTAACAAAAGACGAAATAAAAGCTTTATTTAAAAAGTTGAATGTTCCTGCTTTCGAAATGGTTAGAACTCACGAGGATTTGTATAAAGAACAATACAAAGGACAAAATCTAACAGACGAAGAGTGGATTGATATATTCGTAAAGGAACCCAAATTATTGAAACGTCCTATTGTTGAAACAGAGGACAAAGCCATTTGGGCTGTTCCTGCTGAAAAAGTAGATGAATTATTCTAAGAAAAAATAGTCTATTAGCATATTAATATTTATGTCTTCGGATTTTTTATTTCCTGTTCAGTCGTATTTAAAATTTCTTGTTTCTTCTAAAACAAAACAAGGGCACGCTGTACATTCCCCATTCGTATTCAACTTAATTCAAGATGTGTTTAACGATAAGGGCATCTATTACGCTTATAAGGATATAGAACAACAAAGGAAAGCTTTATTAAAAAATACGAAGCAGATAACAATTACAGATTTTGGAGCAGGCTCCAGAGTGTTTTCTTCCAATGAAAGAAGTATTCATAAGATAGCCCAAAGCAGTCTGCTCCCTGTAAAATATGCACAGCTGTTATTTCGCTTAGTCAATCGTTTTCAACCCGATACCATTTTAGAATTGGGGAGTTCTTTAGGTATTAGTACTGCTTATATGGCAAAGGCTCGTTCCAAAGCACAAGTCTATAGTATGGAAGGTTGTCCTGAAATTCTGAAAATAGCTCAGGCATCAGCTTCCGCTTGTCAGGCTAATAATATTGAATTTATTCAGGGGAATTTCAACGAAACTTTGCCTCAGTGCCTATCGCATATCGAAAAAGTAGATTTTGCTTTTATTGATGGAAACCATAGTTACCAACCTACTGTTGATTATTTTAACCAAATTTTAGAAAAAACACACAATGACAGCATTCTGATTTTTGACGATATTTATTGGTCTAAAGATATGCAGAAGGCTTGGCAAGACATCATTCATAATCAAAAGGTAAGCGTTAGTGTTGATATTTTTAAAATGGGATTGGTGTTTTTCAGAAAAGAAAGTAGTAAAGAACATTTCAAAGTAAGATTCTAATTTAATTATACAATGAGTTCTATCAACTCTCCTTTTCCTCCTCTACATTTTCCTCCATTTGATTATAAAATAAAGAAGACAGGAAATAAGTATCAGATATTTGATGTATTCCGCAAAAAATACATTGTAATAACACCTGAGGAATGGGTTAGACAACACGCTTTACATTTTTTGGTAGAACACAAAAACTATCCGCAATTATGGACAGCTGTAGAAAAAAGTATTGATATAAATGGTCTGAAAAGACGATATGATGCTCTTATTTTTCGTCCTGACCAATCGGTTTTATTATTGATTGAATTTAAAGCCCCACAAGTACCTATATCACAGGCTACTTTTGAACAAATATCAGCTTATAATTTTAAAATAAAAGCTCCTTTCCTAATGGTTAGTAATGGAATAAACAGTTATTTTGCCCAAATTAATTTTGAAACCAAACAACTATCTTTTTTTAAAGATATACCTCATTTTTCAGAAATAAAAAACTTGTAACTTTGCTGAAAAATTTAAAGAAAAAACACACATTAAAAAATTATTAAAAACAGAATATGAAGAAAGCGAGTGTCATCACTTTAGGCTGCTCTAAAAACTTAGTGGATTCAGAACAATTGATGTATCAATTACAAGAAAATGGCTACGAAATAGAACATAACGGAGCTTATCAAGGCAAAGATATTGTATTGGTAAATACCTGTGGTTTTATTCAAGATGCCAAACAAGAATCCATTGATTTAATGATGGATTTAATTGAGGCTAAGAAAAATAAGGAAATTAAAGACATCAGAATATTTGGCTGTTTATCAGAACGATATAAAGAAGAATTAGAATCTGAAATTCCTGAAATAAAATACTTTTACGGGACTTACGAGCTGAATAAAATCTATACAGATTTAGGCATACAAGCTACTCAGAATCATAAAGAAAGGCGTTTTGTAAGTACTCCAAATCACTACGCTTACGTTAAAATATCCGATGGCTGTAACAGAACTTGTTCGTTTTGTGCTATTCCTTTAATTAAAGGAAAACATCGTTCTCGCCCTGAAGAAAGCATCTTGGCAGAATGCCGTTATTTAGCTCAAAAAGGCGTTAAAGAAATTATATTAATAGCTCAAGATTTGTCCTTTTACGGCTTAGACACACATAAGCAAAGTCGTTTAGTGTCTCTTATTCAGAAAATTTCTGCTATTCCTGAAATCAAATGGATACGCACGCACTATCTTTATCCGGCTCAATTTCCTTACGATTTAATCGATGAAATGAAGCGTAATCCTAAATTGTGTCGATACATCGATTTAGCCCTGCAACACATCAGCGATAACCAATTAAAAACAATGCGCAGAAATATTAATAAACAAAAAACATTGGATTTAATTGATAAAATAAAAAGTACAGTACCTGATGTGGCGCTAAGAACAACTATGTTAGTAGGACACCCCAATGAAACCGAACAAGATTTTGAAGAATTATTGGAGTTTGTAAACCAAACTGCTTTCGACAGACTGGGAGGCTTTACCTATTCCAGCGAAGACAATACCTTTGCAAAAGACCATTACGAGGATAATGTTCCTGAAGATATTAAAGCCGAGCGATTTAACCGTATGATGGACTTACAGCAAGAAATTTCTTTCAACCTAAATCAACAAAAAATCAATCAGGTTTATACTGTTATTATAGACAGAGAAGAGGAAGATTATTACATTGGCAGGACAGAATTTGATTCTCCGGAGGTAGATAACGAAGTACTTATCAGCAAAAATCAGCAACTCAATATAGGAGAATTTTATTCTGTAAAAATACAATCCGCCGATAGCTTCGACATTATAGGAGACATCTATGAAGATTAATGATATCTAAGCTTTACTTGCTACTAAAAAAGGATTGCCTTTTGGGCAATCCTTAAACATAAAATCCATTAAAATATAAATACCATTAAAGTTAGTTATTATTTATAACAATATCCACAAGCACTATATCCTCTTTTTTTAGCTTCCGAGACACTTACTTTTTGTATTTCGTGAGGCATCTTTTTAGTCCCCTACAATAGTAAGAATGATATTTATGAGCCGTTTTACTTACACAAATTAGAACTTGTGTATTTTCATTTACATTACTTGTATTGCCAACTGTTACTGTAAATATAAACAGTAAGCTTATTATTATATGTTTCATTTATATTATAATATTTATAAATTAAATATCAAACATAATAAATAACTATCGCGTCATTATATAAGCAAATCGTTCTTTTAATTTTAAAAATGGACTCTCAAAATACCGATAACTAACTTTTGAAACGATAATAGTAATAAGAAAAGAAAATAACGTTTCTACAATAATTACATTAAATAAATTATCATCTAATTTAAGTATTCTCATCAATGTTAATGTTATTAAAATTCCAATAAAATGTAAGCAATATAAGCCATATGTAATAACACCTAATTTTGATATTGTTTTAAAATTACTCATCTTATAAAATGATTTTTTTGAGAAGTTCTGCTCTAATATTATAAAAAGAATAACCAATGATATAATTGGTCTTTCTATGATTCTTAAGAAAGAATTATCAAAAAACATTTCTTTTCTATACAGAAAAATCAAAGCAAATAATATATATATAATTATGATTTGATACCTTTTAGAATTTTCAACAATACACTTAAATTTTTCCTTTCGAATCAACCAAGCACCAAATGCACCAATAGCCATATCTCCAATACAAGATAAAGTATGATGCTCATTTAACAAATTAGAATCTGTTACAGAACGAAACACTATTGATAAAGAAATGATTATCATAAAAGGAACCCAATATTTTTTCACAGGAAAAAAATATAAAATCATAGGCCATATAAAATAAAACTGTTCCTCAATAGCAACACTCCATAACACACCTAAAATAGAGGCATCTGGAAGTCCATTTTTGATAAAATCAAAATTATTCAAGAATAGCAAATAGTATTCTATATTTGCTGTTTCATTAGGTACTTGACCAAATAATGACTTCAAAAAAGGGAATATATAGAATCCAAAAAAAACAGCGAAATAAAAAAGAGGCCATATTCTCAAGATTCGCCTTACCCAAAAACTAACTACATTAATCTTTCCTGTTTTTTCTTTTTCTTCAATCAGTAAAAACGTAATTAAGAAACCACTTAGCACAAAAAAGAAATTAACACCCAAATTCCCATTTTCAAACAAACGATCAGTTAAAAATAAATAAAATTTATTTTGTTGAACTAGTATACTTTCTGTGTAAAAGCTATGAAATAAAAAAACTGACAAAAATGAGAAAAAGCGTAACCCATCTAAGTTTTCAAAAAATATCTTTCTATCACTTTTCATAAATACTATTTTAAATAAGGTCTTTTTTAAATTATTTGCTTTTTATTTACCTTAAGTAATGATTATTAAAACGACAAAAGCATCTTAAATCATCACTATAAAAAAAACATTAGTACAAGAAAACATCAAAAAAGTCTTCTAAATTTTTATAAACTATAATAATAAAACAAAGATTGCCCCAAAAGGCAATCCTTAATTATAATGTGACCACGGAAGGACTCGAACCCTCAACCCTCAGAGCCGAAATCTGATGTTCTATCCAGTTGAACTACGTAGCCAAAAACAATTGCAAAATAAAAATAAATTTATGATATGAAAAAGCAATTATTATAAAATTATATCCCCCAATACTCTAAAAAGGGAGACTGAAGCTAATCTTCAATCTCCCTTTTTTATTTTAGGTTCTAAACTCCTGTATAATTTTGAGGTGTAATACGTTTTAATTCCTCTTTTATAGTATCAGAAACCGATAAAGTGTCAATAAAGTTAGCAATACTTTCCTTATTTACCACACTGTTGGTTCTGGTTAACTCTTTTAAGGTTTCGTAAGGATTAGGATAAGCCTCACGTCTTAAAATAGTTTGTATAGCCTCTGCTACTACAGCCCAATTATCCTCCAAATCTTGCTCTAAAGCTTCTTCATTTAAAAGTAATTTATTCAAGCCCTTTACCAAAGATTCCAAAGCGATTAAACTATGTCCTAAAGGTACACCAACATTACGCAAAACAGTACTGTCTGTTAAATCTCTTTGTAAACGAGATACCGGTAATTTAACCGCTAAATGTTCACATAAAGCACTTGAAATTCCTAAGTTACCCTCCGCATTTTCAAAGTCAATAGGGTTAACCTTATGAGGCATTGCTGAACTTCCTACTTCGCCTTTTTTAATCTTTTGTTTAAAGTAACCTGCTGAAATATACATCCATATATCTCTCGATAAATCAACCAAAATAGTATTGATGCGCTTAACATTATCGAATAAAGCTGCAATATGATCGTAATGCTCTATTTGTGTTGTAATTTGAGAACGATCCAAAGTCAATACATTATTCACAAAAGCATTGGCAAATTCCACCCAGTTTCTATCAGGATAAGCCACTTTATGAGCATTGAAATTACCTGTTGCTCCACCAAATTTAGCCGAATAAGGAATTAATCTTAAACTCTTAATTTGTTTACTGATACGCTCGCTAAACACCATAAACTCTTTACCTAAGCGTGTTGGAGAAGCCGGTTGTCCGTGTGTTTTTGCTAACATAGGTACAGCCTCATATTCTTTGGCTAATTCATTTATCTTAGCTAAAACTTGTTCTAATTTAGGTAAATAAACTTGCTCAATTCCCTCTTTTAAAGATAAAGGTGTAGCGGTATTATTAATATCTTGCGAAGTCAATCCAAAGTGAATAAACTCTTTATAATCAGATAAACCTAATTTCTCAAATGCTTCCTTTATAAAATATTCAACTGCTTTGACATCGTGATTGGTTACCTTTTCTATTTCCTTTATACGAAGTGCATCTTCTTCTTTAAAATTCAGGTATAAATCTCTTAATTGTGGGTAAACAGCTCTGTCCACACCATCTAATTGAGGAATTTTATAATCGCATAAAGCAATAAAATACTCTACCTCTACTTGCACTCTGTATTTGATTAATCCAAATTCGGAAAAATAAGGAGCCAAAGATTCGGTTTTATTTCTATATCTGCCATCAATAGGCGATGTTGCTGTCAATTCTGATAAATTCATATTCTCTTTGTTTTATTCATTAAGATAGATACCATCTTGTTCCAATCGTATCATTTTTTCTTTATATAATTTGCCTAAAATTTTCTTAAAGGTCTTTTTGCTCATTTCAAATTCAGCGGCTATAATTTCGGGTGCTGTTTTATCGGTGTAAGGTAAAAAACCTTGATTTAAAACCAAAGCATCTATTATTCTTACAGCCAAAGGTTCTACCCCCTTATAGCCTGTTTTTCTGGGACTAATATCTATTTTTCCGTCCTCTCTTATTTTCGACACATAAGCCGAAAAGAAATCGCCCGCCTTAATTTCTGAAAAGACTTCAGAAAAATACATCAAGCCTTTATATTCATTATTAACGATTAAATTCCAACCCAAATCAGATTTTCCGGTAACCATTACCTCTACTTCCTCATTTTCTTGTAAATCTATATTTTCTGTTTTCAAAAACTGATTGGTACGGGTTGAACCTACCAAACGCTCGGTCTCCTCATCTATCATTACATACACCACATACCATTTGCCAACTTCCATATCAGAAGCTTGATTTCTGAAAGGAATTAATAAGTCTTTTTCCAATCCTAAATCGACAAAGGTACCAAAGCGCGTGTTTTGTTTGGCTTTTAGATAGGCAAATTCATTAACGTGAGCGTAAGGTTCTAAAGTCGTAGATATAATACGGTCTTTGGAATCTTTATACACAAAGACATCTATTTTATCGCCTACCTTAGTATCTTCATAGACATATTTATTGGGCAACAACACCTCGTTTCCCTCTTCATCAGAAAGAAACAAACCTACACTGGTTTCTCGCATTACCTCCAATAAATTATCTTCGCCTAATTTAAGCATCTATTTTGTTTTTTATTTGTTTATTGAATTTTATAATAAAAAATTAGGGTTTAATTTTTACAATATTCCCATCTTTCATTATAACAAGTTCAGAGTTTTTCTCTCTTTTGAACTCTATTAATTTTTGATAAGCTTTTTCAAGTCCTTTAACAATACTTTCTGTAAACTCATCGTATTTTCTTTCGTCATTATTGTTCATTCTAAACTGATAAAATACTTTTAAATAATGTTATTTTTAAAATTTGAAACTATCTCTTATTTTTATCTGTAAAAAATTCTATATCAATCACAAAAGTGACATTTGTTAAAGAAGAAAACTTACCTAAGGAAGAGTATTTTTTATTTGTTCTTTTTTGAATAAGACCTCAAAGGTTTCTGAAACCTTTGAGGTCTGAGCTATTTCATTATCTAATTACCTTAAAAAATCTCTAAACTCAAATAATTATTCCCACTCTATGGTTGCTGGCGGTTTTGAACTAATATCATAAACCACTCTGTTAATACCTTTTACTCTATTGATGATTTTATTAGATACCTTAGCTAAAAATTCATAAGGCAAATGTACCCAATCAGCTGTCATTCCGTCTGTGGATTGTACTGCACGCAATGCAACTACATTTTCGTAAGTACGCTCATCGCCCATTACACCAACCGACTGTACAGGAAGTAACATCACTCCCGCCTGCCATACATCATCATATAAACCATCTTCTTTTAAGGAAGAAATAAAAATATCGTCCGCTTCTTGTAAAATGCGTACTTTTTCTTCAGTAATATCACTTAAAATACGAATAGCTAAGCCGGGACCCGGAAAAGGGTGTCTTCCTAACAATTCAGGATTAATTCCCAATGTTTTACCTACTCGTCTTACTTCATCTTTAAACAGTAAATTAAGTGGCTCAACAATTTTTAAATTCATTTTTTCAGGTAAACCACCTACATTATGATGCGATTTAATAGTGGCAGAAGGTCCATTTACCGACACCGATTCTATCACGTCAGGATAAATAGTACCTTGGGCTAACCATTTTACATCTTTTATTTTATGTGCTTCACTATCAAAAACATCGATAAAAGAAGCGCCTATTATTTTACGTTTGGTTTCAGGGTCAGAAACGTCTTTTAATTGGTCTAAGAACAATTTCTTGGCATCTACACCAATCACATTCAAGCCCATACCTTTGTAAGAGTCTAAAACTGACTCGAACTCATTTTTACGCAACAGACCATTATCAACAAAAATACAAGTTAATTGTTTGCCTATCGCTTTATGCAACAATACGCCTGCCACAGTAGAGTCCACTCCACCCGACAAACCAAGAACCACTTTATCGTTGCCCAATTGTTGTCTTAATTTTTCAATGGTAGATTCCACAAAAGAATCAGGTGTCCAATTTTGCTGACAGCCACAAATATCTACTACAAAGTTTTTAATCATTGTTAAACCCTCTGTAGAATGATACACCTCAGGATGAAACTGTATGCCGTAAGTTGTTTCTTCTTTGATTTTGAAAGCACCATACTTAATATCATGCGTGCTGGCTATTACCTCATAATTATCAGGAATGGAAGCAATGGTATCGCCATGCGACATCCAAACTTGTGTTTGGTCAGAAATGCCTTTTAACAAAGGAACATCACGATTCACAAAATCTAAATTAGCACGTCCGTACTCTCGTTTATTGGAAGGAAGAACCTCGCCTCCAAAACAGTGTGCTAAATGTTGAGCACCATAACAAACCCCCAACAAAGGCATTTTCCCTTTAATTTGAGTTAAGTCCGGAATTGGAGCTTGCTCGTCTCTTACAGAGAATGGACTACCTGATAAGATAACCCCTTTATAAGCATTTAAGTCTTCCGGAATATGGTGGTAAGGATGAATTTCACAGTACACGTTGAGTTCTCTTACTCTTCTGGCTATAAGCTGAGTATATTGAGAACCAAAATCGAGAATAAGTATTTTTTCTATCATTGAACTTTATTTTGTACAAAAGTAAGCATTTTCTGTCATTTAGACAAGATTGATTTTACCCTGAATAAGCATTAAGAAAACCCCAAATTAATCAATATTCAGTTTTAAATCTCCTTTCTTTATCCAGCCTATTTTCAATAACAACAAATAAACTAAATAAGATAAAACGGCAGGAGCAACAAAGTGAAACATCAATATTTGAATAATCACATCAGTAGAATTACCCATAGCTTCTATGGTACCAATCTGCCCTACCAAACCACTTGTTCCCATACCTGAACCGGTAGGAACATTTTTCATATTAAACAAAACAATAGCAATAGGAGCTATAATAGCACTTGACACAATAGAGGGCAACCATATTTTAGGGTTTCTAATAATATTAGGTATTTGTAACATACTGGTTCCTAACCCCTGACTAATGACCCCTCCTATATTATTATCTCTAAAGCTAATCACGGCAAAACCTATCATTTGAGCAGCACAGCCAATGGTTGCTGCACCTCCGGCTTCTCCACTTAATGAAAGAGAAATGGCAATAGCCGCACTCGAAATAGGTAAAGTCAATAGCATTCCCATAACAACGGCTAAAAGAATACTCATCATAAAGGGTCTTAATTCTGTCATAGCTTCTATAAAATTCCCCAATTCCAACATTCCCAAACGAATTGGCTCGCCCAAAACATACGCCACAGACATTCCTACAATTAAGGTAGTTGCAGGCGTAACAAGTATATCTACCGAGGTGGTTTTACTCACTAATTTCCCTATTTCAACAGCGAACATAGTCGCTATCAAAGTACCGACAACCCCTCCCATTGTATTGGCCACAAGACCAACCGCTGTGGCTGCCACCAAAACCAAAGCTGGAGCTTCAAGAGTATAAGCAATAGCCACAGCTATGGCTACTCCTGTCGCTTTTTGAGCCATTAAACCACACTCCACCAAAGGTTGATAATCTATCCAATGACCTATATTTTTTAAAACCAATCCTATGATTAGCGACCCAAATAAACCTATAGCCATAGCATTTAAAGAGTCTATGACATACCTTTTAAAACTTATTTTAATATTTTTCTTTTCTAGAAAAGCTTTCATAATTTGTCAATTTAACCACTATTTATCCATCTAAATGATATAAAAAAAGGAACATACAGAAACGTACATTCCTCTATTTATTTACTTTCAATATCGTTTTTTATCTAAATATTTTTTCCACTTCTTCTTCTGCTCCCGGTAAAGCAAATACCACTACTCTATCTCCATCTTGAATCACTGTATCTCCTTTGGCTATCATTCCTTTTTTACCCCTTACAACTCCACCTACAATAGCATTTTTCGGGAAAGTTATTTCTCTAAGAGGATGTGAAATAATCTTAGAACCCTCGTGCGCTATAAACTCCAAAATTTCAGCATTAGTACCTGTTAAATACTTCATAGAGCAAACATCTGCCGATAAAGTATAAGCATATATACTACTGGCTGCCAAGAACTTCTTATTAACAATAGTATCTAAACCTACATTCTCTGCTATTTGTAAGTAATCTAAGTTTTCTATTTCGGAAATCGTACGTGCCACACCCATTTTTTTAGCTAATAAAGAAGCTATAATATTAGTATCAGAATTGCCTGTTACTGCAATAAAAGCATCCATTTCTCCAATGCCCTCTTCCTCTAAAAACTCTGCATCACGCCCGTCTCCTTGAAGCACCAAAGTATTGGTTAATTCATCAGCCAATGTAAAACAACGTTTCTCATCTAATTCTATAAGCTTCACATTAAAGTGGTCTTGTAACTCTTTCGCTGTTTTATGTCCGATTCGGCTACCGCCTAAAATCATTACATTTTTAACATGAATAGGTTTCTTACCGGAAAAACGCAATAATTCCTCTGTTCCATAGTTATTAGAAACCACATAAACCAAATCGCCCAACTCTATACGGAAATCCCCTGAAGGAATAATGGTTTCTTGATTACGTTCAATAGCTACAACCCTATAATCCAAAACTTTACTATTAGATAATTCAGACAAAGTTTTTCCTATTACAGTAGCTGATTCATCTAACTTAAAACCAAATAAAGATAACTTTCCTCCTGCAAAACAAGTCGTTTCCGTAACAGAGGTTTCTCTAATTAAATTCACAATCTCCAAAGCTGTCAAGCGTTGAGGGTAGGTAACGTGGTCAACCCCCAAATCTTCCAATAAATGGCGATTTTGAACAGTCAAATATTCTTGGCTATCTACTCTAGCAACCGTTTTACTTGCTCCCAATTTTTTAGCCAATAAACACGACATAATATTTACCTCCTCCCTCTCTGTTACAGAAATAAACAAGTCCGTGTTTTTCATATTGACTTCATTAAGAACCTGAACAGAAGTAGCAGAACCCTTGCAAGTTAGCACATCGTACTGACTATCTATTCTACTGCTTTTTTGCTCATCAATATCTATAATAGTAATATCGTGGTGGTGGTCTGAAAACATTTTGGTTAAATGTAAACCTACTGAACCTGCTCCTGCAATAACTATCTTCATTTTTTCTCTTTATTTAAAAATTTTATTCTTCTTTGTTTTAACCATAAAAACAAGCGTCAAAAATAAGAAAACTTAATAAGTTGAATCACACTAAAGCCTCTTTTTTTGAAAATTTCCTTTTTCTGAAAATAAAGCAACATCCTATAATAAAAAAACAAGCCCTAAAGCTTGTTTTCTATATTAATTTCGATTTCAAAAATCTAAGTTTACAAATTCGTTTTCAGTAACTTAGAATTTTTAACCTTTTCTTCTGCATACGCTTTTGTAACTTTAAAAGTTCGTTTTTTAGTAGAAGGCAATTCGTACATAGCATCTATCATTATGGTTTCGCAAACTGAACGCAAGCCTCTTGCTCCAAGTTTAAATTCTAATGCTACATCTACGATATAATCTAAAACCTCATCTTCAAAAGAAAGCTTAATACCATCTAAGCTAAACAATTCTACATACTGCTTAATAATGGCATTTTTAGGTTCTGTAAGAATATTTCTCAACACCTCTCTATTCAATTTGTCAAGGTGCGTCAATATAGGTAATCGACCAATTATTTCAGGAATTAAACCGAAATTTTTAAGATCTTGAGGAGAAATATATTGAAGCATATTTTCCTTATCGATATGCGAATGGGCATCTTGAGCGCCGAAACCAACCACTTTAGTATTCAATCGGCGTGCTATTTTTCGCTCGATACCGTCAAAAGCTCCTCCTGCTATAAACAAAATATTTTGTGTATTGACTGGAATTGTTTTTTGGTCAGGGTGTTTTCTTCCCCCTTGAGGAGGCACATTCACAATAGAGCCCTCTAACAGCTTCAATAAAGCTTGCTGAACACCCTCTCCTGACACATCGCGAGTAATGGAAGGATTATCGCTCTTACGAGCAATTTTATCTATTTCATCAATAAAAATAATGCCCCTTTCCGCTGCCTCAACATCGTAATCTGCTGCTTGCAACAATTTGGTTAGCAAACTTTCTACATCTTCTCCCACATAACCTGCCTCTGTCATTACAGTAGCATCAACTATAGCAAATGGTACCTTTAGAAATTTAGCAATTGTTTTAGCTAAAAGGGTTTTTCCTGTACCGGTTTCTCCCACTAAAATAACATTCGATTTTTCAACCTCTACCTCTTTTTCTTTTGAGGAAGTATGAATAATTCTTTTATAATGATTATAAACCGCTACCGACAAATATTTCTTGGCATTGTCTTGACCTATAATATATTGATCTAAAAATTCTTTTATTTTCTTAGGCGTTTTTACATCTAAAGACTGAGGATCGAAATTATTTTTCGAAGCCGTATTTTCTGCTAAAATACCGGCACCTTGCTCAATACAATCATTACATATAAAACCACTGATACCTTTTAAAAGAACATCAACATTTGTTTCCGGTCTGCCACAAAAAGAACATTTATCCATAACTCTATAAAAAACAGAACACAGATTTTAAAATATAAACCTGTGTTCCTTATTTAATTAAACATTTTACAAATGAAAAAAATTATTTTTTTCTTTCTAATATTTCATCTATCATACCATATTCCTTAGCTTCTTGTGCAATCATCCAATAGTCTCTATCGGAATCTTTTTCAATTTTCTTAATGGTATTGCCTGAATGGTTAGCCAATATCTCGTACAATTCGTGTTTCAACTTTTGAATTTCGCGAGCTGTAATTTCAATATCAGAAGCTTGTCCTGAAGCCCCACCCATAGGCTGATGAATCATAATTCTGGAATGAGGTAATGCCGAACGCTTGCCCTTAGTTCCTGCTGTCAGTAAAACGGCTGCCATAGAAGCTGCCATACCTGTACAAATAGTAGCCACATCGGAACTAATATACTGCATAGTATCGTAAATACCTAAACCGGCATAAACAGAGCCTCCCGGAGAATTAAAATAAATTTGAATATCTTTTTCCGGCTCATTCGACTCTAAAAACAATAACTGAGCTTGAATAATATTCGCCACGTAATCATCTATAGGAAGACCCAGAAAAATAATTCTATCTACCATAAGGCGAGAAAAAACATCCATAGAAGCAATATTCATAGAACGCTCTTCTATAATAGTAGGCGAAATATAGTTATTTAAAGCAGAGGTATATTTTTCATAAGTTAAACTACTTATTCCTCTGTCTAAACGGGCATATTTTTTAAATTCATTCTCAATCATAAGTACTAATTATATGAGGGGATTATTTTTTCTCAAAAAACTTATTGAATTTTTCTACCGAAATAGAAGCATCCTCTACTTTTATCGTTTCTTTAACGTAAGCTATTACTTTATTTTCTAAGCTTTTCTCAACGATTTTTCGTTTTTCTTCCTCTCTACCTAAAATCTCTTGAGCAAACTGTACTAAATACTCCTCAGGAATTTGCATTGAACCATACATTCTGAATTGTGCCTTAGCATATTCTTTAGCTGCTTCTAATAAATCTTCCTCAGTATTCTTAATTTCTTGCTCTTTAACAACTTTAGCCTTAATCAACTGCCACTTCATATCTTCTTGGAAGTAAGCGTAGTCTTTATCAATTTGTTCTTGAGTAATTTCTTTGTTGGTAGCTAATAACCATCTCTTTAAAAAGGCATCAGGCAACTCAAATTTAGACTTCTTGATTAATTTTTCTTTAACATCAATAAAGAATTTATATTCAGCATCTTGCTTCAAAGTCTCTTTCATTTGAGACACCAATTTAGTTGTAAATTCTTCTTCTGTTTTAATATCTTCATCAGGGAAGGCTTTCTTAAACAAGTCCTCGTTTAATTCAGCTTCCTTAAATAAAGAAATACTTTCTATTGTAAAGCTAAAAGTATCTGCTAAGTTTTCTAATTGCTCTTCAGAAACAGCCAACATAGATTTCAAGTCAGCTTCGTTTTTGAATACTTTCTTTAATTCAAACTCTACAGTCTCTCCTTTTTTCTTTCCTAAGAATACAGATTGAGCTTTTTTAGTTTTCAAAGTATTTAACAAGAAAACACCGTCTTCTTTAATCAAACCTTCCTCTTTTAATTCCTTAAAAGTTCCTTTAAGCATAGCATCTTCTACCACTTCTTCTCCCTCGTTATGCTCTCCAAATTGCTTTTTGTAGCCCTCTAAAGCTTGGTCAATCATTTCTTGTGACGGCTCAATCTCATAAAAGTTTAATTTATCACGCTTAGACAACTTTACTTCAAATTCAGGAGCTAAAGCAATATCAAAATGAAACTCGAAATCGGTATCTGTTTCCCAGTTAACCTCTTTTTGCTCAGTTTCATTAGGTAAAGGCTCCCCTAAAATGTCTAATTTTTCTGAATAGATATAATTATACAATTCGTGAGATACTTTTTTATTGATTTGATCTACCAAAACAGAAGTACCATACATTTTTTTAACCATTCCCATAGGCACTTTGCCCGGACGGAATCCCGGAATATTAGCTTTTTTTCTATAATCCTTTAATGTTTTTTCAACCTCTTGCTCGTAATCTTCTTTCACTAAAGAAATCACTATTGAAGCGTTTAAAGCATCAATATCATTTTTTGTAATCTTCATTGTATTCTATTCAATTTATAGTAAATTAAAAAAGCCGCTTACCTAATTGTAGGTTAGCGGCTCTGTGCGGATGAAGGGACTCGAACCCCCACGCCTTACGGCACTAGATCCTAAGTCTAGCGCGGCTACCAATTACGCCACATCCGCCTATTGGTCTCTCAAAAAGTTTTGCAAATGTATAACATTTTTAACAAATACAAAAATTTTTAAATATTTTTTCAATGATAATTTTTACACTTCCTTTTAAAAGAGAATAATTACCTAATAAACAAACTGTTAAAACAATACATTTAAGTTAATCATAGCCTCTCTAAATTTTACAAAAACAATAAGTCAACAATATTAATCCCCAAAACCGTCTAAAAACATAAATTACGCCCTCTCTCCTTTCTAAAATCCGAATAAGTTGTTGGTAGCTCTGTAATCTTTCCCATAAGCATTTTTCTTTCAGACTCTATCCATTATAAAATATTGATTATTTTACTTTCTTATATCTAAGAAAGAAATCATGGTATTTTTTATTTCAATTTCTTGACAATATATTTTTTTATATCTCCAAAAGAGTATCCTTTCTTTAAAAACAACACCTCTGCTTTGGGCAACAAATTATTTAAGTGTCGTTTTTGTATAAAACGTCCTTTTTTATCATTAAATCGGTCATTTACTATAATTAGTATCTTTTCGCCCTTATATTCCTTGTAACAAGAAGCACAAAAATACTCATCTATCCACAAGATGTACTTATAGTCTTGCAAAATATTTGTATCAACTTGATTCCCTCTAAAATCAACACTCACATCACATACTTGGTTAATACTTAACTTTTTTTTTTAATATCTGATTATCATCTACATATTTAATTAGTTGTAAGTAAAGATATATTTTTTCTTGCTTCTCATCAAAAAAGGAACAAACATCAGAAAGAACGTTATCATTAAATTGAATCAGACCTGAATGAAGAAAGAATACCCTAGGAGTATTAGCATCTTGACGTTTAACAGAAAAGATATCTACTATTTTGTCCTGTTTAATCGAATACAAATAAACATCTCTACTTTCTTTAAACGTGTCAAAATGATTGTTGACAATGCACATTAAAGTATCTTCATTTAAAAAAGCAACCCCCTTAATTAAAGGATAATGATATAATTTGTGCTTAGTCATAATTTGCATTTTACTTTTAGGTCTATACCGATAAAGAGTTAAAAGACTATCGTTCAAATATTTTTCGAAAACAGAATCAGTGTTGATAGAAAAAGGAGGGAAAAAAATATCCTTTATTTTTTTTATTTTTTTTGAATATAAAGTAACCCTAGCTTTAATGGTGTGAGATACTGCTATATAATTATTATTAAAAGCCAAAGGCTGAAATGGGAAAATCCCCATAAGAACCCCTTTACCAATATTAAGCCTGTTACTGTGGCTATATTTTCTTCTTTTTAAATCGTAAACATAAAAAGTAAAATCCGCATAAATAGGATGATTTTTGTAATAGTCTAGGTCTTCGGCATAATCATAATCAGAGGCTAAAACAAGGTGTGTAGAATCTAAAAAATATACTTTATCAGCTCTAATTTTTCCTTGATGTTGTAGCTTCACCTTGTCTACCAAACGATAGTTATGTTTGTCTTTTTTATAGATATAAAATTCATACTGCATCAAAGCTACTAACCAATCCTGTTCTATTGCCATACCATAAATTGATTCCTCAGGAAGAATAGGAATACTGTACCACTCTAAGCTCTTGGTTTCTGGAGTGTAGCAAAAAAAGCGAACACTATCTATTCCATCATAAAATTTAGCATTATAATAGTATGCAATCGTTTCTTTAGAATAAATTTGTTCAAAAGCATAATTATTTACGTTGCTATGTTGTTTAATTTCAACAGAATCTAACAATTCAAAACCCTGAGCATTAACAAAATATGAAAAAAACAAGAGGAGGATACAAGCTCCTCCCTTTAAATGTTTTTGTACCATTTGCATATCACTTAATATCTATAAGATTTGATACATTTTTTACCCTACTTGAAATAAATATCTGATATTCATAATCAACAGTTCCATCTTTATGCTCAAATACTTTAGCATTTTTCCAAGATACAAAAACTCCCTTATAAAGAGTCTTACCACTTGAATGATTTACAAATTCTTTCTGTGCATATGTGATAATTTCAGTAGCACTAACTTGCTCTCCATGAGAGCCTGAAAAGAAATCGTTTACCAGAGTCTTAGGTTCTGGACAGTCATGTTTTCCCTCACCTGTACACTCTATATAAGTCGATCTTCCACCTTCAAACTTGTGTACTATTTTGTCATAAGTAAAGTCAGACCAAAAATGCTCGGTACCTCCTTGTTTAATAATTGTAAGTTCATGATCATCGTCGTTAATAGCCATGGACGGTGTAGAGTAGAAAAACATTCCCACTAATAATGTTGCTAATGTAAGCATACTCGATTTAATACTATTTTTGCTCATAATTCTAAATATTATTTGTTAAGCATAGTACAAATTTAAAATAAAATTTTAAAACACACAACAATTTTCTTTTTTTTCAATCTCATCCTAAATAAACTTAAGATTAAAGGTTTTGAATCAATCCCCAAAACTATCTCAAAACATAGCTTACTCCCTCTCTCCTTTCTAAAATCCGAATCCATTTTGAACCTACAAAACAGTTGGAAGAAACTAACTAATTAAGTTAGAAATAAAAATTACAAAAGTTTGTTATTAAGTTATTTAAAATGATTTTAAATAAGACTTTCCTATTGTTTTTATAAACATTATGCTTTATTTTTGACATCACAAGACTTTTTTTAAATAAAAATTTGCAAATATGAAGAAATTAGTATCTACACTTCTCGATTTTTCTATCAACTTTTTAATTTGGAACACCATTTCGTATGGATTCAACTCCCCAATCAGTTTAATCGTACAAATTTCTCTATATTATTTATTATGCTATATTGTTTTCAAAAAAACTATAGCGCAATATTTATTAGGTTATCAAATTGTTTACCATCGTGTTTTTGATATAATTAAAAGAGAAATCATTAAGTTGTCTATTTTAGCCTTACCCTTTATTTATCTTTTAGAAAACAATTATTCTCAATATCCCATTTGGGCATTAGGTATTACAGCGGTACTAATGTTATTACACTTTTTATTTTATAAACAAAGTATATGGGAACAACTTAGCCACACCCATTTCGAAAGACAAAATCAAGCCAAGTGGTATTGGATATTGAGCCTTTTAATATTGATAATAGCCAATGCTTCTGTAACAATATATCAATTAAAAAAATCAAAACCGAATACACTGGGAAGCGTACGACTCAATTATTTTGGTAAAAAACAAAGTTCTAAATACGTCGATTTTTTAAAAGAGAAAGAAAGGCTAACAGCGGTAGATTATGTTTTTTCTTTATTCGAAAAATATGACCAAGTTATTTTATGTGAAAGAACTCATCCGGAAGAAACCCAATGGAATTTAATATACGATATTGTAAAAGACCCTCGTTATGCAGAGAATAATACCGTAATGTTTACCGAATACGGAAACCATTTTTACCAAGCTGAATTAGACACTTTTTTAAACACAACTTACCCCTCTGAAGAAGCGCGTCTAAAAGCAGCTGCAAAAATAATGTTACCTGCAGGAATTTTTTATCCTGTATGGCCTAACACTAACTTCTTTAACTTTTTAACAAAGCTTAATCAACTCAATGAGAAACTGCCTTTATCCCAAAAAACATCAACTTTATTTTTCTTCTATGGCTTTCAATTGGGATACACTTCAAAATAGAGGACTAAAAACATTAGAAAGACAGCACGATTTGTTAGCTGCAAAAAGAATCATTAACAAAATAGAAAGCTTTAAACAGGCTAAAATACAGCACAAGAGTTTAATTATAATGAACTACACACACGCTTTTAAGTTAGCTAAAAATCCCGAATATGAATCTGTAGCGAATTATATTTTCGCCCAATATCCTCATTCAACAGCTAATGTACTCATCAATACAGTGACTAACTGGGGTGTTTTTTTATATTTCCCTATACAAGGCGGTTATTGGGATAATGCTTTTAAAGAAAATGGCAATAAAAATAGAGGTTTTGACTTTGCACACTCTCCATTTGGGGAAGACAATTTTGATTTATACATTTCTGATAAGAGAAAAAGATATCAATATAAAGATGTATTTACCGGATTCATTTTTTGGGAACCTTTAGAAAATCACACCATTTCAACGGGGTTTCCATATATGTATGATAATAAAGAAGAAATATTAAAAAGAGCCAATAACATTGCTTTTAAAAAAGTCGGTTTGGGATTTGGTTTTGAGGCGTTATTGGAACGTGTTAAAGACCAACCAATAAGGCAAGTTAAAGCTAATTATTTTAAGTTATTATTTTTAATCAGGTATTCTATTGGTATGGTTTTATCATTATACAGCATCATCCTTTTATTAGTATTATTGTTTAAATCATTATTCAAAACACATTCTTAAAACATGAAAAAAATAGCATCTACACTTCTTGATCTTTCTATCAACTTTTTAATTTGGAACACCATTTCGTATGGGTTCAACTCCCCAATCTGTTTAATCATACAAATTTCTCTATATTATCTATTATGCTATATTGTTTTCAAAAGAACTATAGCGCAATATTTATTAGGTTATTATATCGTTTACCATCATGTTTTTGATATAATTAAAAGAGAAATCATTAAGTTTTCTATTTTAGCCTTACCCTTTACTTATCTTTTAGAAAACAATTATTTTCTATATCC
>PDWI01003529.1_pt1 | contig 21980 bp, 12 predicted proteins | sample 1430891 | NCBI WGS metagenome assembly PDWI01 (sample SAMN01162508, study PRJNA174530) | Oral metagenome, whole genome shotgun sequencing project. | biome: Marine environment; feature: Marine mammal; material: Swab sample of the gingival sulcus; isolation source: swab sample of gingival sulcus... | reverse complement strand
GCCTCGGCGTTTCTTTTCCATGTGCCATAATCTTTCAGAATTTTAATGATTAAATATGATAAATTAGTCTATATGTACGTTCATTGCAGATAGCATATTGCCATATACATTGTTCAATGACTCTAATCGTTTTCCTAACTTTTTGATTTCTGCATGATATTTCTTCGAATGTTCTACCGAGCCATTCAAATCTTCTATCATCTTATCCAAATCTGCTTCTTGTACTTGAAGCTCGAAAATTGCATTAATCGCAGCCAAATTTTTGTTCAAGTAGCCTATTTGGTCGCTATATTCTTTATTTCCTGTTTTCAAAGCAGAAAAGTCAATATCAAGACTATCATTAAATCTATCGTAAGCAGAAGCAAAATCACTTCCTTTGTCGGCTACAACCTGTGCATTTTGGTTCAATGCGTCTGCCAATGTGTCGGTAGCATGATTTAGCGAGTCAGCATTTTGCGCATATCCGGCAACAGCTTCTGATGCACGATTTACATTATTGGTGAAATCGTTTGTTGCCACTGCTGCGTCGGCAATAGAGCCAAGTTCGCTTACTCGTTGATTTAGGTTTTCTAAACCCGAACCCACTTTTTCAAATAAATCAGGTCCACCCGCTTTTTCAAGCATTTGGTCAAATTTATTCAATGCGTCTCCGCTTGATACGTTAGTTACTCTTGTTGGTTGTTCAAACTCATCGTCATCACCTTCTGTATGAGCCAACTGAGGATAAACTCTGGTCCAATCTAATTCTTCGTGTAAAGGCTCAAATGCCGAGAAAAAGAAGATTATTGCCTCTGTTCCTAACCCCATGATAAGCATAACTCCTGCGAAAGGCCAGTGCATTATTTTAAACAACGCACCCACGATAACTACTGATGCTCCTAAACCATAAAGTTTAGCCATGAAATTCTTCCAACCCTTTGTTTGTGTTAATTGAGCAAGTCCCATAATAATTATTTGTTTTAATTAATAAAATAAATTGATTTTTAAAAAGGCTAAATTAATACTTAATTTTTATTTATACAAATGTTTTAGCAAATAAATATTGGACTATGAAACTAATCTATTCATTATCAAGTATATAAAAAGCTGCAAATTTTATATTTTTTTCAACTTTTTTGCATAAAATCTTGTTATTCTTTTAATTTCAAAAGTTTTACTATTTACATTTACTTTAACATTAAGCTATTTTTTTAAGTAAGAAATTAAGGTGTGTTCAACAGATGAGTGTATGGTACACATTGTTGATACACTTGGTTATCTTAGTTATATTTACTAAAATCATATTGATCTTTGCCGCCTCTTCCAAGAAATGAGCGAACACAACGGAAACCGATATAAGCCTTTGCTGTATCCTGATACTCGAAAGTACGCGTTCCTACTTGTAGGTAAAAACCTATATCTTTCCACGAACCACCTCTTATTACTTTTCGTTTCAGTGCAGGTCGGTCTGTTTTCTTAGCATTATATACGAAATATGGGTTCAAATCGTGTGTGAATATGTAGCCCGATTCGTCATAGGCATTCGAAGTCCACTCTGCCACGTTGCCAGACATGTCGTACAATCCCCACTCATTAGGCGAGAATAATGCAACTTCAAGTGTTTCGTTTGCTCCATCGTCGCCATAATTTCCTCTTAGAGGTTTAAAATTAGCAATAAAGCAACCGGTATTGTTTCTGGTGTAAGGTCCACCCCAAGGATACATAGACAATGCCAAGCCTCCACGTGCTGCATATTCCCATTCGGCTTCGGTGGGCAATCTGTACTTGTCCGGTGCCACTTCACCGTTTGCTTCCAAGTAATTTCTTAAAAAGTCGGTTCGCCATACGCAAAACGCGCTTGCTTGTTTCCAGTTCACGCCCACAACAGGGTAGTTATCGAAAGCAGGGTGCCAGAAATAGTTCTTAGCATAAGGCTCGTTATATGAATATGTGTAATCAGCCAACCATACCAAAGTGTCGGGATACACATTTATTCTTGCTTTCATTATTAACGAAGAACGGTCTTTTAAGGGTTCTACTTCTCCTTTTACATTTACCACTTCGGCTTTCTGTCCGTTATAACCACTATAACTACCTTCTGTAAAGTCGTCGTTGTAGTTGTAGCGATTTTTTTTAAGCGCAGCTTGAGCTATATCTACCCATTGATATTCGTATATAAGTTTTCGCGTATCAATTTCTTTTTTTCTGTAAAAACGCTCATGTACAGGGTAATACATTTCTTCAAGGGCGTCTAGCACTTCTTGTCTATCACCTCCTTTCTTGCTTCCATTCCATTCTATTTCCTTCTCCCAGTTGAGGAAACAAGTTTCAGGGTCATCGTGGTCGTATCCCGGAGTCTCGATATCTTCGTCCATTTCGGCTTTGTAGCCTTCAATGTCGGCTTTCACAAGCAATCGTCTTGCAATAGAATCGCGTACCCAATAAACAAATTGGCGATATTCATTGTTGGTGATTTCTGTTATATCCATCCAAAAAGGATCGATAGATACAGTTTTTGCACGAGCAGTCATTGCAAAAGTAATATCTTCTCCATTAGGACCCATTGTAAACGAGCCCATCGGAATAAAAGTCATCCCATAAGGGTCTTTTTCAAAAAATTCTTTCCTATCGGGTACTCCATGCAGTTCGCCGCGCGGTCCCTTGCCTTTACACCCGGCAACCATACCCAGGAATAAAACAAAATAAATAATCTTCTTCATAATATCAAATCTTAATTTCATAGCTTAATAAGTTGTTATTAATTCTTCATCAATTTACGGTAAATGCTAAAAATCACGAACTATGAGTTACTTTGAAATTTTTAATATTACCTTATAAAAACCTAACACTTCTGTACTTCTGAGGAACTCCGCCAAAATCTAAGTTGAAACAATATCCCAACATAATCTCGTGGCTACCTTCGTTGGTGCTAACCATTTTTGATAAACTAACACCATAAGAGTAACCAATTTTTATGCCATTAAATAGCTCTATACCCAAATTGGCTGAAATTTCACTCATCGTCCTATATGTAACGCCAACCCATAACTTTTTATTGTATGCAGCATTAAGACTTATTACAAATTGTGGCGAAGCCTTGTCAAATTGTACTAAAAAATTTGGCGATAATTCGATAGAAGTGCTTGGTATATCTAACTTATAGCCGGTCATTACAAAATAATGTCGTCTGAGATAAGATACTTTATTTTCATCAGAAAATTTAAATTGTGCTTCATTTAAGTGCAATGCTGATACTCCTAAATAGAAATTATTTATTGTATAAACCATACCCATGCCTATGTCGAAAACTAAATCTTGTGCATTCTCTTGTGGCAATGCCGGGTCGGTGGGGAATTTGGCTCCATCGGGGGTTTTCCAAGTTCCGTCAAACGATTTATTTAAAACACCTAATTTTACGCCTACACTAAGTCGTCCTAACCCCATGCTATGAATGTAGGCGTAATCAATTTTGCCAGCAAAAGTTTTTTCCAGCCCTATTCTGTCGTCCATAAGACTTATGCCTACACCGCTACTGGTTCCAAAAAGGCTAATAGGGCTATTTATTGTAAAAATTGTAGATTTTGGCTCACCTTCCAAGCCAATCCACTGCTGACGGTTGATTATATTGGCACATATTTCGCCCTGTAAACCTGCAAAAGCGGGATTTTGATGCACTTTATTAAAAAATACATGATTTAACAATGGCGTTTGCTGAGCCGCAGCACTACCGACAATTAAAATTAATATTAGCGAAAATGTGATTTTATGCTTCATTATTTTGAGTGTTTGGTTTCAACGAGCAAAACTGCTACGAAAAAAGTAGAAATTCGTATTAGATTTCAAATGACTGCAATTTTTGAATGGTGTTAAACCAAATTTCCGGTATTTCCTGATGAGTTGCCAAAAGATAATCGGAATGTTTACACGAAACCACTATATTTTTCTTATTATCAACAGGATAGGGAACTTCAATCCACCATCTCTTATTTTCATTATTTTGATAAAAAATGATACTTTGATTGGTCTTTCCAATTTTTACAATATGCTTGGTGTATCGCTTGTCGCCACTTTTCGGGACATCTGCTGTTCGGTCAGCCACACCATCTATAAAATACCAAATTATCTGGGCTGCCAATGCCGATGTTTGGTTTCTGGTATCGTAATTTGGGTTCACCTCAAACAAGCCAAAGCACTGCAAATTGCTGCTTATGCCGGCATAGCGAGCCATCTGGCAAGCCTCTTCGCTATATAAGCCGTTGGGTGCCGCATTTTTGTGTCCGGGAGCATCAGATTGGCGTATGCTGCCAATATCGAAGCTGAGAATATGAGCATCGCGCATAATTGGCTCACAATCAGCAATATTAGTTCTAATTGCGCCCAAACGAAGAGCCGCAAACTTCAACTTTTTCAGCAATTTCAGCTGGCTGGGACTGCAAAAATATGCCTGATGCCCCAAATTGGCATAATTAAATATTTTCTTTGCTCTGCTTGAAATTATTCTACCCAAATATTCTTCGGCATTATAATCGGTAGTATTTTGGGTAAAATCAATTTTGGCATCAACCGTTACCAGATTTAAATATTTCCGAAGCTCTACCATCGCAAAATACATCGAAAAGGTTAAATCTTGACCACCACCCATTATTATTGGCAGCACATCTGCACGTATCAATTTACCAATTACATCAGCCAAACCAAAATAGGTGTCGGTGATGGATTTTCCCAATTTTAAATTGCCTAAGTCTATTATTTTCAGCTTACTATGATTAGCCAATTGATACAACTCTTTGCGTATTTGATTGGGGGCTAATGCTGTTCCCTCATTGCTCGTTGCTCGCTCTTCTTCTACACCTAACAAGGCAATATCATAGCCCGTAATATCGTTATTTACAGAAGAATAGACATCAATTTGATATAAACTTTCCGCGTTTTCAGAATATTTTATATCAATTCCAAGATTTTCTTTTTCAACCGGTGTAAAATAATCAACAATATTCATATATTTTATCTATCTGAACGGGGCGACAGACCTTAGAATTAAGAGTGTGCAAAAAAAATGAATTGTTATGTTTTTGCAATTTCGTCTTTTAATTTTCAACTTTATAATTCTTAATCCTTCTTCGCCTTGGTTTTAGCTTTCGGCTTAGCTTTTGTTTTAGGTTTAGCTTTGGCTTTTGTTTTAGTCTTCAAAGTTGGTTTAATCTCAATTTCTACAATTTTTTTGCAATCTTCAAGGCTAAGCGATTTTGGGTCGATATTTTTATCTAAACGCAAATACTTGCTTTTATATTTTATGCAAGGTTTGCCCCAGCGATCTTCCACCACCAAAATATCTGGTTCTTCCTCAAATTTTTGTATTAATTTTTTCGCATCCGACTCTCGTTTGGCAATAATCAACTCAATGGCTCGCTCCAAAGTAATCGTTAGCGGATTATCTGTTTTTTTCAAAGATGTAAATTTTGAGTTATGCCTAACATAAGGACCAAATCGCCCCACTCCTATCGCCACCGGTTTTCCCTCAAAATCGCCAAGAGCTCGCGGAAATTCAAACAATTTTAAAGCTCCTTGAAGGTCGATTTTGGTAATATCTTGTCCGGGCATTAGGCTTGCAAACTTTGGTTTTTCTTCGTCGGTAGAGCTGCCAATTTGAACCATCGGTCCATACCTTCCTACTCGTGCAAAAACAGGTTTTCCACTTGCGGGGTCGATGCCCAACTTATTGCCTTCCTGATTGTTATGCAATAAATAGAGAGCTTCGTCAAGCGTGATGGTTTCTATCAGTTGTCCCTTAGCAAGGCTTGCAAAAATTGGTTTATCCTCGTCATCGGGGCTGCCCAACTGAACTATCGGTCCAAATCTTCCGATTCGCGCAAGCACCACTTTTCCGGTTTCGGGGTCGTTGCCCAATATTTTTTCGCCACTATCTCGCCCCGACACCTCCAAAGTATCATCTACTTTTTTATGAAAAGGCTTATAAAACTCATCAATCATCTTCGACCATTCCAAATCGCCAACTGCTATTTGGTCGAATTTCTGCTCAACATCTGCCGTAAAATGATAGTCAAGAATATCTTTGAAATACTTTACCAAAAAATCGTTAACTACAATTCCAATATCGGTAGGAAACAATTTTGCTTTTTCCGAGCCGAATATTTCTTTTTTCTCTAATCTTTTAATATCTTTATTTTCAAGCATATAATGCAAATAACTTCGTTCTTTACCCGGTCTATCTTCTTTCACAACATAGGCTCGTTTTTGAACGGTAGAAATTGTGGGAGCGTAAGTTGAAGGTCGTCCGATGACCAATTCCTCTAATTTTTTCACCAAACTTGCTTCGGTATATCGCGCCGCATGCTTGCTAAAACGCTGAACAGCATCTATTTTACCAAGATTAAGCACGGTTTCTTTCTGTATTTCGGGTAAAATTTTGGTTTCATTTGTTTTGCTTTCGTCATCTACCGATTCAAAATAAACTTTCAAAAAACCATCAAATTTAATCTGCTCACCACTTGCCACAAATTTCTTTTCGCAATTAGAGCAATCAATGCTTATATTGGTTCTTTCAAGTTGAGCATCAGCCATTTGAGAAGCAATTGTGCGCTTACGAATTAGCTGATACAAACGCTTCTCTTGATATGTGCCATTAGCTTCGGCTTTGTCTATATAAGTTGGGCGAATTGCCTCGTGTGCTTCCTGCGCACCTTTATTTTTCGATTTATATCGGCGTGTTTTCAAATATTTTTCGCCATAGTTTGACACAATATGTTTTTTTGCTGCATTAATAGCTGTTTCTGAGAGGTTTACAGAGTCGGTACGCATATAGGTTATTTGCCCCGATTCGTATAATTTTTGAGCTACCGACATAGTTTGCGACACCGAAAAACCTAATTTTCGCGACGCTTCTTGCTGCAAAGTTGAGGTTGTGAAAGGCGCAGTAGGGCTACGCTTAAATGGTTTTTTCTGTACATCTTCTACTTTGAATTTGGCATTTTTGCAATTTTCCAAAAACTTCTGCACATCTTTCTCTGATTTCAGCCTGTTTTGATAATCGGCAGCCAAGGTTACCAACTTTCCATCTTTGTCGGTAAACGTAAACAAAGCCGTAATTTTAAAAGCCGATTCGGGTTTGAAAGCATTTATTTCGCGCTCACGCTCTACAATAAGCCTCACCGTAACCGACTGCACTCTACCCGCCGATAAAGCCGGCTTAACCTTTTTCCACAAAACCGGCGAAAGCTCAAAGCCAACCATTCTGTCGAGTACTCGCCTTGCCTGCTGAGCCGACACCAAATTGTAGTCGATACCTCGCGGATTTTTAACAGCGTTGAGTATTGCATCTTTCGTAATCTCGTTAAACACAATACGTTTGGTTGTATTTTCTTTCAACGCAAGTGTTTCAAAAAGATGCCAAGCAATAGCTTCTCCCTCGCGGTCTTCATCAGATGCCAACCAAACAATATCTGCTTTTTTAACCTCAGTTTTTAAATCTTTCACCAATTTACGTTTCTCTGCACTTATCTCGTAAACAGGCTCATAATTCTGGTCTAATTTTATGCCGTAATCTTTTTTTGCCAAATCACGAATATGCCCATTACTTGACTTCACAACAAAATCTTTCCCTAAAAACTTTTCAAGCGTTTTTGCCTTTGCAGGCGACTCTACTATTACTAAATTTTTTCCCATCACTAAACTCTACAAATACTTTTTATATATAAATTGCTTATCGCTTTTGGTTTTGACACAATTTGAGCTAAAAAAGCCAACAGGCATAACAGCTGTAAACACCTAATAATAAATCAATTACAGTGCCATATTCAAAACTGATAATAAGCAAAACTACGACTGAATTTTTAGGTTTTATTCCATACATTTCAGCCCACAAAAATAATGAATTTAGATTGGGAAGTTCAAAATTATTTTTGCTTAAATGTTGGTTACTTACACCAATTACCTCATTAAATCACTAATAATCAAAATATTACGACTTTAAAATATTTTTTTTTCGTAATCAATCCTCGCATTTCATTTCACTACGCGTTATTCCATCATAATGTATAGCAGCCGGCAGAATGCAGCAATATAAAAAACACAAAAAAATTTACAATTCCGGCAATAACTTTTTAATTTGCGCCATCAGCCCAAGTATAGAGGGCAAACGAAGATTTCAGAAAATTTAATTTCTTAGAAAAAAATTACAAATTCCATTCGTAAATTCTTTTTTTTAGACTAAAAAAACATTATCTTTGCGAAAAATTATGTATCACTAAACTAAATTTTACAACTATGCAAATTTTAAATCCTTTATACGACAATGCTTTTAAGTATTTAATGGAAGACAACAATATTGCTAAAACAGTTCTTTCCATAATACTTGACACAAATATTATTTCTCTGCAAGCAAGACCACAAGAAACTATTTTGCACAATGGTTTGTTTCGTTTTGATTATAAGGCAGTTATACAGGAAGAAAACAGCGAAACAAAAACCGTTTTGGTAGAGGTTCAGAAATACAATAGTCCCAACCCGATAAAACGTTTTCGGGGGTATCTGGGTACGAACTATGCAAGAACTGAAACGGTTCAAACCGCTGACGGAGAGATAGAAGTAACTCTTCCGCTTGTGTCTGTTTATATTCTTGGTTACGATTTGCCTGAATTTGATTGCCGAATTATAAGGATAGATAACACTCCTTACGACATCGTAGGTCAGAAAATTCTTAATGTTAGAAGTAAATTTGTAGAGCAACTAACACACAAATGTTATATACTACTTGCTCAAAATGAAGGCAAAACTTCCAAAGCAACTTTGGTAGAACAGTTGTTAGACCTTTTCATACAAAAGCTAAAGGGCGAAAAATCGAATCCTGTAATAGAAATAGCTGAAGAAGTTTATCACAACGAACTTATTCCTATAATCGAGCGACTAAAACGAGCCACACTCGACGATGAATTGCTACGCAAAGTTCAACTCGAACAAGATTTCATAGACAATGAAACCTCAAAAGACCAGCTATTAGATGAGGCACTTAAAAGAGAGGAAGAAGAACGCAGACAGAAGGAAGAAGCCAAGAAAAGAGAGAAAATGCTTCAACACAATTTTGCTAAAAGAATGTTGAAACAAAAGGTAGCAATAGAAGAAATTGTGCAAGTTACAGGGCTGTGCGAAGCCGAAATAAAAAAACTGATGTGATTTTTCTCTTAATTCCAGACTATGTATGAGAAAATAGTGTTAAGTCAAGCATCATTTGTCGGGTGGTAAAATAGGCGTATTGTTCATTACAAAATGGGATTGAATACAGAAGTGCCGCAATTAGCTTGCTTACGTTTTTTGACTTCCGACCCTATTTTTGTTATAGATAAAAAACATTTTACATGTCAATTAAGATTTGATTTAACGATGGTTATGAGTACTAAAAATACAGTAAGTTACATTTTATAAAAGAAGCCAATACTAATAACTTCCTTAAACTGCACGGGTATGTATTCATTCCCATCATCGTCTTTAAGGTGAATATCGGGGTCGTAAATTAGATTGGTATTGAGGCGAGTGCTGATAAAACTATTAAATTTGAAGGTAAAACTTGTTTCCCACTCTATATTTTGTGTTTTCAAATCTTTGTAGCTCGAAAAAATATCTAATTTGCTTACTACATTGATATTTTTTGAAATATCCCATTGCAATTTCGATTTCAGAATAATTCCGGGTTCATGCTTCACATTGGTATCTTTGTCGATACCATAATAGGTTTGGTCTATCACCGAAGTGTCTTTCACATAGGTAGTTCGGTTGGTGATAGGCGAAAAAAAAAGCGACAATTCCTTCACAGGATAATAGTTCATACCGATAGCGAGAGTATTATAAAGAGGCGCCGACCAATCCGAAACTACATAAGCTGTATCTTTCGTGTATTTATAGCCCTTAAACAACTGTGTTTGAGTGCTTAATGAAAAGCTGTAATACAACTTTTTAGCAGCATAAAAGTTAAAAATGCTGTTTATTTTCACCTTATCCTCATTTTTCCTTAGCGGCTCGTCGCCCGTTTTTATAAAGCCATAATGATAGGCAATATCAGAGTTCCAATAAATCTTTTTTTTCTTATAATTGGCACTAACCGAAAGAATACTCAAACCAGTTATGTTGTTTTGCGCACCTTTCGCCCATTGGTCAGCCCAAATTTGCGCCAAATCGACTTTTCCGTATCCCGAAAATTTCCAATACGAAACTTTCTTTGGTTTTACGGCTTCCGCAATTCTGGGATAAGTCCACACCAAACTTGTGTCGTTAAGGCGATACAATTGCTGCTTATCGTCCTTATTCCACACCTGAATTTTGTGGCGAGTTTCCCAAATCACCGTATTTTTGTCGATATACCAGAGCCGTATCGAATCGTTGATAATATCGCGCTCAAAACCCTTCGATTCTTTCCACGACAAGTACGGGTCGCCCCTGCCCTGTTGCCAAATTCGCAGCCTATTGTTTATTATCGACAAACGCACATTTTCATTAATTTGCCAAATTTTAGTGGTATCGTTAATATTCAGAATATGAACGAGTTTGTTTTGCAGCCAAATATCACCACTTTCGTCGTATTTATTTATGAATAATTTTGTACTATCGTTAGTTTCCCAAATTTCGATAGTATCATTTAAAGTTAAATAATTTTTCACATTTCTGAGGGTAGATACACGAACAGGCTCGCTGATTTGCCAAATTTTAGTGGTGTCGTTGATTATGGTAAATCGTGTGGCGCTGTCGATTTTGAAACTTGTGAATGTCGGATTTACTTGCAGGTGTAGCCCGCTGTCGATTTCCCACACTAAGCTGCTATCGTTGTAGTTCCACAACAACAGCTTGCGCGAAATATAGCTCAACTTGCGCTTATTGCTAATGTTCCATATCAAACTACTATCGTTTAGTTGCCATAATTTTGCTTTTTTGCTAATATGCCAAATTTCGCTACAATCATCTGACATACAATATGTTGTGCTATCATTTATTTGCCACAATTTCACTTCTTTATTCATGTGTAAAAGCTCGGCACGCTTCACCTCTCGCACCACTTCCTCCACTATTGTGTCCGACGGCGTAGTGTCAATTTTTGGCAAAACAATTGTCCATAAATACAAGCTATCCCGAAAATTCCATATCGGTTTTTCTTGCCTGCATTCCCACATTTGCACACTATCTTTATCGGTGAATATCAGGCGATTATCGCTAATGTTCCAATACGATTTCGAGAGGCTGTCAAGCGGGCGAGCGCGAGTGGTGTCGTCTTTCAGCCATCGTTCGGATAGCGATTTTTTGCGCCACACTCGAAAATTATTTCCGGCTTTCCAAAACTCGGTTAATTCGTCAATTGTCCACACTTTGGTAGATTTTGTAACTTGCCAATAAGTATGCTTAGTATTTAAATACCAGAGTTTTACAATATCCGCTCGTTTCCAAAAAAACACTGTATCGTTCACCATTTGAAGCTGCACACTATCGTTAATTGTGTAATTATTCGGGTGAATTTTATTGTTCCACACAAATACATTTTTGTATTTATAAACTACCGATTTTTTAGGTTTAATGTTGAGAATAGCTGTTGTGTCATCGATGTTTATATAGCTTGTCGTATCATTTATAGCGTGTTTTTTTGCCCTAATATTATCGTAAACCTGCCAATCGTCAATTCTTTCAGCATAAAACCACAGACTTAGGTTATCGCCTTGTTTCCAGACTCTTAGCTTATTTTTGTCGTAGGTAAAAATTTCGGTTGCTTCATCTACTTGCCATTTATTGCACCTTTCATCAGTCAGCCAAAGTTCACGAATACTATCCTTTACAAATAGAAACGCCGTGTCGTTTATTGGCAACAATTCGCCCTTGTTTTTGCCGGATAAGCTGTCGCTTTTTTGCGAAAACAACAAAATTTCCGAACAAATCAACACAAAAAAGAATATGAAGAAGCGTTTTGTAAACATTAATGTATTTCTGTCTTGCGAAAAAAATTAAAACGGATTGAATGAAGATTTTTAGCCTAAACATCAAAATTTTGGAAAAAACACCCAAATTTTAGACCGTATAGTAAAATTTTTGGCTTAATAAGCACTATTTTTAGTTACGATAGAGCAATTTTTGGGTAACCTTACCAAAATTTTCGCTTTTTCACCTAAATTTTTGACTTTGGAGACCTAAATTTGGGGCATTGCATCCAAAATTTTCTCTATTTTATCCAAAAAAACCTCTATTTCGACCAAAAAAACCTCTGAATTAACTAAAAATTGCCGTTTCTGCACAAAAAATACCTCTATTCAACCCAAAAAAATGCGATTTAAAAATATAATAGCCTTAAAATAAAGCACTTAAATCTCACTCTACAATAATTTCATCAGCAAAAATCCACGATTTCAGCCCTGTGCCATGATGCCACGATGGTGGAGTTTTCATGTTGTGGGCATGAATTTTCACAAATCGTGCTTTTTTATCCTTCACCGCGGCATTGAATATTTGCATATCGTTGTTTTTGCTCTTTTGTGTCAAAGGCTTAGGGTTTTCGATGCTTGCAATTTTAGTGTAATCTATCTCATTATCAGACATATAAAACTCAACACGAGTTGGTAGAAACACCAAATGATTGATAACTTGCAGAAAATTTACCGAAATATTTTTAATTGAAGTTTCTTTGCCCAAATCAACCACCGCAACCATATCGTTGCCCTCGAAACCCAGCCAATTGGCATAAAAACTACTGCCGCCCAAAGCTCCATCAGTTAGTGTTTGCGGATTTTCGTTGGCATATTTTTTCGGTTTGCTCAACAGTTTCACTTTGGCATTTCGTGCATGATTTTTAGTCTGCGAACGCGCCAAGTTCTTATCATACAGGGCGATATAATTATCCAAAGAAAAACCCGATTCGTTTAGCCATTTCACATTTTCGCGTCTGCAAGTTTTCACAAATTCTTCAAATTCTGTGTTTACAAATTGCGAATTGCTAAGCGAATATTTGTCGGACAAACACGCTCGGCACGCCTCCAAATTGGCAAATCTCAATCCTAATCGTGCCATTTTCACCCTTGCCAAAAGCGTGGCATTTGCCTTCACTTTGTTTTCGGCATCGTCGAATATTTTATTGTATTTTTCTAAATTTTCGACACTTAAAAAAGAATTAAACGCCTGAGCCGGACCACCGTAAAGAAACAAGAAAAAGTCTTTATCTTTTTGCAAGTTACTTGTAATAAGCGATATATACGCCTGCACATCTTCGCTCGCCTCTCCGTAATAGGCATCACAAAATTCCGATATTAAATCGTTTGTTTTCAAATTTGGATTCCACAAAAGCCTTGCAAGCAGATATGAACGCAGCTCGAACAAATCACTGGGATTATTGCTGTGCTGCTCAAAAACCCAGCTCGCATTATTATTGGCAAACAATCGAATATTGGCAGCCAAAATGTGGATATTCGGGAAAGGTGCAAGAAAATTTGTAAATTGCGTTGTATAATCCCAAATTCGGATATTTTTTGTCAAATTTTTCCATTCTTTCAAATCGTTGGCAAAGTCGGTGCATTTTTTTTCGATTGCTTGGCTTCGGTCGCACTCGATGGAGCAAAGCGTAATCAACACATTGTCGGCAGGTTTGGTTTTGCAGGCTTTTCTGGTGTATTGATAAGCCAAAGTCGAAATAGTTTTTTCTGGAAATTTTTGGGCAATTTTGTTTACAAATCTTACCATAATTCCCGATGGCGAGCCTTCTTCTTTGTCTATTTTTGCACATTCTGCGCAGTGGCAATATTGGGTGTTATCGTTCTGACTTACAGATATTACAGTAGCTTCGGGCTGCTCATCGAAACTCTTGGCAACAGCCTTTACCACAATGTCGTAAACATCGGCATTACTCAAACAAAGCTGTGTTGTTTGTCGCCTTCCGTTTGCCAATGCGAAATACTCGGGGTGAGTGTCAAAATATTTGTCAGCCGGCACAAATTTGTTGAAAGTGTGCACGCCCGCGCCTTTCACATAAAATGGAAACGCGTAATATGTTACTTTCAGCTTGTCGGCAAACTCATGATTGTCGAAAAACAGCCTCGAATGTACCGTTCGTATCTGTATTTGCGGGTGATATTCGTAGTTTAAATTGTGTTTTAACTCTAAATCGGCACTCGTTGGAATCACCTCAGAATCAGGAGTATAAAAGCGACAATTAAGCTCCCTTTCCAAGAACTCGTAAACTGCATACACCAAACATGTCGGCGAATTTGCTTTTATATAAACATTGTCGCTTGCCACGCCATAAGCCACATAATCGTCTTTCTTTTTTTGTGTCTTGATTTTTAATTCGATAAGTTTTGAATTTTCGTCTTTGCTATCGCAAATTGGCAATTTAGCATTGGTTATTTTTTGAATATAATTCTGTAAAATCAATGCTGATTTCATCGTTTCCTTATCACCCTTATTCTCTACAAAAATCTTGTAGTCGGATTTATTTTTTTCTACAATTTTCAACTCTTTACTGTTTGAACATGCAAACAATAGTATCGCCGTAAGTAATGTTAGTATTTTATTCATTTTCAATAGTATTTTAAAGTATTTATCTGATTTTCAACCAAATACATTCCTACAATTAATTCTTAACTTTTAACTTTTAATTTAACTCCACCCGTTTTGGCACAAACATCGAAGCGTCGCCGCCATTTCGGATAATATCGCGTACAATTGTGGAGCTGATAGGCGAATATTCCGGTTTTGTCAGCATAAAAATAGTATCAATATTATGGTTCAACATTCTATTCATTTGACCTATTGCACGCTCGTATTCAAAATCGGCAGCAGTGCGTAAACCGCGAAGTATATAATTGGCATTCACTGACTTACAATAATCAGCCGTTAAGCCTTCATACTTATCTACCGAAATAGTTTTGTCGTTTTCAAATACATTTTCAATCCATTTCATACGCTGTTCGAGCGAGTAGAACCCCTTTTTTGCCGAATTGTAGCCAATGGCAACTATAATCTTATCAAACAGAGGAATTGCTCTGCGAACTATTTCTTCGTGCCCAATAGTGAATGGGTCGAACGAACCGGGAAATATTGCTATTTTTGTCATTTTTTTGTAGTTAATTTATGAATGAATAGGTTTTTGGTGTTTGGTTTTGGGTGTTGGGTATTAGGTTATTGTCGGCAAATTTAACATTTTTCTAAAAAAAATTATTGATTTAGGCATTTAGCTAATACATTCAGCTTTTAGCCATTAACTCTTTACTTTTAGCTTTTTCACCTAAGGCAAGTACACTAAAAACCAAAGGCAAAAACCCAACACCTAAAACCTAACACCAAAAAAAACAATCAAGCTGCAAAGTAACATTAGATTTGTTATAAAAAAAATAAAATTACAGGTCGATTTTAATATCTAATTTAAAATCAGCAGCTTTTCTATCTTGCTTGCTTGTTCGCCGGCATTGGTTTTCACCGAAAGTTTGTAGAAATAAACACCTCTGCCTATTTTGTTGCCAAAATCATCTTTGCCGTCCCAAGCAATGCCCGTAGAACGATAAGAATTGCTGATAATTTCCGTGTGAATAGTTTTAACAATTCTGCCCGCAACCGTAAAAACATGAATAAAAACTTCAAGAACATCATTCGGGCGATTATGCTCAAAAAAGAACGAAGTATTAGTCGAAAACGGATTAGGATAATTCAAAACACGACTTATTGTAAACTCCTCATTTTCCACCACATTAAACCTTATAGAATCTATCGACGAATTATTAAAAACGTCCCAAGCCTTAACTCGCAAAATATGTTCGCCAAGCTCCATTTTTGGCAGTTTATAATTTATTTTACCACTCGTAAAGTTATCAATATCAGATTCATAGAAATCATTTAAAATAAATTTCTTATTCTTATCATTGTCGATAGTTGCCACAATATTATGCCCAATTCCTGTTCCCGTTGTGTTAATTCCGTCGGCATCTTTCAAGGCAACAATCAAGGTGGGCAAACTATTGGTAATGCCGCCATCTACAAAATTTTCATCATTCAAAAATATTTCTATTTCAGGACCCGTATTATCATTGTCGTTGATATTTTTTGATACGCCGCCTATCAAAATATTAGTAAAACTACCCTTCGCGTCTTCAAAAACGTGCTTATTATCAGCGTAGTAGCTAATTTTTCCCTTGTCAATATTGTATTTTATATCCTTCGGAACTACGAAATTAAGCTGAAAAACACCATTCTTCACACTTGCCTTGCCTCTGAATATCTGACTATTTTGGGTAGAAAATTCAAACACACCATCGCCATCATTATTTAGCGTTTTTACACTTTGTTTTTTATCAAAAACAGTGGCATAAATCACTCCGTTATAGTTGTTAATCAGTTGATTAGACTTGTTTTGTATTTCGCCTTTTATTCTAACCTTATCGAATGCACTTATGGTATCAATTTGTTCGGTGCTGTGCTCATTTATGCTTTTAGTTTTCACAAAATATTGAGGACTCGATATTTGCAAAGCAGGGTCGCCAAACAGGGTGAAATTTCGCTTGTTCATGTCGCTTCCCACCGTATTTTTTGTCAATCGCATAATATCTCCCAAACGGTATTTTTGATTACTAATTGGGTCATTTTCAAAGAAATAGTCGTAGAATTTCGTATTCAAATCAAAATTCGGAGAGGCATAAACCACCCTCGTTGTGGTAAACATGGCAATAGCACCGCCGTCGGGATTTAAAAACACGTGTTCGCCGGCAGTGGTGGCTTTGTAGTAGTCAAATCGGCTAAACTCGCAAGTAGCCGTCATAAACACCGGCAACTTGTAGATATTGTGCCACTTACGAATTTGGTCGATAGTGATAATTTGCTCGTCTGCCAAGCCCATTTTGCCGCCGTGCCCCGTATAATTCATCAGCAAAACACCATTATTCATCTGATTATCAATACCTAATACAACATCGGGGTATCTTTGCCCCGTCGATGAACTTTTCTGCGGGTAGGCATCTAAAAATATTTTTTGAATATTAAGATACGAATATTTTTTTTCCAAAATATTGCTTAAAATATTGGATTGAGAAATGTGCAAATTAGCATCTTCATCGTCGGCAATAAAGCAAACCCGATTTTTCCATTCGCCCAATGATTTTATACTTTTATAATTTCTAATTTTCTGAATTGCCGCCGCTGCTTCCGCCTTATTTTTCACCGGAAAACGCCCGATGCCAATGTCCAACAATCCTATGTGTTCGCCCTCATCATCGTCTAACAAACCAAAATAATCATCGGTAACAAAAGATTGAGTAGGACTTAATGAACTCGCTGATTGATAGGTAGGTATAAAATTAGTATTGCCCGCAAAAACATGCCTATTATCGTAAGAACCATCGCCAAAAAGGCATAAATATTTGGGACTTTCCTGTTGATTGTTGGCGCGGTCGTAAAGCATTTTCATGAAATTTCTAATGGCAGAAACATCGGGCGCACCCGAAGAAAATTCGTTGTAAATTTGCTGAGTGCTCACCACCGCCACCTTTAATTTATCGCTTTCGTTGTGAATTTGTTTAAGCTCGTGGGCAAAACTCAAAAACTCGTCGGGGCTGACAATTACCAAATCGGCACGCTCAATTCCATGCAAATTCTGATTGGCAACCAAACCCAAATCTTCGCCTTTGGTAATGGGCGAATAAGCCTGCGAAAGTTCAAAAGATACAAATTCTTTAAGGCTATCAGTTTTTTGTTGAAATGTTAATAATGAGCCACTTATATCAGCATCAATTTGCTTAACTTTCGTAGGAACACTCACGTCCCACACCAATAAATTGCCATTGGCATTGCCAATATTGAACTCCGAAATATTGCCCTTACCCACCGATTTTACATCGCGAAAATTCATTTGCTTATTCGTATAAATCAATTTTCGCCGCGCATTCACCGTCAAATAATCTATCCATGCTTCCGACGATGCCGTGCTTTTATTAAACAAAATATCAACAGCTATTTTATCGCTACTTGTAGCTTTCGTAGTAAATTTAGCAACTCGTTGCGAGGCAAATTTCGATGTATATCCATAATTTACCGCCGGCACAGTGGTAGAAAAATCTGCACCTTCAAGCGAAATACTAAATGAAGTTGCAATTGGCGAACGTGCTATTAATGAGCTTATTATCTTAACATTAGAGCCGACAACCAAATTAGGCATATCAAAATTAACATGAAAATCGGTAGAGAAATCTAAATGTTCGCCCACCCACAATCTGCCCGAGCCTATCAGGTTTACGCTGTCAATTTCATGGTATGCCAAAGCATCAAAAGTATTCACTATTTTGTTGGCAGTTTCGCTTGGGCTTGGTGCAATTTGTATCTTATTATTTTTACCCGAATTATAGTCGGAGCTCAAAAAATAATAGGCATAATTGCTATACAAATTTAGGTTTTGTCGGAATATATTTTGTTCCTTGTCATACCGCCATTTCGCCACTCCTTGTGCATAAAAATACACAACATTATCTTTGATAAATATTTTATTTTCAACTAAATCGTCAATTTTTTCTTGCGAATTATAGAAAGGCAACATAGAGCCACCGCTACCGAAAATACGAACATTTGCAGCATCTTTTATACCCAATTTTTCAAGCTCGGCAAAAGTAAGTTTGTAAACTCCGCTTTTTGCAATTTTTATTTTCACCCATTTCCCGGAGCTTAAAACCGACTGATTTCGATATAATTTTTTCGCCGATTTTGCGCGTCTTTCATTCTTGGCGTCAATTAATTTCACATCAAACGACACTAATTTCTCGTATTTCCCGTTCGCCGGATTTTTCCTGAGCGGAACGAACGAAAATTTCAAAAATTTGCGCTTTTGGGCATACAAAATTTCATTTTTAAGCTCAATTTTTTCAGAAATTTTCTCCGTATCATATACTTCGGCAATATCTTTGTGCGTTAAACTAACAAATTTTTTGTTAATAAGTTCAGCTTTTTTATTGCCTGATAACAAAGGAAATAATTTGGTGAAAACGGGCAAATAATTTTTGCTGTAATCATAGCTTGCCCCTTCGAAATACAACAAATATTTGTTTGATTGCTCAGATATTTCTACTTTGGGCGCGAAAAATGCTTGTTTTTCATGCCAATTTATATCGAAATGCAAATCTTGATGCTGAGAAAACATGCTAAACGACAAAAGTAAAAAGCAGATTGATATGTAGAATTTTAATTTACGCATAAGAAAGTTAAAAATTAAAAGTTGAAAATTAAGAATGATATGATAAATGTGAATTAAGAGTTAAAAGTTGAAAATTCAGCACTTCCTTTTTTATAACAATATTATTATGAAGCCATTACAAGAAAAAAACTATGGTTTTACTTTTTAACTTTTACTTTCTAACTTTTAACTCTTATCACCCATAAACCATCAGCCTATGAAACGAACAGCAAAAGTATTATTTTTTTTGCATTTTACCATTCAGATGGTTGCGCAAGACGTACAATTTTCGCAACTTTTCTCCGATGTTTTGTATCTCAATCCGGCTTATGCAGGCTCAAAATACTGTACTCGCGCCGTGTTGAGCTATCGCAATCAGTGGAGCGGACTTAGCAATCCTTATGCCACTTACAGTGCGGCATTCGACCGCTACGCGCCTGCTCTCAATGGCGGCATCGGACTGCGAATTATGAACGACAAACAAGGCGGCGGTATTTTCACACAAACAAACGTCGATTTAATTTACTCGTTTCACACAAAACTAACACGACAACTCGCCATAAAATTTGCGACACAACTTTCATTCATACAAAAAAGTATAAATCCTAAAAACCTCATTTTCAGCAATATGATAAATCCTCAATCGGGAGTTATCTACCAAAGTACAGAAAATATTGAAGCCAAAAATTTTGCAACCCCCGATATTAGTTTCAGCATATTGTTGAACACAAAAAACTACTTTTTGGGCTTGTCGGCGAGTCATATTCCGCAAAGTTTGGTGGAAGAACACGACAAATATTTGCCCATAAAATACCTTGCTCACATCGGCGGCTTTATCAGTATCGATCGATACGACAGAAAAAAAACAAAATTTGCGATAGAACCCAATATCGTTTATATCAATCAACAAAACATTGATATGCTGTATTATGGCTTATTTTTTGATATACAAAAAATATCCTTAGGCAGCTTCATTCGACAAAATTTAGATTTGCATTTTGACGCATTAGTATTATCTTTGCACCTAAATTTGGGTAAGTTTGCCGTATCATATAGCTACGATATAACATTGTCCGGATTTCTTGGGCAAAGCAATGGCTCTCACGAGCTGTCAATGTCGTATATTTTCAATTGCGACAAAAAAATCCGCACCTACAACACAATAAGTTGCCCCGGTATTTAGTTATATAGTAATATTGAATAGTAAAAATAAAATTTAAAAGTTGAAAGTTATGAATATCAGATCATTCACATTATTGATTTTAACAATTGCCACCACACTATTGTTAAGTTCCTGTTTTCTGGGAGGAAAAAAGACAGGAGTCGGCAACGTTTCACAAACCACTGGCTGGGCATACAACGACCCCGATCAAGGGCGCTTTGAAGTACGCGAGTACGTGGAACAACAAACGGGACCGGGCTTAGTATTTATCGAAGGTGGAACTTTTTTAATGGGTCAAACAGCCCAAGACATCACTTATGCTTGGAACAACATACCAAGGCGAGTAACAGTTGCTTCGTTCTATATGGACATGACCGAGGTTAGAAATGTTGATTATCGCGAATATCTAAACTGGTTGTCGCGCGTATTTGTTTCATACCCACAGGTTTATCAGCAAGCCTTGCCTGACACTTTGGCTTGGCGTAAGAGATTAGCATTCAACGAACCTTATGTCGATTATTATTTCCGACATCCTGCTTATCACAACTATCCTGTGGTGGGAGTTAGCTGGCTTCAAGCCACAGATTATTGCCGCTGGCGAACCGACCGAGTAAATGAATTTGCTCTTATCGAGGAGGGTATTTTAGAAGACAATCCTAATCAGGCAGACGAGGACAACTTTAACACGCAGGCATATTTGGCTGGACAGTACGAAAGCGGTGTGAAAGAAAAATTACCAACTTTAGACGATGGTGAAAGGAACGCAAATATGGAAGACGGAATAATGTTGCCGGATTATCGTTTGCCAATGGAAGCTGAGTGGGAATATGCAGCACTTGCACTTATTGGAAACTCAGAGGGTTCGCCCGAAAGAATTTACAACAGACGAATTTTTCCATGGAACGGACACTACGTGCGTAACGACCAGAAACAAAACAGAGGAAAATTCAGAGGAAACTTCCAAAGAGGTAGAGGTGATATGATGGGAGTTGCCGGCGCTCTAAACGACAACGCTTCTATTCCTGCACCCGTAGATGCTTATTGGCCAAACGACTATGGTCTATATAATATGGCTGGAAATGTAAATGAATGGTGTGCCGATGTATATCGTCAATTGTCTTCATTAGATGTTGAGGAATTTCGCCCATTTAGAGGTAATGTATTTACAGTTGTTAAGAAAAATGAAGATGGCACAGTGGTAGAGAAAGACACGCTGGGTAGAATACCATTCGAACCTGTTCCTGACGACCCGAAGCGTTACAACTACCAAACTGCTGACAATATAAATTACAAAGATGGCGATATACAATCAAGCATATCGGGAGGTGGCGACTGGAATGCTGTCGTAGATGAAACAACCGGTTCTAACCGAATGTACACAGAAGGAAAAGGCGACAAAGGTAAAGGAATGACATCTTTAGTTAGTGACCGTTCGAGAGTATACAAAGGTGGAGGCTGGAATGATAGAATGTATTGGATGAGTCCGGGTACAAGAAGATTTCTTGACGAAAGAAAATCAAAAGAGAATCTCGGATTTAGATGTGCTATGATTAGAGTAGGTAGTGGAAAGGGACATTAAAAACGAATGAAATAGTTCGTTTATAAATTAAGTTATATTTTTCATTTTAGTATTAGTACCTCGCAGGTTTTTAAAATCTG
>PDWI01003618.1_pt1 | contig 21981 bp, 21 predicted proteins | sample 1430891 | NCBI WGS metagenome assembly PDWI01 (sample SAMN01162508, study PRJNA174530) | Oral metagenome, whole genome shotgun sequencing project. | biome: Marine environment; feature: Marine mammal; material: Swab sample of the gingival sulcus; isolation source: swab sample of gingival sulcus... | reverse complement strand
GACAAAATTAGATGAAGCCTTTGACGATATAACGGCCGTATTGCTACTGCCAAAGCATTATCGCAAGCGGCTGAGAACGACCAATGGTATAGAGCGGTTGAATCAAGAAATTAGGCGCAGAGAGCGTGTGATACGGATATTTCCAAATGAGGCATCAATTCTACGCCTGTTAGGCGCTTTGTTAATAGAACATGACGAAAAATGGTCAACAGGTAAACGTTATTTTGATATGACTGAATATTATCGTTTAATTGAAGAAGAACAGAAAACAGCTAACGCTGTAACAACAGCTTGTGCATAGGTATAGTCGCTTGTTTGTTTGTAGAGTATCGCACCGCGACTTGCCATCGTCAAGGGCTTCGCGGTGCGTGAAGTTAATACTACAAACAAGCTCACATTGTGCTGGGATTAGCCAATTATATTATCCGAGGCAATTTACACACTAATTTGGACTTGACTTTTTCATAGGTGATAATGCTAAGAGCATATTTGTTATATAGTAGTTGCTCTATAACAAAATGACATCTGTCGATGATGGTTTTTATCTGTGCTGAAACATTACTTACATAGGTGGGCGTTCCTATTATTAGACCATCACAGGTCGCCATTTTTTCTGATGATTTTTCTAAATCATCATTCATATGACAATATCCATGTTTATAACAATAGCAACATCCCGTACAGTATGCCATATTTAACAGTGATGTATCAATATATTCTATATCCATATTATTATTTTGTAAAAGATTGGTTTGTATTTGTTTGAGTATAGAGGCTGTGGCTCCATTTTTTCTATGACTACCATTTATGATAAGTATATTCATAATCTTCTCCTTTGATATAGATATGATTGTCAATTTAGTTTATAATTTATAATATTCGCAAATTAATAATAATGGATATTTTATTAACATATTGGATTGTTCACATTGATGTTAATAGATATATTTTATTTGATTGATTTAGACTAAATGTAATAAATATTTTTCTATAGGTTGGTATTAATTATATATTCATATCTAAAAAAAGGAAGTATGCACTTTTTTGTGAGATACTATACAAAGGGAGAGTGACAGTGGAACTTAATTGTTATTATGATGATAGTGGCTATAAAAATTTTGAGCAGTTTATGGATATGATTTCTGGGAAATGGAAGTTGCATATACTATATATTATTGCATTAAATGAGGTGCTTCGATATGGTGAGTTAAAGCGTTTAATTCGTCCTATTACTCATAAGATGTTAGCACGTCAATTAAAAGAACTAGAACATGATGGATTAATATATCGAAAGGTTTATGAACAAGTTCCACCAAAGGTGGAATATTCTATGACAGCTAAGGGTGAGAGCTTAAATGCTATAGCGAAGGATATTCACGATTGGATGATAGAATATGGGGATGATATATGCAAAATATAAAAAGATGTGCCTGGGTGAATTTAGAGAATAAAGATTATGTCGAGTATCATGATAAGCAGTGGGGAGTTCCTGTTTTTGATGACAGATTACTTTTTGAGATGTTAATTTTAGAGGGGGCACAGGCTGGACTTTCTTGGGCGACGATATTGAAAAAACGACAAAATTACAAAGAGGCATTTGATAATTTTGATGTGCAGAAAGTTGCAACATATGATGAATATAAAATTGCACAGCTTTTGCAAAATGCAGGGATTGTTAGGAACAAACTAAAAATAAATTCAGCGATTAAAAATGCAAAGGTATTTATGGGCATTCAAAAAGAGTTTGGTAGTTTTTCAAAGTATATTTGGGGATTTGTAGATAATAAGCCCATTGTAAATAATTATCAAGATATATCAGAAATTCCAGCTAAAACGGAACTTTCAGATATCATTTCAAAAGATCTAAAAAAAAGAGGAATGAGTTTTGTAGGTTCCACGATAATATATGCGTTTATGCAAGCTATTGGGATGGTTAATGATCATGAAGTGGATTGTTTTTGTAGAAATTAGGGATAACTTTCGTTATCCCTTTTTAAGTATGATAAGTGACTTATTATCAATGTAAATAATACCATTTTCTCGATGAAAGTTCTATGAAAATTATTCATGCGAAAGAGTGAAACGCATGCGTAAACATTCTACTATCACTCCCATGTTTACTCATCGTGATACTCTTATGAACAATAAGAATGCTAACAATTATTACACGCAAGCTTGAATAATTGCATCGTTTTATTGTTCGCACTCATGTTTCGATAATTTCTATGAATTTCGAAGAAGGAAAATAATTTTAAAATTTTGTTGACTAAACAATAAAAATAAATTATAATTTATTGCGTAATCAACAAAATGCAAATATGAATAGGGATAAGAGATTTTGGATAGGGTGATAAGAAGGCTATGCAACTAAATAGATTTGAAGAATTTACGTATATCCTTAGTAAAATATATCGAAGTATACAAAAGATTAAATTGGAAGAACTACAAAAATATGGATTAAAAGGTTCTCATATGTCATATATATATTTTATTGGAAAGCATGAACAAGGATTAAGTTTTAAAGAGATTAACGAATTATCTCCTGATAATAAAGGGCTCGTTTCTAGGAATTTAGCATATTTGATGGATAAAGATATTATTGTGAAAGAACTTGAAGCAAATAAGGTATATAAGGGCAAGTTTAAGTTATCGTCAAAAGGAAAAGAAGTGTTCGCAAGTGTTACGAAAAGAACAGAACAGTTATGTGAGGATGTTTATTTAGATAAATCAGAGATGCAGATAGAAGAATTTTATAGGAATTTAAATTCGATATCCGACAAATTGGATTTAATTGTTAATGAGTAAGGAATATCACAGAAGAATGTCTTGAAAGATGAAAAAGGAATGTTGTAAAAGGAAGTGAGTAAATGAGTTTTTCTATTATAGGCGTAGGCAGTGGTCAGCCATCTATCGTAAAGAATAATCATCAATTATCAGAAATTTTGGATACTAATCATGAATGGATTTTTTCTCGAACAGGTATAGAGGAACGACGATTATGTGGGAAGGAAACGATTACAGATATCGCTTTTTATGCTAGTGAAAATGCGCTTAACGATGCGGGAATTGATGCACAAGAATTGGATTTAATTATTTGTGCAACTTGTTCGGCAGATTATGCTACGCCATCTATGTCATGTCTCATTCAAGAAAGATTAGGCGTAACTTGTACTGCTTTTGATGTTAATGCTGCTTGTAGCGGTTTCATATATGCTTTGGATATAGCGGAGGGATATTTTTTAAAAAATCCAAATATGAAAATACTAGTAGTAGGTGCAGATGCCATATCGAAATTAGTGAACTGGAGTGATAGAACGGTGAGTTCTATTTTTGCTGATGGTGCAGGTGCTGTCATTCTTGGTGCAGGTGAGGATTTATTATCGATTAAACTGTCGGCAAAGGGTTGTAGTTCCAGTTTGGTTGCTAAAAATTTCGTAGGTAATTGTCCATTTAGAGAAAATGATGATGATATACGTGGTTTAAAAATGAATGGTCAAGATGTGTTTAAATTTGCTGTGACATCGATGAAAAAAGATGTAGAAGAAGTGTTAGAAAAAGCTCAAATATCAAAGGATGATGTGGATTATATACTACCTCATCAAGCAAATCAGAGAATTTTAGATAAGGCAATGAAAAAATTAAAGATGGATCATGCGAAATGTCTTAGCAATATTCGATTTAAGGGAAATACTTCAGCGGGTTCTATTCCCGTACTGCTGGATGAAGAATATAGAAAAGGAACTTTTAAAAAAGGTGACAAGCTGGTATTTACAGCATTTGGCGGAGGACTTACGACAGGTGCATGTGTTCTTAGGTGGAATAAGGCATAACACTATGTGTAAAGTATTTATATCATGCTTCATATATATGTTGTTTGTTTTGGGATAAAAAAATTCTATAATAACGAGTTTTTTTATAGGTATAAATTTTATTTGCATTCATATTATTTGATAGTAGTTAAATGATGTATGTTTTTTAACATTTATGGGGTGGTGATAGGTTACAATATATTTATTTAGTATAGAGATTACTAAGTATAAAAGTGAAAAAGTTTACATGAGATTTATGCATGTGTGAAATTTACAATTTTGATGGCTGTTGGGGAATAAATAAGTATGTAATACTGATTTCTTAAGATTAACTATAAATCAAATGAAATAAGACCACTCTGCCTATGAAAAATTCGTTATTTATGATGATTAAACTTTTTTAAAAATCCGTTGAAAATTTCTGCTCTTTGAACGTAGTGAGTTTAGAAATTTTAGGATTTTAAAAAGTTTAAGCGAAATAAATAGAATTTTTTCATCGAGCATATGGGATTATTTACATTGATATTATTGTTAACTTTAAATTGAAAATAGTATGAAACAGCATTGTTTTAATGAAGTATAACGAAGTACAAAAATGTATAACGAAAGATAACGAAGGATAAAATGTAAAGGAGATTATAATGATTTTTGAAAAAGTAGTAAAAATTTTAGTAGAGGCAGCAGATTGTGACGAAAGTGCTATCAAGATGGAAAGCACATGGGAAGAACTAGATTTAGATTCGCTAGATACAGTGGATTTGTTAATGGAACTAGAAGAAGAATTTGATGTTAGTGTAGAAATGAATGAAAATCTTAAAACGGTAGGGGATGTAGTAAATGAAATAAAAAACAAGTTAGAGGCTTAGTATGATAAAAAGTGAGATTTGTGAAATCTTAGGCATAAAACATCCTATTTTACAAGGTGGTATGGCTTGGATATCAGATGCTAATTTAGCGGCGGCTGTGTCTAATGCAGGAGGACTTGGCACCATATCATCGATGAATGCGGATGGAGAGTGGCTAAGAAATGAGATCTATAAGATAAAAAAACTTACAGATAAACCATTTGCTGTAAATATTATGTTAATGAATCCCAGTGCAGATGAACTGTCAGATATAGTAATAGAAGAAAAAGTGCCAGTTATTGTAACTGGCGCTGGTAATCCACATAAATATATGAAAAAGTGGATTAGCAGTGATATCAAAGTGATACCTGTAGTGCCATCTGTGGGTCTGGCAAAACTGGCTAAAAGAAATGGGGCTTGTGCAGTGATAGCAGAGGGTGGCGAATCAGGTGGTCATGTGGGAGATATCACCACGATGTCCTTAGTTCCACAGGTCTGTGATGCGATAGATATTCCCGTTATAGCGGCAGGTGGAATTGCTGATGGTAGAGGTGTGGCAGCTTGTTTGATGTTAGGGGCTAAGGCTGTACAGCTAGGTACGAAGTTTTTAATTGCAAAAGAATGTAATGTACATCAAAATTATAAACAAAAGATATTAAAGGCAAAGGATATCGATACCATGACCACTGGTAAGAGACTAGGGCATCCTGTAAGAGCGTTACGAAATCCTTTTGTGAAGGAATTATCAAAACTAGAATATAATAGTAATATTTCGGATGAAGAATTAGAACGACGTGCAAGTGGTTCTTTAAAAAGAGCGGCAATTGATGGCGATTTAACAACAGGTAGTTTTATGGCAGGTCAAATTGCTGGCATGATTACTAAGGAACAGAGTTGCGAGGAGATAATTGACGATATATTTATCGAAGCAGAACAAATTTTAAGAGGAGCGTGTAAGTGGCTAGGATAGCGTTTTTATTTGCAGGACAGGGTTCTCAAAAAATTGGTATGGCAAAAGAGTTGTATGATAATATTCCATCTGTTAAAGTGGCACTTGATAAGATTGAAAATATGCGTAAAGGAACACTTTATCAGATGTGGGATGGCAGTATGGAAGACTTATCGCAGACTATTAATACACAACCATGCCTGTTTGCCTCAGGATATGCGGTTGCCATCGCACTGATGGAAGCGGGAATAATGCCCGATGCTGTAGCGGGTTTTTCAGTAGGAGAGCTACCTGCCATGGCAGTGGCAGATGTGTTATCCTTAGAAGATGCGTTTAATATTGTAGTAAATAGAGCGATATTTATGCATGAATGTACTGAGAATATCGACACGTCGATGGCATCTATCATGAAATTAGATGCAAGTCAAATACAAAAGTTGTGCGATTTATATGAAAATGTTTATCCTGCAAATTATAATACAAAATATCAAACGGTTATTTCAGGGAGTAGTGAACAAATCGATGATTTTATTAAAAGTGTTAAGACGAAAAAAGCCTCTGCTGTAAGATTAAAAACTAGCGGTGCATTTCATAGTCCGTATATGCAAGGTGCTAGGGATAATATGGAAAAATATCTAAAAAACATTAAATTTTCTAAACCATCATGTGATGTTTATTCTAATGTTACAGGCGAAATATACAAAGATGATGAATATGCCAACCTGTTATATGAACAAGTTATCAGTCCTGTGTTATGGGAAAAAACCATTCATAATATGATTAATGATGGCGTAGATACATTTATAGAAATGGGTGTTGGAAAAGTGTTAACACGGATGATCAATAAAATAGTGAAAGATGAAGAAAAGTATCATGATATTAATCTTTCTACATTTTATGTAGAAAACATGGATGATTTAAAGGATGTGATCGATAATGTTATCGGGTAAAAATGTGGTTATAACTGGAGCAACCAGAGGAATCGGTAAGGCTATCGCTATAAAAATGGCACAAAATGGTGCAAATATCGCCGTATTATGTAATTCTACTATAGAGCAGATAAATGAAGCATGTGCTGAGATAAAAGAATATGGCGTAGAGGTAAGAGGATATGAGGCGGATGTTTCAAATTTAGAGCAAATTTCTCAAATAAGCAAGCGGGTACTAGAGGATTTTGGATTCATTGATATAATTGTGAATAATGCTGGAATAACTAGAGATGCTCTTTTGCTAATGATGAAAGAAGATGATTTTGATGCAGTGATAGGTGTTAATTTAAAAGGTGCTTTTAATGTAGTAAAAAGTTTTATTCGTCCAATGCTAAAAAGAAAAACTGGTTCTATTATCAATATTTCTTCTATATCAGGAATGATGGGTAATGTGGGACAAAGTAATTATTCGGCATCAAAAGCGGGATTAATCGGACTTACTAAAACATGGGCAAAGGAGTTTGCCTCTAAAGGCGTTAGATGTAATGCAGTAGCTCCTGGATTTATTATGACTGATATGACAGAGGAATTGGTTGATAAATTTGGTGGGGAACTATTAAAGCAAATTCCACTCAAACGCCTTGGAAAACCTGAGGATGTTGCGGAGTTGGTCAGTTTTTTAGCAAGTGATAAAGCGGGTTATATTACGGGTGAAGTTATTAAAGTAGATGGTGGAATATATGTATGATTGGTGTGGTAAGCATTTAAAAATAGGAGATTTGGAAGTTTCTTCCCCCATAGTACAAGGAGGTATGGGGATCGGTGTATCTGGACGAAAATTAGCCGTTGCTGTAGCGAATGAGGGTGGTATTGGCGTGATATCTGCTGTTGGTATGGGATATCTAAAATCTTCTAAACTCACTACTTTATCTAGTGTTAAAACCGTAGATGAATCTCCTAATATAAGAGCTTTACGTCATGAGATAAGAGAGGCTAGAAAACAGACCAGTGGAATACTAGGTGTTAATATTATGGTGGTCATATCTGATTTTGCCGAGACTGTGGCAGCTTCAATAGAGGAGGGCATAGATATTATTTTTGCTGGTGCTGGATTACCTCTTGATTTACCGAGTTTTTTAACCGATGGTTGTAAAACCAAACTGGCACCTATTATATCATCGGCAAAGGCTGCAAAATTAATTTGTAAAAAATGGCATAAAAAATATGGCTATCTTCCTGATGCCTTTGTGGTAGAAGGACCTATGGCTGGAGGGCATCTTGGATTTAAGGTAGAAAATATAGAAAAACCAGAATTTCAACTAGAAAATTTAGTAAAAGAAGTGTTGGATCAGACGAAGAAACTAGAACAAGAATATGGTAAAAAAATTTCTGTCATCGGTGGAGGTGGCATATATACAGGCGAGGATATCGCTAATTTAATTAATTTAGGTGCTGATGGCGTTCAGATGGCTACACGATTTGTCGCAACAGAAGAATGTGATGCGGCTGATGAATTTAAACAAGCATATGTGAATTGTAAAAAAGAGGATATTGGCATTATAAAAAGTCCAGTAGGTCTACCCGGTAGAGCGATTATAGGAAAATTTTTAGATTCTGCAATAAAAGGCAATCAACGACCTAGAATTTGCCCAAGAGAATGTATTACTACTTGTGAAAAAGAAAAAACTCTTTATTGTATATCATCTGCCTTGCTAAATGCAGTTCATGGAAATATGGATAGAGGATTTGCTTTTATAGGGGCAAATGGATATAGAATCAATAAAATAGTGACCGTAAAAGAACTTTTCAAAGAATTATCTGATGAATTTAAAAAGTATTTTTATTGTTAGAAAGAGAGGATTTGATGAGACGAGTAGTAGTGACAGGAATGGGAGCGGTTACCCCTGTAGGCAATAATGTCGATGAATTTTGGTCATCGCTAGTAAATGGAAAAAGCGGGATTGATTATATTACAAAATTTGATACGACAGATTTTAAAGTGAATATAGCAGCAGAAGTGAAAAATTTTGATATTACGGAATATATGTCTAAAAAAGAGGCTAAAAAATATGATACTTACTGCCAGTATGCGATTGCTGCAGCTACCCAAGCGATGAAAGATAGTGGATTGAGTGAAGAGAATGTCAACAGTGAAAGATTCGGTGTATATATAGGAAGTGGCATCGGAGGAATAGAAATTTTTTCAGATCAGTTTATACGACTGATGGAAAAAGGACCTTCGAAAATATCACCGTTTTTAATACCAATGATGATTGGGAATATGGCAACGGGTAATGTCGCTCGATTATTTAATGCGAAGGGTGTCAGTTTACCGACAGTAACTGCTTGTGCTACTTCTACCAATGCCATTGGTGAAGCGTATAGAAGTATAAAGCATGGTTATGCGGATGCCATTATTACAGGTGGAGCAGAGGCATCTATTGTACCGCTGGCAGTTGCAGGCTTTATCAGTTGTATGGCACTTAGTAGAAATCCTGACCCTAAGACAATTTGTAAACCATTTGATAAAAATAGGGATGGCTTTGTCATGGGTGAGGGAAGTGGTATTTTAGTATTAGAAGAGTATGAAATGGCGAAAAAACGTGGTGCAAAGATATATGCTGAGATTTGTGGATATGGAAATACCAATGATGCCTATCATATGACGGCGCCAGATCCTGAGGCATCATCATCAAGTAGAGCGATTAAACTCGCTATTGATGAGGCGGGATATCAGGATGTAGATGCTAGTAAAATATATGTTAATGCACATGGGACTAGCACTCCGCTTAATGATAAAACAGAAACGCTCGCTATAAAAAAGAGTTTTGGTGAAGATGCTAAAAAACTTCATATTAGTTCTACTAAGTCCATGACTGGACATATGTTAGGTAGTGCGGGTGCAGTAGAGGCGATAGCCAGTGTGCTGGCAATTAATAATAATATCGTACCACCTACTATAGGGCATACGGAGATAGATCCAGATTGTGATTTAGATTATACATTTAACATGGCTGTTAAAACAGACTTAGAGATGGCTGTTTCAACTAGCTTAGGATTTGGTGGGCATAATGCTTGTATAGCGTTTAGAAAAATTGATTAGAAAGAGTGAAAGATGAATAGAGAACAGTTAAAAAATATACTTCCTCATAGAGATAATATGCTGCTAGTGGATGAGGCAGTTATAACAGAGGATAATATGGCTGTTGGAAAATATTTTGTTAGGGGAGATGAGTTTTTTTTAAAGGGGCATTTTCCAAATAACCCTGTGGTGCCAGGTGTGATATTATGTGAGATGATGGCGCAAACTTGTGCTGTTTTGTTAGGGGGAAAGACGAGTTCTAATGAGGATAAATCCGTAACGCCATATTTTACTGGATTAAATAAGGTGAAGTTTAAACGACCTGTTAAACCAAATGATACGGTGGAATTTCATTGTCATATTGTTAAGAAAAAAGAACCATTTTATTTTGCAAAAGGCTCTGGATTTGTAGGTGGAAAATTATGTGTCAGTGGTGAATTTTCATTCGCACTAGTTAAATAATAAAAGGTGAATTGCTGAAAAATTTTAGCAATTCACCTTTTTGCTATTTTTTTGTTTCTTCGTAGTAACTAATATTATCCAATAAATTCATGGTTGTAAGTATGCCTTCTTCTAAACTGACAATTTCTTTTGGTCTTAGTAAATTAGGTGAACTAGATGTAATAAATTCATTTTGTAATGCTAATAATATGATTGCTTCTTTGTTTTTATTCTGTACCATATCTAAGTCATTATATGATTTTGTTTTATTGTTATCAGGAATAGGATTTTTACTAGTTAGTTGCAAGCATTTGTACAACATACCTGCCATTTCTTCACGGCTTACTTTTTTATTGGGGGAAAATTTTCGATCCGCATTAAGAGAAATTAATCCTAATTGAAAAGCTTGATTCGCCGATTTTAAATCCGTATCTAAAAATATATTTGAGTTAGTATTTGGCACTAGATTTGCATTAAAATAGCTGATAAATTTTATGCTGATATCTACCATATCCTTACGTGTTAAGTCATATTGTAGTTTGGATATTTCCAGTGGTAATACGATATTATATCGGCTAGCCCTATCTTTTAGACTAATGGCTTTTTTATTTTTTCCTATATTGATATTATCTTTAGATGTATAGCGTTTTGACTGTTTTTCCTTAGATTTTTCATAAAAACTGCTCCATTTATTATCTTGATATACCAAAATTTCATCTTTAAGAGTAGGATCTATTTTTATATCAAAATGTAGTATATGTCCACCATCTTCTGAGGTCAGTTTAATTTGTGCCTCGCATGGCATATTTCCAAACAGTTTTTTTCCATTAATGACAATAGGTTGAACAGTTACATAATTTCTATTGAGTAACGGTTCATTATTATCAACAAGGCAAAAATCATCATTATTATTGACTATCCATGAATGAAAAATAGATTCTCTATTTCGGCTATTTTTAATAAGACTATCGAGATTTTTTTCTTTATCGTATTTATTTTTTTTGTAGTTTATCCATTCTTTGCGACGTGCGATTTCGTAATTAATTTCATCTTTAAGATAAGTTCTAGGTATATACAGTGATTCCACCTTGAGTGTATAATTATCATTCTGTACATACTCGAATTTATTTTTTAAACTTTGTGGTATCATAAAAATAACTTCGGGTTCATAATCTATAAATGTTCCCATTTTTACTGAAGTGGCAGTAGATATACTCTCTGTCAGTGGAACAACTTCTACATATATATTTTTGGTATGTGCTAAATCAGAAGTTTTTAATGTAACGACACTTTCACCGACTCGATTGGCTTTGTACTGCCCGCTGGAGTCGATGGAGAAGACAGAGCCATCTGAGCTTTCCCAGATTAATTTTTTGATATTTTCATCAGTTCTCGGTATCACATCACCATATAAATACCCTTGTTGTCCATTGTAAAATCGATATCTATTTGCTCTATATTCATCTAAATTTTTGGTATTAATATTGATAGCTTGGATTTTAGATATACAGTGAATGGCGACTTTATCAGTATCTTTACCTTCTCCGCTGATGATGGCATAGTCGCCAATTTCTTGGGCGGTAAAATAAATGGCATTATCCTGTATATAATAGGTATGTTTTCCACCGTATACATGAATAATAGGTTCCTTTGTAACACCAGATTTTAATACATTAAATGGCAATTTTACGGTTTCATCTACATAGCTAGTGCCTATGTTTTTTGCTTCATCGGTAAATAATATAATGGTATCAATGGTCTTGGAACCAATGACTTTTACGATACATTGATCCACTTTGTTTCCATCTTTGGTAGTTGCTGTAATCGTTGCATATCCTGATGATATGCCCGTTACGGTGCCATCTGAAGATATGGAGGCAACTTTTGGCTTATCGGATTTCCAAATGACATCATTCCAAAATGGTGGTCTACTTTTTAATTTTGGAATGATTTTTGCCTTTAATCTATGAGTTTCTCCTATTTTAAGGGCGATTTGTTCTTCCGAGACTTGTACATCACGAACAAGGGAGTAGACATTTAATTTTTTGGTATCCGTTTTTTCGCCATCATCACTGATAGCTTTTACATATGCTACGCCTTCTGATATTCCAGTAATATAACCAGTGTTCGTTACTTGTACATTAGATGATGAATCCCATTTAAGAGTTTTTACAAAAGCATCGTCAGGATATACATATGCATGTGCCTTAACGGTTTCGCCTACTGCAATGGTTTCTGGCACATCTTCTACAAATATTCGTTTTACCATACTTCTAACAGAAAATTCTAGCAAATCTCTAGCTGACAAATCATTGCTGACTATGGTTACAAATGCATGACCTTCTTTTCGGGCAGTAATTTCACCATTTTTATCAATGGTTAATATGGATGGATTTGATGATTTTATCGTTACATTATCATGAGAGCTACTGGTGATATTTGGACCATTTGCCGTCCACGAGACTTGTGTTTTTTCACCAACATATAAATTTTGTTTAGGGACGCTTAGCTCTAGTGATCGAAGCCCCGTTCTAACTGTTATGGCAAATGAAAAATGAGGTAGTGATGAACCATTTGTCGGTGTTGCCTGTATTACTGCTCTACCATTGTCTTTTGCAGTGACAATACCCTTTGCATCAACCGTTGCAACCTTAGGATTATTAGAAAACCAACTGACATCTTCGATGCCTATTTTTCCATAGGCCATATCCGATAAATCAATCTTTTGGTTTACATATAATGTTTTGTAGAAAGTATCGAATTCTTCATAAGCCCAAGTAATATTCATATTAATTGAGCATAATAGCATTAACAATATGGGAATTAAATTTAGGATGGTATTATTTTTTTTCATTAGTCACCTCGTTATACATTAAAATTTATTTGATGAGTATTAAGATGCTTAAAAATTTCTCTAGCAGAGACTGTAGCTTGCTTATTATAATATACTATATTATCATAGCTAAGAAAGGCTGTCATAATATATTTTGTTTGTTGTAAATTTTTAATATTTAATGGTATGTATTACGGTAGTTATAGTGGGTAAACAAAATAAGATGTATCATATGTCAACTTATAGTTTGTAATACTGATAATGTGGTATAAATCAACACATAAGGTGGATTAGGAGGCGATATGTCGTATCCGGTATTTTTAAATTTATGCGATAAAAAGGTTTTGGTGGTGGGTGGAGGCAGAATTGCTGAGAGAAAAATACAACATTTATTAGGAGAATGTTCACAAATCGTTGTGGTATCAGGTTCTTTTACCAAAAATATTGAGAAATACGCCAGTGCACATAATAATATTGTATTAATCAGGAGATATTTTCAAGAACATGATATAGATGATGTTTTTATCGTATTTATAACAACTCATGATCAATCGGTAAATAATGATGTGGCAAAATTATGTATTCAAAAAAATATTTTATTTAATCATGCGGCTGATGTAAAGCAAGGAAGTATTCGTAATGGGGCGATTCTTAGAAGGGGAGATTTAAACATATTAATTGGGACTGGTGGAAATAGACCAGCTGTCTCTAAATGGCTAAAAACAGTTTTTGCAGATGCTATTCCTAAGAATATAGATAATATTATGCATGAATATGATGACCTGCGTCGATTTGCTAGAGATACATTTGATAAGAGTATTGATCGAGAAAATTTTATAAAGAAGGAATTTAAGAAAATGATAGGTGAAAAAAGACTATGAAATTAATCTTAGGAACTAGGGGCAGTGAATTGGCAGTGGCTCAGGCTCAATCCATTGCAAATGAAATTGAGAAAAAACATCCAAATATTACAGTAGAATTAAAGGTGATAAAAACAAAGGGAGATATGATTTTGCAAAAACCCCTTGATAAAATAGGGGGTAAGGGTCTTTTTGTAAAAGAAATAGAAAGTCAACTAATAAATGGAGAGATAGATTTTGCTGTTCATTCATTAAAAGATATGCCATCGGAACAACCAAAGGGACTTTGTCTCATATATTCGGGAAAAAGAGAAGATGCTAGGGATGTTCTGGTATTATCAGAAGATAAAGGGAAAAATACTTTTGATAATACAATAGTTGATAGTAAAACAGTCGAAAATAAATTAAATGTTATTTCTAAAAATGGAGTATTAGGTACAGGTGCTATTAGAAGAAAAATCCAAATTAACTTATTACGTCCAGATGTGCGATTTAGACCTATACGTGGAAATATTATAACTAGAATGAAAAAAATAGATAGTGAGTCTTTAGATGGTGCAGTGCTGGCATATGCTGGATTAAATAGATTATCTTTATATGATTCTAGGTATTATATATTCCCCTGCGATGAAGTAGTTCCTGCACCTGGTCAAGGTATATTGGCACTGGAATGTAGAGAGAATGATCAAAAAACATTATCTATTTTACATGAATTATGCGATGAAAATACGACAAGAGCAGCAATTTTAGAACGTAAATTTTTAGAATATGTAGATGGTGGCTGTCATACACCGACTGGTGCATATGCAGAGGTGAATGGTGATGATGTAGCAATTTATTTATTTTATGCTAGTCCATCAGGAGATAAAATATATAAACATAGCTGGAGGGGTAAGTATGTGGATGCCTTGAATAAAGTAGTAAAATTTGCAGAGGATGCTAAAAAGACAGTTGAACCTAAAAAGGGAATCGTGTATTTTATAGGAGCAGGTCCTTACGATCCCGAGCTTATCACATTAAAGGGTTTTAATGCTCTACAAAAAGCTGATGTCGTAGTGTATGATTATTTGTCCAGTCCTCAATTATTAGAATATGTACCTAAGACTTGTGAAAAAATATATGTTGGCAAAAAAGCAAATTATCATGTGATGAAACAAGAACTCATCAATGAATTATTGCTTGAAAAGGCTAGAGATGGAAAAGTTGTGATACGATTAAAAGGTGGAGATCCCTATGTCTTTGGTCGTGGGGGTGAAGAAGCAGAGGTTTTGGTTAGAAATAATATTCCATTTGAAGTGGTAAATGGCATTACTTCTGCAATTGCTGTCCCAGCATATGCGGGAATACCTGTTACCTTTAGAGAAATCGCTCGTTCATTTCATGTTATCACTGGTCATGATACTAAAGGATATAGAAAGTGGAATTGGGAAGCACTTTCGCAGTTAGAGGGTACATTGATATTCCTTATGAGCATGGGACGGTTAAAAGAAATTATGAATCATTTGATAGAGGCGGGAAAAGATCCAAATACACCAGTTGCTATTATCAGGTGGGGTACTAGTTCAAAACAGAAAACGGTGATTGGTACAATGGCTGATATATATGAACGCTCGTTAAAACATGGGCTTACAGCACCAGCGATTATTATAGTAGGAGAAGTTGTGAACAAAAGGCGTATTCTACATCAATTTGAAAATAGACCACTTCATGGTAAGAGAATCTTAGTGACTAGGGCGAGAAATCAAAAAAGTAAATTCTGTAGTATTTTGTCGTCTTTTGGTGCAGAAGCAGTTGAAATCCCAACCATAAAAATTAATCCACGACATATTGATAAGTGGGATTTTCATCATGAAATAGAGACATTTCTATCTTCGTATAATTGGTTGGTTATCACCAGTGCAAATGGTGTACGTTCATTTATGGATGGTTTATTAGACTATGGTTATGATTCAAGAGTGCTATATGGTAAAAAAATTGCTTGCATTGGTACAGAGACCGCTAAGACATTAAAAGAATACGGTGTAGTATGCGATTTATTACCAGAAAGGGCGATTTCTGATTCTATGATAATTGCACTAAAGGAAAAAGTCGATAATGATGATAAAGTGTTAGTTATTAAGGGGAATTTGGCACCTCAAAATATTAAAAATGAGATTGGAAGGATTTGTACGGTTGATGAGTTAATCGTATATGATACTCTGATAGATGAACTCTCAGAAGATATATTATCTGATGAAATGCTAAAAGGATTTGATGCCATGGCGTTTACCAGTGGTTCGACTGCTAGTAATTTAGCGAAACTATTAGATAGAATTGATATGGATTTTCCCGATGTCCCTTGTTTTTCAATAGGAGAGAAAACAACTGAAGTTTTAAAGAAGTATACAGAAAATATTTATGAAGCATATGATATATCTATTGAAGGATTAGCGGATAGAATTTGTAAAGAAATAGGTGGTATAAAAAATGATTAAAAGGGCGAGAAGGCTACGAAGTAGCATTGCAATTAGAAATATGGTAAGAGAAACTCATCTGAGTGTTAATGATTTAATACAGCCAGTTTTTGTAGTGGAGGGCGAGAAAATAAGAAGAGAAATTCCATCGCTTACGAATATGTATCATCTGTCAATTGATATGCTCGATGATGAGATTAATGAGATTGTTAATTTGGGGATACAGTCTATTATCGTATTTGGTATTCCAGATAAGAAGGATGAAATAGCTTCTAGTGCATATGATGATAATGGCATCGTTCAAAAGGCTATTCGTCGAATTAAACAAATAGCCCCAAATCTTTGCGTGATTAGTGATGTTTGTATGTGTCAATATACTTCTCATGGGCATTGTGGTATCGTCACATCAGATGGTATTATCGATAATGATGAGTCCTTACAATATTTAGCTAAAATTTCTTTAAGTCACGCTAAGGCGGGTGCCGATATTGTTGCACCAAGCGATATGATGGATGGTCGAGTGATGGCAATGAGAAATTTACTGGATCAAAATGGCTATTATAATGTGTCAATTATGGCATATTCGGCTAAATATGCATCATCATTATATGGTCCATTTCGAGATGCGGCTAATTCTGCTCCTGAGTTTGGTGATAGAAAAACATATCAAATGGATCCTCATAATAGATTAGAGGCCTTAAAGGAAATGGAATTTGATTTTGATGAAGGTGCAGATTATTTGATGGTGAAGCCTGCATTATTTTATTTAGATGTTCTTAGAGAGGGTAGAAATCAATTTGAACTTCCAATGGTTGCCTATATGGTCAGCGGTGAATATATGATGATAAAAAATGCAGTTAGAGATGGAGTGCTTTCAGAAAATGTTATTTATGAAAGTGTTATGTCCATTAAGCGGGCAGGTGCTGATATTATTATCACTTATTTTGCTAAGGAGTTAGCTAAAAAATGGTTATAAAATGAGTGGTCTCATTTATATGAATTATAGCTGAATTTATTTGAATAGTATAAGATAAAATGCCTCCATGTATCATGTATGTGGAGGTTATTGTGTATGAAAGGGTTTAGAGTTGGGGATGAGAAGTGATAATGTGAGTAGTCTGTATATTCATATCCCATTTTGTGTTAAAAAATGTGCCTATTGTGATTTTTTGTCTTTTGCATCTAGTGATTTTCGAGAAGAATATATGACTGTCCTATGTAGGGAAATACAGAATATCGGTTTAGAAATGGGGACGGATGCTAGAACCGTATTAAAAACGATATTTATAGGTGGAGGAACGCCTAGTGTTTTAACTATAGATGAGATCAATATGCTGGGAAGTTCATTAAATAATACCTTTGATTTATCACAGCTAGAGGAGTTTACCATTGAGGCAAATCCTGAAAGTATAGAGTATAATAAAGTTAAAGTATGGCGAGCTATTGGTGTTAATCGTGTATCAATGGGGGTTCAATCAACAGATGAGACATTGCTTAAAATCCTTGGTAGAGTTCATAACTGGGATATGGCAAAGAGGGCTTATCATATGTTACGGGATGCGGGAGTGGATAATATAAACATGGATATTATGTTTTCTTTGCCAGAACAACGTTTAGATCAGATAAAGAAAACGATGGATGATATTATTACCTTAAATCCAGAACATATTTCTGCCTATAGCTTAATTATTGAACAAGGTACAAAATTTTATCAGCTATATGAAAAAAATATGCTATTGTTGCCAGATGAGGATATGGATCGATATATGTACCACTGGCTTATTGATAGACTCGAAAGTGCTGGATATAGACAATATGAAATATCTAATTTTGCTAGACAATCGACATCGGGTAAATATATGTATTGTAAACATAATCTAGTGTATTGGAATACAGAGTCATATTATGGGGTAGGACTTGGTGCTAGTTCATATATAAATGGGCGAAGAATGGTAAATTATACTGATTTTTATCAGTATAAATCTGCTGTTAATAATGATAAAACACCTATAAAAAGTTATGAAAATATCGGTGTGGAAGAAGAACAATTTGAGATGATAATGCTGGGACTTCGGCTTAACAGTGGTGTGGATTTATTTAAATTTAAAGAAAAATTTGGATTTTTCCCAAAGCAAAAATGGTCAAAGATTATACAAAAATGGATAGATGATGGTGGATTAATCTATGGTCGTAGTGATAATAAAGATTATCTAAGGCTGACAGAGTATGGTAGAGATATTGCGAATATGATAATAATGGATTTTATGTAGAGGGTATAGAGCAGGCTGTATAGGATGTATTCTGAATATATTATATACGTAGTATTCTAGGGAAGATCATATCTAAGAGAGATTATGTTTATGTATAAAAAGAATTATAAAATATTAATAATGGTTTTAATAGTTATACTGATGATGGTTTTTATGGTGTCGATGTCATCAGGTAGGTATGCTATTGCCTTTGATAAGGTGATTAAAATATTATGGGGCAATATTATTCAAACTAGGGGTGATTGGTCAGATATTGAGCAGACGGTCGTTATGATGGTGAGACTTCCACGTGCTGTATTAGCGATGGTGGTGGGTGCGGGACTTGCAGTATCAGGTGTTGCCATGCAGGCGCTATTTTCTAATCCGTTGGTTAGTCCTCATGTATTAGGAGTATCCTATGGGGCGGGATTTGGTGCGGCACTGGGGATTTTAGTTTCTGAAAATACTTTTACTATAGAAATAATGGCGATGTCCTTTGGACTGGTGGCTATTTTTTTAACATATATGATTAGCTATACTAAAAAAGGGATGCAATTATATATGTTGGTGTTATCGGGGGTTATTGTTGGAGCATTATTTCAAGCATTTATATCATTAATAAAGTATGTAGCTGATCCAGAAGAAAAATTACCAACAATAGTGTATTGGTTAATGGGTAGTTTATCGGGAACTTCTCTAGATGATTTACGGATAGCGGTTCCTCTTATAACAATTGGTATAATATCAATAATATTGATAAGTTGGAAATTAAATATATTGTCTCTAAGTGAAGAAGAAGCAATTTCAATGGGGGTATCACTAGGCTTCCTCAGGGCTATTGTAATTATATCAACTACCATTATCTCTGCTGTATCGGTTTCTTTTTGCGGCATTATAGGATTTGTGGGATTGGTGATTCCGCATTTATCTAGGATGATAATCGGTTCAGAACATGGTAAATTAGTGCCAGTATCTATTTTTATAGGGGGTATTTATCTTCTTATTATCGATACATTATCACGGACGCTTATCGCTGCACAAATTCCTATTTCCATACTTACCGCTGTGGTGGGAGCGCCTTTTTTTGCCTATTTATTAAGAAGAACGGGGAGGTAATGATGATAACGGTTAAACAGTTAGAATTTGGCTATAAAAATGAACCTTCTCTTTTTAAAAATTTAAGTTTTGAAGTGTTAAAAGGTCAAACTCTGGCGATACTGGGTGCAAATGGGGTTGGAAAAACCAGTTTGCTAAAATGTATATTAGGTTTTATAAAGCCTAGATCAGGCAAAGTATATCTTAAGATGGATGTAGAATATGCTCCTAGTAGTAAGTTTTTTTGGAAGAAAGTGAGCTATGTTCCACAGAGTAAAGCACTTAATTTTGCCTATACTGCTATGGAAATGGTTTTGCTGGGTAGAGCGGGAAGTATTGGTTTTGGTCAAAAACCCAGTTCTAAGGATATGGATTTTGCTAAAGAGGCAATGGACACAGTCGGGGTCTTGCATCTTAAAGATAGATATTGTCATCAAATGAGTGGAGGAGAATTGCAACTGGTACTTATTGCTAGGGCGATTGTCAGTCATCCTGAAGTACTCGTCTTAGATGAGCCTGAATCAAGTTTGGATATGAACAATCAACTTGCCATTTTAAATATTATCGAGCATTTAAAATATGAGTATAATATGACGACGATTTTAAATACTCATTATCCAAATCATGCACTGAGATTGGCAGAAAAATCACTTATTATGGGGCATGGTGGAAAATATGATATAGGAAATACACAGGAACTTATTACCGAGGAGACGATTAGACAGTATTTTGGTGTAGAAAGTATATTTTTTGACTTAGATGATAATCCGTCTATTATTCATCATCAAAGGAAAGTGTTTTTTGCTTCTAAAATTTTGGGGTGAAGTAGCAAAAAGTCCTTGATTTAATTAAATTTAAAAGATAAAATAAAAGAAATAATATTTGTTAAAAATTTAACCATCATAGGGTGTTCTTAAAGGAGAGGAAAATGAAAAGAAATATTGCAATATTCATCATATGTATGCTGGTAATCGCACTATCAGGATGCTCGACTGCTAAGCAAACAACAGAATCAGTGGATAATACAGCTGATGAGGCTACTAAGGTCGAGAATACCAAAGTCGAGAATACCAAAGTCGAGAATGCAAAGACGCAGAGTGAAGTGGATGATAAGACAACGACAGCAAGGACTGTTATTGACCAAAATGATAGAGAAGTGGTACTTCCAGAGAAAATTGAAAGAATAGCGACAGGAAAAATTCTACCATTTCCAGCGGTATATTTTTTGGCAAATGGTTCTACTGATGAAATTGTAGGGATGCATCCAGCATCTAAGAGTGCGGCGGCTAATTCTATTCTTGGTAAAATGGCACCTAATTTACTAGAGGCACAGACGAGTTTTATTAAGGGGAATGAGATAAATGTTGAAGAATTATTAGCATTAAATACAGATTTAGTTTTTGCACATGGCGATAAGGGTAATTTGCTCGATGTGTATGAAAAGGCTGGTGTAACCAGTGTGGGTATTAGAACGATGTCTGTTGCTGGTGGAAATCCTATTGAAACGCTTAATAGTTGGTTAGAATTATTGGGTCAAATTACAGAGCAAGAGGATAGGTCAAAAGAGATTATTGAGTATAGTAAGCAGATGGAAAAAAACATAGCTGAAAAATTAAATGGTGTCGAAACGAAACCTCGTGCGATGATGATGTTAACCAATGCTGATGGCAAGCCTATAATAACAGGAAAAGGCTTGTTTGGTAATTATTGGCTAACTGCAACTGGTGCTATCGATGTGGCAGAAAATGATATTAAGATTAAGGCGCCTGTGGATATGGAGCAGATATATACATGGAATCCTGAAATAATTTATGTAACGAATTTTACTCCACTTCAGCCAGAAGATTTTTATGAAAATAAGATTGAAGGTCAAGATTGGTCTCATGTAGATGCTGTGAAAAATCAAAAGGTATACAAGATACCGCTTGGTATTTATCGATGGTTCCCACCTTCGGGAGATACACCGCTTATGTTACAGTGGTTAGCAACAAAAAATCAACCAGAGATATTTGATTACGACATGGCTCCTATTATTAAGGATTATTATAAAAAATATTATGGCTATGAGTTAACAGATGAGGAAGTGATGACTATCTTATATCCATCTAAGGCAGCGGCAGCGGGATATAAGAAATAAATTTAGGTAATAAAAATCCATGAATGGACAAGGGAAGTTAGGTATATCAATGGATAATAATATGAAAGCGGAATTATGCACTAAGAGCCTAGAAAATGCTTCTAAAGGATATAACATTAAAGACATGATAATACATTCAGATAGAGGTATTCAGTATACCAGTGAGCTATATAAAAATGCCTTAAAAAATATGAAGTAAAGCAGAGTATGAATAGTGATGGTGGGAGATGTCACGATAACGCAAGATGTGAAAGTATGTGGGCAAGAATGAAGACAGAGCAGATATACGATAGATACGA
>PDWI01003527.1_pt1 | contig 21989 bp, 13 predicted proteins | sample 1430891 | NCBI WGS metagenome assembly PDWI01 (sample SAMN01162508, study PRJNA174530) | Oral metagenome, whole genome shotgun sequencing project. | biome: Marine environment; feature: Marine mammal; material: Swab sample of the gingival sulcus; isolation source: swab sample of gingival sulcus... | reverse complement strand
ATATTTTGACACAGCCTCTCATTAAATTTAGCTTAGATTAAATCTTAATTAAGAATAGCTTTGAGGCATTGCCCCGTTTGAGAACGCTCCACAGAAGCAATCATCTCAGGCGTTCCTTCGGCAAGCAGTTCGCCACCATTACAACCACCCTCAGGACCGAGGTCAAGCACCCAATCGGCAGACTTGATGACTTCGAGGTTATGCTCAATGATAATAACCGAATGCCCTTGATCAATCAGTGCGTTAATTGCCGAGAGCAAAGTCTTAATATCGTGAAAATGTAAACCTGTCGTCGGTTCGTCAAAGATAAAGAGCGTTGGTTCTTTCTTGCCCTTACTTAGATAATAAGCCAGCTTGACACGTTGGTTTTCTCCACCAGAGAGTGTTGAGCTGGACTGCCCAAGCTTGATATAGCCCAAGCCGACCTTCAAGAGAGGCATAAGCTTCTCAATAATCATTCGGCAAGTCTTATCCTCCTCCGCAAAAGGCGTAAAGAACTCAATGGCTTCGCTCACGCTCATCTCCAAAACGTCAAAGACACTTTTGCCGTGGAACTGCACATCAAGAAGCTCGGAACGGAAACGCTTACCCTCACATTCGTCGCAAGTGAGCGTTACATCTGCCATAAACTGCATTTCTACGGTAATGAAGCCATCGCCTTTACATTTCTCACAACGTCCGCCCTCCTTGTTGAAGCTAAAGTAATAGGGCTGATAGCCTAACTGCTTAGACAGGGGCAAGTTGCTATAGAGCTTACGCACTTCGTCGTAAGCACCAAGGTAAATACAAGGGTTAGAGCGTGAGTTTCGTCCGATGTTATTTTGATCAACATATTCCACTTGCTTGACTTGTCCGAGGCTACCTCTTAGCTCTTTGCAAGGCAGGTTGTCCATCGGTTCGCCAGCAAGATTTCGCCTAATCCCTTCGTAGAGGATTTCTTTGACGAGCGTACTCTTACCCGAACCGCTCACACCTGTGATAACCGTAAGCATATTCAATGGAAAACGAGCCGTAACGCCCTTGAGGTTGTGCTTGCGAGCTGAAACGACTTCTATGTAATTGTTTGATTTCTTACGTCGTCGTGGAATAGCGATTTGCTCTACCCCCATAAGGTAATGAGCCGTATGCCCTGCCGTTTTCTTGTTAATGTCTTTGTATGCTCCAGCATAAACGAGCTGACCTCCGAATCGCCCTGCATCAGGACCTATATCAATGATATAATCCGCAGCCCTCATCATCTCCTCATCGTGTTCTACAACTACGACCGTATTACCCAAGTCCCTTAGCCTTTGCACGACAGAAATAAGGCGAGCTGTGTCTCTTTGGTGCAAACCAATGCTTGGTTCGTCCAAGACATAAAGCGAACCCACAAGGCTTGAGCCTAATTGTGTCGCTAAAGTAATGCGTTGGCTTTCGCCCCCAGAGAGGGTGTTGGATAGGCGGTCAAGCGTTAGGTAGCCTAAACCCACCTCTTGCAAGAAGGAAAGTCTTGAGCGAATTTCGGTAAGTAGTCTTTGGGCGATATGCTTCTCTTCGGCACTTAAATCAATGGTGTCGAAAAAGTTCTTCGCCTCGTCCAAAGTCATCTTGACAATTTCCGAGATATTCTTACCACCGACAAGGACACAGAGGGCATCAGGACAGAGGCGACCGCCCGAACAAACAGGGCAAAGTGTCTTGCCTCGGAAGTGAGCCAAGCGAACTCTGTTCTGAATCTTGTGCATATCTTTCTTGAGCAACTGAAAATAGCTGTCAATACCAATAGTGTCAAGATACTTATCTCCTTGAATAGGAATCCCCTTCCACAGGAGACGACGCTCCTCATCGCTTAGTTCGTTGTAAGGGCGATGGATAGGAAAATCATAGTTCGCACTTAGGCGAATAAAGGCATCTTTGAACTCACTTGACTTAGGACCTCGCCAGCAAGCAACGCAGTCTTCATAAACGGACAGGTTTTGATTGGGGATAACTAAGCCCTCTTCAATACCCATTACCATACCAAAGCCTTCACATTCAGGACAAGCTCCCACAGGATTGTTGAAGCTAAACATCTCTGGACTTAGCTCTTGGAAGACTCTTCCGTCTGCCTCAAAGATATTACTAAACTCTTTGCTGTGGCGTTCGCCTTCAGGCGTATCAAGAACGAGCTGACAGTAGCCTTGCCCCTCAAAGAAAGCGAGTTCGGCACTCTGCATCAGTCTCTGCAAAGCTTCCTCACTTGTCTTCATTCGGTCAATCAAGAGGAATAATTTATCGCTTTTCTTGGGCTTGCCCTTGAGGTAATCCTCAATCATCACAAGCTCATCATTAAAGAAAAGACGACTATAGCCCTGCTGAAGTTGTAGCTCCAAATGCTCCTTAATTTTGCGACCTTTGGGGATTTGTAGAGGGGTAATTAGATAAAGGCGTGAGCCAAAAGGGAACTGCTCTGCCCATTTAATCAAGTCTTGTTCGCTGTGCTTCATCACCCTTTCGCCACTAATTGGCGAAATGAGATGCCCTATGCGAGCGTAGAGCAAGCGAAGATATTCGTAGATTTCGGTAGAAGTTGCCACGGTGCTTCGTGGATTACGACTGATGACTCGCTGTTCGATTGCCACAGCAGGCGGAAGACCTCGTATATAGTCGCACTCAGGCTTGGCTTGTCTGCCAAGAAACTGACGAGCATAGGACGAAAGGCTCTCTACATACCGCCTTTGCCCCTCGGCATAGAGCGTCTCAAAAGCCAGCGAACTCTTACCCGAACCGCTCACGCCTGTGATGACTACGAGTTGCCCTCTTGGTATCTCAAGGTCAATATTCTTAAGATTATTGACACGTACGCCTTTTAGTTCGATGTTTTGCCCTCTATTGTCTTTTGCCCTATTTTGCTTTTCGTCCTTCTTTGTCATTCCGAATATCTACTTTTTAGCCAAATAAAATTAGCTGGTTTCTCTAATATATGATAAGTATACAAATATAATGATATTTGTTTTGTATAGGGGAAAACTATTGCTTATTAGGTTTAAACTTTTGAATTTCCCAATTATTTTTCCGTTCTTTGTGAGGATTATTGTTTTCATTTAATTGATAATCAATCTTTTAAGTTAATTTAATGAAAAATACAAAATAAAATATCGATGAATTGTAAAAACTCAAAAACATTAGAAGTCTATTCTTCCCCAAATGTGAAAATTACAAATTTGCCCAATAATTTAGAACTATTAAAAAATTTTAGTGGACAATTTGTACCTGATGAGGTTGATCTTGATGGAATGGAAGGGGACGAATTTGATAATCTCTAAAGGAATAATAGCATAGGTTATGACAAAGAATATAATAAATAGCTATAGGCTTATTGGCATACTGCTTATGTCAATCTTACTTTTGCCTTCGTGCAAAGATGATAGAGATGTGCAAGAATCTCTAAAGAATAAAGAAGTTAATACGACCCCAAAGGAAAAGCACAATGCTACTTTTTCAATGGGTTTAGACTTTAGCTTAGAGGCTCCAAGCGTTGAACTGCCAGATAATCAAGGAGGCTTGCGAGCTTTGAACTTTAAGCTCGAGAGTGCAATCAATGATTTCTCCAAGAAGCGTACAATGTCTTACGAATACGACGATGGAGATGAAGTTGATGCCTTATTGATGCTTCGCTGTAAGGGACTGAAAGTAGAGACTTCGGAGACGAACTCTACGCCTAAAGACCTCCCCTATATGTATGCTTTCATCAAGCTGACTTATCATACCAAAGAGAATTGTACGCATCAGTATCCAGAAGGTTCGCCCAAGGCAGGACAAGCTGTCCCAAAGGGTGCATTTATCTGTAATGATAATGAAATCAAATTTACGTGGTATGGCGATGACTTTGAAGACATCAAGAGCAATACGGCTGACAGAAAGTGGCAGGTGCGTATCTTCTTGAATAGTCGTCTTGGCGAAGTAAAGCCAACGGCAGAAGGAGAGACAGAACCCAAAAGCTACGAAATACCTGTGGGAGATGAGACAGAAGACAGTAGAGGCTCATTAGATGCCGACACACCTAACGACACCGATGAGGGACGTAAGCGTAAGGAAATCGTAGATCTATATGATATGTATGCTTACGACGATACTGTTGATGGTCTGCAAAGTGTGGAGAAATTAGCTCGTGATACTGACGTGCCTTTCCTAAGTGATTGGCGTGATATAGAGTTTGCTCGCTACGACCACAATGGCAATAAGCTTACACCAACTCAGATTGCCCAAAGCAACGACAAGCCTTTCTATGGCTTCAATGTGCCAGAGGGAGAGCCTCATATCCGCTTAAAGCCACGAGGTGTCTTCATTATGGTAGCGATGACAACAGCCAACGACACTCCTTTCCCAATGGTTGGACGAGGGATTAATATTCAGACTTCAACTTTTTCTTTTGCTGGAAAGTATGACTTTAGTGAGCAGACACTTCGTGCCAATAATGGCGAACCTCGTTGGTTGCCAAGTGCGAAGCAACTCGTCCCCAATCAGGCTGATGACAAACTTGTCAAGGAATATGTCAAAAACTTTCAGTTTGCAGACCCTGAGGTTCAAGGCAAAATGAAAGAAATTGATTTCCCTAAGCGTGGAGGATCTTCAGAAAAGAAATACTTCCTCTTCTGGGCTATGCCTAATGACATAGAAGGGGCTCAAGATGAAGACTATATAACACAACTTTATCTGAATTCACATTATGGTGGAGAGATAACAACGGGCTATGATGAGTCTAAGACTTCTTCAGAAGAAAAGACAATGTATATCCCGACAAACTATAATATCCGTAAGGTTGATGAAGGACGTGTCGCAGCTATTATGCCTGTCCGCCCTGTAGATGGACACACCTTCACCGCTGAAGATATTCTGCAAGGTAAGGGCGGGAATGCTCAAGACTATATCAACCACGGTATTGTTGGTAATCGTCGTGTTTGGCTTCATCTGCCATCGGTTAAGAGCTATCCGATCTACAGCTCTATTGGGAAGTGTATCTTCAAGAGAAACGTTACCAAGGAGATTAATGGAGAGCAAGTCCTCGTAGGCAAACAAGGTGAGTTGAAGCACGGACGTATTCTCTATGCTCAGACGTATAACCTTACACGTCCTATTATCTTTCTTGAATATATGGCAGAGACGCCTTCTATCAATACAGGACAGCTTGATGAACAAGTGGGCAAAAAAGCTGGAGCTGATGGCAACTATTGGGAGGAAAACGCTCAAATGTTCCCTTACGATGGTGCTGATCATCACGAACTTTTGGCTTATCGCTTGAACCCTCACTGGAATCTTATGGGGGATAAATCAGACTCAAACTTCGCTCCTACAGGCAACAATGAAGAGCGTTGTGATGAATTTCACTTTGACTACTTTGATGCCGAAGACTTAGCCAATGGAAATGTTTATGGTTATATGAAGAAGATCCCAGAGTCTATTGCGATGGGAACGTACTTCCGTCAATATATGGACGGTACAGGAGAAGGATATGTACCTGAACAAGAGTTAGTCCCAAGTCCTATTGTACACAACTCAAGAAGTGAATACTATTATCGCATTCGTTTCCGACAAAATGGGAATAGGTATGTCATTGAAGATGTTGGAGAAAACCAACCTGTAGAGCTAAGACTATTAGATAATAATAATGATGCTCAATATTGGCTTTTGATTTCGAACTCTAACAATCGTAACCAACTAATTATTCGAAATAAGGAGACAAGAAGATTTATGGCTTATCAGAATGGTCGAATAAAGGCCATCTCTTATTATGACCCCAGCACTGAGTATGGTTTAAATAACTTTTCGGAATTTAGGCTTTATAGCAGATACGGCAATACTTTGCTGAAATCAAATAATATGGCTGGAAACAAGAGTATTAATGCCTATCAAGGAGCAAGACTAAATGCCCCTGTTAGTGAGTACTATGATAATGGAGTTGGTAATGCCTTAGACTTTGTAGATGTTAATGGTTCGGTCAAAAATGCAGGGAATGTTAGGATTAGTAAAGGTGTAGGTCCTTATAACATCAATCAGAACTTCCCTTCTCGTATTGCCTATGAAAATACCGATAAAGTACGTCCAACCTTTGTGCGTCGAGGTGATGCTGGCTATCGTGTCTATTATGCCGTGCGTTATATGGATCACGAAGATGGTATTACTTGTACTGAAGCTAATCACAGACCTTCTGCTCTGCACGAAGATGGCGACTGGCGTAAGTGCAACAACCGCCGTTGTGTCGTACGTTATGAGCGAGGTCGTGAGTTTGATAGAAGTCAAATTTGGAATAATAAGTCAAATAATAGCTGGATTCTTCAGCATAAGAATGACATCTCCGAAGCAGCTCTATACTCCATCACTGCTCGTTACGTAGGAAAGGCTGATGGTTTGGCAAGTCGTAAAAACCCTATTTGGGCGAGAGAAGACTTTTGGCAACATAACAATATTGATGATGTGGTACGTTATTATACCTCTTATGGTTATATCTATCAAGGCAACTATGTTGGCACAGGTGTTATGGCTTTCTATTGGTCTGGACAGCCAACACTATCAGGAGCACAGGACAAGTGTAATGACATCCTTAATATGGACTGTCGTAAGGTCTCACTTGGCTACTATGGTTTTGAGAAGTTTGCAGGGCATGCTTACGCTTGTGTTGATAGACAAAATCGTCCCCGTCAGGATCGTATCGGTTTCTACCTCTTTATGAATATCAAAGACTGGACGGATATGCCTGAGGGCTTTGACGAATCAATGAGATACAAATAATATCAACCTCATATATACAATAAAAAAAAGGCTGTGGCAAAATGTAATTTTTGCCACAGCCTTTTTCAGTATTTCATAATAGGATAAAGTGCAAGGCTATCCTACTCAAAGAAGTAGCGAGGGAGGACAATGCGATAGCCTTTGCCTCGTAGGCTAAGCTTATCTTTATCTATACGTTCTACAAAGAGATGATACAGTCCCGTTTTGTAGCTATCGCCAAAACCGAAGAAATTAATCTTGATATCTATATAAACGCCTTGTTTAGGGAGTTCAAAAGGCTCAACAAGTACACGCTTGGTTTGTGGAGTAGGCTGAGCAGAGGTAAACATCAAAAGCCCTTTTCCCTTAATTACAGCACACAGAGGCGAGGCAAACTCTGGATAAGGACTGCTTGAGCGTGTTGAGTAGAAGCCTGTCGTCTGAGGCATTTCTCTTGCTTGGACGAAGACCTTTAGCGTTTGAACTTGTCCGCTTTTTTTATCCACAGCTTTGATGACGACATCGCCTTCGTAGCGAGGATATAGCTCAATGATATTTGTGTTGGCATTCCACTTATAGCTCAAGCATTCCTGTGGATCATCAACTTCAAGGTGAACATCTTTTCCGCCACCACTAAGCGTAACGAACTGCCCAATATCTTTCGGATTAAGCGTAACTTCCTTGTGGCTAAAGCTCAAGCGAGGAGGCACAACCGAAATGCCGAGACGTTTGCTGAAGTTGTGTGAGTGAATGGTTGCATAGGTTTCGCCCTCATACAAGCCTGTGATTTTGAGCGTGTCTTGACTAATTTTGAGAGAAGCGATATTAGGGTTAGAAATGGAAGCTGTGTACTTGCCATTTCCGCCCAGAAGAACAATACGGCGAAGAGTCTCGGTATTGATGTCAATTTGCTTAAAGTCCTCTTTGCCAATCCTTAGCTCTGGCATATCCGTGTCGTCTTGCTTGACGCAAGAGAAGAAAGTGCTTATCAAAAGAAATAGAATACTTATTTTGAACTTCATCTTATTGGATATTTAATTTGTAATCTAAATGCCAAGAATGCTCCTTGTCTTCTTCAATGATAACCTCAAGGCGATGTCTGCCTGTTTGGGGAAGCTTGAGCGTTTTGCCCTCTGCTTCTAATTTTTGTCCGTCAAAAAGGTAGGAGATTTTTGCATTTATATTGTAGAGATTAACGAAATAGAGCTTTAGATTTTGCGAACAAGTGCCATATTGATCTATCGTACGGATATAGGGGATTCGCTCTAAAGCATCTTGACTTAGAGTATAGTTTTGCGTTCTGATGACTTGCGGAGCAGTGAACTCAGAGTAAACTTTCCCCTTGTGGCAACGCACTTCCACTTTATATTCTGTGTTAGGCTCTAAGTCTGTAAAGGTGTAATAGGGTTGATTACTTTGGATAATCTTGCCCCCATTGAGCTTAATATCCCAAGTCATTCCCTCAACCAAGCCTTTATTCCAGCTAAGCTCCAGTTCTCGTTGATGGCTTCTCACAAGCAAACCCTTGGGAGCAGGGTAGGCTATTTGCACGCTTCCTTCCGAAGTTTTGACCAAAGAAACATCATCAATATAGATATAACCGCCATCTTTTACGCCATTGACTTTGAAGTTTATACCAAGATTTTCAGCTCCTGCAGGCACGCTAAAGTCCACGACGACCTGCTTCCATTCTTGCGTGATATGAGCGATTTTATCCTTAATGTGCGTAATCTCCTTCGCTCCAGCCTGAGTAACCCAAGTAAGAGAAGGGTAGATATTCTCTTGAGGCTTGTCTGCTCTTAGCCAGTAAGTCAAGCGATAGCCTTCTCCTTCCTCAACCTTAATGTATTCCCAAATATTGTCGTATAGGTCTTCATCAAAGCGAACGCTTGAAAACCCTCCTGAATTGGCATAGAATGCTACGCACCACTGCCCTTCGTGAGGGTTGATATTGCTTGGTCTTATAGCTAAGTCGTGTCCGAATATCCAATTGACAAACTTCTTGTTGTTGCTTCTTAGCTTCTCAAAGCTTGGGTTCTCAATCAGGTTTTTCGGCTTCTGTGCTTGAAGTCCCTGAAAGGATAGGCTTAGCCCTAAGCACAAAAGAAGCAGTTTGATATGATAGGATTGTATGTTCATCTTAATCTGTATTTGATTTGTCTATCAAGACTTTTTTAATTGGGTCGGAAATCTTTTGTTGAGATACCGAAAGGCTTACCAAGACGATGAGCAATTTCGTAGAGCGACCCCTTGGTCTCTTGATCAGCAAGTAGGCGTTTTGTATCCCAGAGTCCGTCGCCAGAGAGCAAGTCATCAATCATTGCTTTTAGCTCTTCCCTTGTGAAATAAGGCGTTCCGTCCGCTTTCATCGTAAACTGAAGGGCGTAAATCATTCCAATGGCTTGAGAGATGAAAGGGAAGGCATTCGGAGCATCTTCTTGAAGGTTAGCCAAAGTATTCACCCCCAAAAGCAAATACATCGCCTTGACTGCTAAAGCACGGCTTAGCTCGCTTCGTACAATCGTAACTTTGCCTCTCAATGCTTCGTAATCGTAATTGAAGAGATCCAAACGACCTTGTACCAAAGTCGCATTAATTTTCTGCATACGGTCTCGGAGCAATGGCTGACCATCGCCTTGCAACTCCTTTGCCCAATAAGTAAAGTAGCCGTAAGCTAAATCCCAATGATGCTCAAGAGCTGTGTAGTTCTTGCCTTGCAACTGCTCTAAGGTCTCGTGCTTACGTCTCAAATCCTTGCTCTCCAAGGTCGCCTCGGCAGTATGTACGTTAAAGAGCTGATCTAAATAAATAGAACCCATTAGCCCATAGCGAAATACCTCTGCCACGACCAAACCTTTTTCGTCGGCAAAAGCGATGTTGTCATCGCCAATGTTGATCCCAATAAATCCTGAATGAGCTTTAGAGATAGGCGTGTTGCGAATTTCAAAGGTATTGCTTTTGCCAAAGCCACTCAAAGCTTTTGTTGTCTTGATATAAGCATCAAAATCTTGAATGATGGCTTCCCTTACACCCTCAAATCTGGGCGAAACGGCAATGTATTGATAGGGAGCATAACCTGCATAGAAACCTTCTTTGTAGTAATGCTCAAAGTCAGAAAAGATACTTTGATTGCTTAGCCTTGCTTCCTTTGTGTAGCTACTATACAGAGTTGTCAGCGACTTATCAATCAACTTAATGGAAAGCAAATCCACAGAAGAGCGACCGTGCCGAGAGAACTTATAAGTAGGCTCGGGCAGTAGCGGACGTAGAAAGGCAGAATCTACCGTGATGCCCTCTCTTTTGTCGCAAGCAAAGAGGCTAAGTATAAGTAGTATAAATATAGGATACTTCTTCATCGTCTATCTATTAGGGTAATACAATATATTCACAGAAAGGGTAATGCAAAGGATTCATTCCCCTAATGTTCTGCACCTGTTCGTTTTCAATCGGTTCGATTAGGTAAAGTCCATCATCACTTTTAGCCTCAATGCTTACCTTCGCTGTCGTGCCTTCTGGTGCAGATCCTCGCAAACTGATGAAGAGTGGATAGCCAGACTTTGCCTTGAATGTGAGGGTATAGACTTCGGTATTCTTTAGGCGATAAGCAAGATTCTCCTGTGTTTTTTTTGTGCCAATGCGTTTATATTGTCCTGTTTCTGGGTCAATATAGCGAATGACGAGGCGAGAGCTAATCGCCCCACCTTGAGGGATAATGACACCTCGGTAATCTTTTTCGATGAAAGAGCAAGATAGCTTCACGTCGTAAGTGCGTTCTGTCTTGGCTTTCTCCTCAGTCGGATAAACGTAGTCTTGCAATTCTTTCATTGGGTCACAGATGCTAACCTTTGGGTCGCCTGCTTCTTTTTCTGGCTTGTCAATGCCTTTCCAAGGGAAGAGCTTGGCATAGTCTTCATCAGGCGTATCATCAAAGCTACGATGACAAGCGGAGAAGAAGCCAAGCATTAGCATTAAGCCCAAGCTGATGATATAATAGTTTTTATTCATTTGTCTTAGATTTATCGTCCCAAATTTCAGCGATGTAGTTTAGTTCAATACCATCAGGATATAGATGTTTGCTCTCAATAAACTCCTTTCGTATGCGAGGGTCATAGACACGCACCAGTTCGGCAACGAACTTATCCCCTTGTCGCTTGAAGTCTCTAAAGCGTAAAGTCTTATTAAAGATTATTCCAGGGGCAAAGCTAATCCCTTGCTCCGTGCCGACATAGCCAGAGCCAAGGGCTTCGTAGCGGTTTTTATTGAGTAGAATAACGTCTTTATTCTGATTGTATAAGAAGAGATAATAGCGTTTGTTTAAGGTCTCTTCCACATATTTCTTATTCGTTTGTCCTGCGAGTCCTTCAAGGTTTTTGATGTACACATCACTACGATAGTATTCTTTCTCTCCGAAGTGAATACGTATTTGAGGGTTTACCATTTGCTCAAAGAAAAGGCGGTTGTCTCTTGCTTGCTCAAAGGTCTTATCCCAGTTTTCTGTCTTCTTGAGAGCTTCTAAGCGAATATATTCGTGTCCTTGGTTGCTGTAGGTTGTCGTCCTAAAGAGCAAGTTGCCTTTCATATCACGTCCTTGATAGACGAAGTTGGACGAACCTTTGAATCGGTCATTAACCAAATCGTGTAAGTAAGTATAGCTATCAAAGCTAAGTGTCGTACTGGTTGTCTGCGTAATGCTGTAAGAGCTGGTAAGCTTGTCGCTCTTGTCCGTTCCTTTGTATTCGGCAAGGACATCAACCTGTCCTGAAGCATTGAACTTCAAGAGGAAGAAATGCCCACCATAGCCCAAGCGAGAGCGGTAGTCAAAATCGCCAATAGTCTGCTTGACAGAGGAAAATATCATAGAGTCGCAACGAGAGAAATAAGTCATCTTCCAGCCGTTAGGGGCAGAAGTCAGCAAGCTTCTCAGCTCTTCTACCGAAGTCTGATAGCGTTCTTTGGGCGAAAGCTCAAAGGTATCCTCTTGATGACAAGAACTCAATGCCCCAAGCATTAGGAAGATGAGCGTCAAGTAAGCTCCTAACTTATTCGTTTTCATCATCATATTTTTTGTATTCATAGAGTCTGTTTAGCGTATATATTCTTAGGTCGTCAAGTTGGAACTTATAGACTTTAGCGAAGTATTCCTTGATTAACTTGAGCTTGCCGTCAATGACTCTGCGGGCTTTCTCGGCAGAGTCATTATCTCTTTTGTAACCCTCTTCGTCCCCGATGTAGAGGTCTTTATCTACGTTTAGGTTGGCTTTTAGCTTCGTTTTCAGCTCTACAGAGGTCGCAAGCAGATACATACTAAAGGTATCCGTAAAGTCGTCATCAACAGAACGCATTGCATAAGATGTCAAGAAGCCTTCTACGTTGGCATACCTCGTTATATCAAAGCGTTTTACTCGCTCCAAGTTTTCCAAAGCAAAGACTATGCTCTCGTCAGAACTGACGTAATCTTTGCGAGAGAACTGGACAAAAGTCTCGTAGTCATAAGCCTTGAGGTCTATCAATCGCTGAGCAAACTGATGAAGAAGCGAGCGATAGAGGACAAAGAAATCATCTTTCTTGCTTGGGTCAAAGTTATTGACATTGTAGATATAGAATTCAATACCTGTAGGTTTAGGAGCGGTAATAAGTTCCAAACCCGAAGCGTTCAGCCCTACACCACCGAAGAGGCGAATGACAATCGGAGCTTTCCCTTTGAGAAAGTTGGGGGCAAAGACTTCGTTTGTCTCGCAGAGATCCAACCAAAGATATTTGATGGCTTTCAGTACCGTTAGAGCCTTATCCAAGCGAGGTGGATAAGAGAAATTGCCAACTTCTTTGGCTTGCACGTCCCATTTGTAAACCACATCAATATTATACGGCTCAACAAAGTGCTTATTGATGTAGGCTCTTAGGCTCTTCTCCTCTTTGGATAGCTCTTCTTTTTGTATTGGCTTTGGGCTAAGAGCCTCATCACTCTTGCTACACGAGACGCAAGTCAGCGTGCAGAGCAGGCAAACCATTATATATTTGAGCGATTGTATATAATTCTTTTGTATCATTACTATATTATTTAATCAAATTCCTCCCAAACACTATTGCAATAGGTAATTCCCCCTTTGAAGGGGGCAGAGCCACGTAGTGGCGAGGGGGATGAGAAGGGACAAACTAAATGGGTCTGCGACCCTCATCCCTCCCCCCTCGTTTTCAACTCGGGGTACTCCCTTCAAAGGGAGAATTAACATAAGCCTATTATATCTATAAGGTTGAGAAATCATTTAAATCTTATTTTGACCAATGAGCAGAGCCTTTTTGTACACGAGGGTTGGCTTCTAATCCTCTATTAATTGCTTCGGCAGGTATCTGTAGAAGCTTGCGAGGGTCTTCCTTACGCAGGGGCGAATACAGAGGGTTTGAACTTTTACGGCTCACTGGTAAGTAGAAGCGACGAATGTCAAACCATCGCAGACCTTCTTCGTAAAACTCTTTCTGCCTTAGCTCGGTGATAATCTTAACCAAGGCTAATTGCTTGATCGTTAGTCCATAGAAAGGCGTATAGAGGCTGTAGTTCTTCGCCGAAGTAGAGAGCAACATCGTCCTATCAGGTACGGTGATATTGTACTTTGTCTTGAGATAAAGCGTCATATCCGATAGAGACTTGTCGTAGTTATGTAGCATTGCATAGGCTTCCATTCGGTTGAGAAGCACCTCATCAGTGGTGAAGAGCACGTTCGTAACGTATAGCTCTCTTGGACGTAAGCTCGTATTGTCCAGTATCATTGAACGCTCATCAAACTTGGCGATATACCAACCATTTGTAATCGGAGCAGGCGACTTCGTGAAGCGATAGGTAATCCTCAGATTAAGTTTCTTGAGAGGTCCGCTACTCATCAGCCCTTGTTTGTTGAAAATCTTATCCACAACGGCGAAATTCGGTGCGAATTTCTGAATCGGCAAGTCCCTCGTGATACGAGACTCTGTCGTCAGAAGCATTAGGTTGGCAGGCTCATCTTTGGCAAGGTAAGAGCGATAAAGATTTTCGTTGTTGAAGCGAAAGTCCTTTTCGTACTTCTGCCACGAGCGAAGCAAAACAGGTATGTCATAGCCCAGAACATAATTGGCATATTTGACCACAAGCGACCATTCGCCCTTGTAGAGGTAGAAGCGTGAAGCGAAGGCATAAGCTGCTTTTTTGTTGAAGTGGAACTTCGGACTTTGATAATAGCTGTCGTCCACCAAAGTAATCCCCAGCTTTAGGTCTTCTTCAATCTTATTATATACCTCTGCTACCGTTCCTCTTTTGTAATCTACCAAAGCATTTTTCTCTGGTTTCGTGAGGTAGGGGATACCCAAATCCGAAGTGTTCGCCCCACGATAAGGCTCTGCCCAGATATTCACAAGCATAAAGTGTAGGTAAGCACGCAGGAGGAAGGCCTCGCCATAGAGGGCTTTGATACGAGGTGTCTTGTCGTAAGTCTTGAGCAGTTCAAGAGCTTTATTTACTTGAGCAATACCTCGGTAGCAAGCATTCCAATAATGCAAAGGCGTATCCAAGTCCTCTTGGTCGTAATCTTCCCAAAAGTACATCGTCTCATTCAAGCGGAAGTGTTCGCCGTGCGTACGTTCGCCGACGTTGTCCGTGCGAGCTTCAAGGAAAGGAGCATAGCTTGCCATAGGGTAAGCTCCAGTAATCAGTTCGGCGATTTTTTCCTCTTTGTCAATGTTGATGTCATACTTTGAGTCAGGATTGACATCAAGGAAATTACAAGAAGGGAGCAGGGCAAAAATGCTAAGGGCTAAGAGCAATGGAGCTTTAGCGAAAAGAGATAGTGCCATCGCGTTGGCACTCCCGTACCACCCCGTTGGCACTTGCGTACCATCGCGTTGGTACTCAAGTTTCTTCACACTGGTACTAAGCCTGTTTAGGCTAAAAAAATTTTCTTCGGTCATTGAGCTTGTCGAAATGAACCGCTTTAGAAAAAACTTTTTTAGACATAGCAGTCGTTTCGACAGGCTCAACGACCGAAAACTCATATATATAGTTGATAAATAATTCATTAGAAACCTAAACTAAGAGTTAATGTATATTGCTGAGGTGTAGGCAAAGAGACGCCACCTGACTTGTAATACTCTGGGTCTTGTCCTCGCAATTTGCTATCCGAATAGATTAAGAAAGGATTTGTTACATTCAGCTTAATAGCGAATTTCTCCAAAGACATCTTCTTACATAGCTCCTTATCCAAGCGATAACCTAAAGAGACATTCTTCAGCCTTACGAAGCTACCATCGGCAACTCGCTCCTGTGAATAGTTATAAGTATTATATGCCTTCGTGATATTCTCTCGTCCAATGCGACGGATTAAGTCCTGCGATGGAATCACAGGTACGTCGGTCTTCAGTTCGTCAAGCGGATTGAGCCAACGATTGTAGTACTCTCCTGAGAAAACATTTAAGTCCTTAAACTCTGGATCAAAAGTAGGATTAAGGCGGATTTTGTTGCCTGCTTGCATTGTGATAAAGCAAGAGAAGTCCCAATTCTTGTAGCGAAGCGTATTGGATAGACCGCCAGTGATATTAGGCTCTATCGCTCCGTTGTAGATGAGATAGGTCTTACTATACTCTGTGTCTAAGAAGTCCGCCCCAGCAATCGCAGAGTTTGCACTGATATTCTGTGGATAAAGCCCGAAGTTGAAAGTAGGCAGACCATCTGTATTCAAGCCTTGGAAGTTGAAAGAGAAGAGTGAACCCTTTGGAAAGCCTACTATATTACCACGACCTTGCCCTGCAACCATATCAAAAGTATTGGGAGCGTTCAGCAAGCGAGTAATCTTTTGATTCATATAACTGAAGGTAAGCCCAGCCGTCCAAGAGAAGTCTTTCGTCTTGATGAGCTTGCCTTGCAGACTAAGCTCTACGCCACGAGTACGCATATCGCCGAAGTTGGCATACTTATAGTACTGCCCACCCACGCCCGAAGTGCGGATAAGGTCAATGAGGTCAAAGGCATTACGCTGATAGACATCAAGGGTCGCCGTAAGGTCATTGTCCAAGAAGCCAAGCTCCAATCCGACATTCAGCTCGTACATCTTCTCCCAAGTGAGGTCTCTATTCTCAAGGTGGATAATCTTCAAGATGTTCTCTCTATCATCAAAGTCTGGGCGAGGCATAATACCATTGACGAAGACAGCTTGTGAATTGATGGCTTCTTCGTTCATCTTCGCCGTGAGTCCGTAGCTGGCACGTAGGGCAAAGCGACTAAGGTAATGCACATCTTTCAAGAAGTCTTCCCCATCTATGTTCCACTTTCCTCCGATATTCCACGTGGGTAGCCACTTAGCACGAGAGGCACTGCCCGAAGCATTTGAACCCTCGATGTTGAAAACGAAATTAGCGATGTATTTACCCTCGTAGCCATAGGTCGCACTCGTGGAGAAAGTAATCCCTCTATCATAACGCTTATTCAAGCCAAAGTAAGACTTCCCTTCGTTGATAAGCTTATTGAAAACAAGCGGATTGGTGAAGATTTGATTGCCCTTGTCGTACTGAATGCCATAGCCTTGAAAGGGCGTTATCTCTCTATCAGCCGAACGAATTTCCGAGAAAGCAAAGAGCTTGATGTCGTGCTCGCCTAAGCGTTTGTGGTAGTCTGCCGAGAAACGACCCAAGATAGAACGCAGGCTTGTCTCGGTTTTGTTGAAAATACCTCCGTGCGTCAGGGCAACCTCTGGGCGAGCAAGTAAAGCATTATTGTCTTTGAGCAAATAGAAATTCTCCTTAGCTACTAAGGCATTTTCATTCGCTCGCCAAGCACCAATGACGTTAGAGCCTTCTTCAATGTAATGAGAGGTTGATGTCTTTGCTTGGCGTAGAGCAAAGAGGGCTTTCAGCTCAAGTCCCTTAATAGGCTTGTAAGTGATTTCGTTTTGCACCTTAAAGTCCAAAACGTCAATGTTCATATAGTTATGCTCGTACTCGTTGAGGATATTGAACTTCGCCCAGTTGTTGCGGTAGTAGGCGTAGTCTCCATTTGGGGCATAAGGGCTAAGCGTACGGCTTGTGCCAAGAGCGTAAGAGAAAGGGTTGATGTCAAAGTCTCGCTCAAAGCCTCCAAGCACGGTGTTTTTCTTTTGAGGGATTGTCCCTGTTGCCTTCTGCTTACGCATATTGCCCTCTATCGTCAGGCGAGAAGTGAACTTATCATTGATGAAAAAATCCGTCTTGAGCTTCGCAGTAAAGCGATTGACCTTGTCGGTGATTGTCCAACCAGCATCGTCGTACCACGCAAGAGAGGCATAGCTTGCCGTTTTCTTTGAGCCAGAAGAGAAGCTAAGGCTGTGGTTCGCAATGGGGTTAAGCGTGAATAACTCTTTGAACCAATCCGTATTGGCTCTGCCACGCTCTGCTAAGAAATTCGCACGAGCCTCTGCTGTATTTGGCAAAAGAAATTTGCCCGTTTTAGGATTGAGCGTCGTGATGTCGTGGTACATCTGATAATAAACGCCAGAGCGACGACCATACAAAGCCTGTTCCATAGAGAAATAACCCTTGCGAGCCATTTCTTCGTAAATATCCATTGTTTGCTCCGAGCCGAGCAAGTCAAAATGCTTGTAGCTTGGTCTTTGGCGAATGCTCCCTTCAAAGTTGTAATTAATTCGCAAAGGACTATCTCTGCGAGCGGACTTAGTAGAGACGACGATTACGCCGTTCAAAGCTCTTGCCCCATAGACAGAAGTCGCCGAAGCATCTTTCAGCACTTGAATGTCTTGAATGTCGGCTGGGTTTAGCCCTGCAATAGCCGAACTAATCAGCGTAACGGCATCGCCTGAAGCTAATTGGTCAAGGCTGATAGGCACTAAGTCGTCAAAGACAACGCCGTCAATAACCCAAAGGGGTTGCACATTCCCAATGATTGAAGCCCCACCACGGATATTGATACGAGGGGCAGAACCAAAGCTCCCTGAGACATTCTGAATAGAAAGTCCCGCAATACGTCCCTCAAGCATTCGTGAAATGTCGGGAATACCTTCAAGCTTAATGTCTTCAACTTTGACGGAAGAAGCCGCTCCAGTATAGACACGATTTTTGATTTTCTGATAACCAGTAATAATCGTTTCGTCCAAGGCTTGCACATTGTCTCGCAAGACAATCTTCATTGTTGCCGTTTTAACCTTGACGACCTTACGCTTCATTCCGATGAAGCTAAAGCGAAGTCTTTGCCCTCTCTTGACTTTGATGGCAAACTTGCCGTCTAAGTCTGTGGTCAGTCCTCGCCTTGTCTCAAGCACCATAATGGTTACCCCAGGGAGAGCGATACCTTTGCTATCAACGACTTCTCCCTTAACGGTCATTACTTCACCCTGCTTTTGTGCTTGAGCTTCCATTTTAGGCGACAAGGCTATTAGGAGCAAAGCACTAAGCAAAAAGCTAATAAAAGACTTTATTCTGTACATATATAGTAAACGATTATATTCTTAGAATTGATAATTGAAGCCAACATATACGCCTCTTGGGTGTCCTGCTCGCAAACCTGCGGGGTGGCGAGAGGTCAGATAGCGATTGTTCAAGAGGTTAATCCCTTTAAGCTTGAACTTTAAGCCCTTGTAGAGGCGAACGCCAAGCGAAGCATCAAGCAAAAAATGTGCTGGTATCTTATGACGCTCTGCCATTGCTCCCTGCCCAGGGACGGTACGCATATCGCCATTGTAACGCATTCCGACGTTGAGGTCAAAGTTCTTATGCTCAAGTCCTACCTGACCCGATAGGCTATGTTTGTAGATATAAGGTATTTCGTCTCCGATGAGTACCTGCCCCCACGACGAACTTAAAAACTTATTCTTCATCTCCGTATTGGTGTAGGTGTAGGAGAACTGCAAAGGCAACTTGAATGCCCATTCCTCTGGCAATGGTTGATAATTAACGAGGAACTCCAAACCATTCACAATGGCTTCCCCTACATCAAACTGCTCCAGCGTTCCAAGTCCGCCCGAAGCTGCGAGGTCGCTCCCCAACATATTGCTGTAAGCATTGTAATAACCAATAAGTTCGGCTTTCAGTTTGCGTGTAGAGAGGCGAAGTCCAAGCTCTGTATTGATACTGCTTTCGGCTTTCTGCTGATAACCAGCACTTGGCGGAGCAAAACCTTTGTGTACTCCTCCGAAAAGACTTAGGCTTCTCAATAGCTTGAAGTTCAGTCCAAGGCTGGGGATTAAGCTACGCACGTGGTTGCTTCTGTCAATGCGGTTGTACCCTGTACGCTTGTAGTCTTGCTTGCCGTAGTCTCGTTTTTCAAGCAAGACATCTTCATAACGCAAACCTGCCGTGAGGGTTAGCTTTTTGTAGGATAACTTTGTCAGTACGTACGAAGCCAATGCCTCGGCTGTTGTTAGGCGGTTAGCATTGATACTTGACTGCTGTCCTTTGCGTCCTGCTCGGTAGAGCTTCATCTTAGTCCCAATCATAGAGTAGCTGTCGTCCCATTGATAGCGATCTTCGCCGTCCTCGTGGTAACGCAAGCCACCCTCAAAGTTTAGATAAAGCAAACCTTTATTCCAGCGATACTCTACCTTCGTTTGAATACCACGACCGTAGTAATCACGATTGTTGGCTCTCAAGAAAAGAGCTTCGCCGTCGAAGTCTTTTTCCCCTTTTAGGATAGCAAGATAACGGCTGTTCGTCTCTGGATCGCTCAAGATCTCGGTAATGCCTTTCTTTTCGTACTTGCCATTGCCAGCACGCACGTGGCTGAGCTTGTACCAATTACGATGAAAATAGTTGTAATAAACTTGGCTTGTGATTTTGAGCTTAGGGATTGGGGTAATGAAATGGCTCAAGACAGTCTGATAATGCTCCGTCGTCATATTATCTTCCCTTGCCCCTGCGTAGCGGAAGTAAGTTCGCTTGCTGAAATCATCTTCACTTAGTCCGACATAGGTTTCGTCCGAGTCTTCATTGGCAAAGCCAAACTTTAGCTCTACAGCTTGCTTGACGCTTGCCGAAGGGCTTGAGTGCCAACGCAATTTTGTGATGAGGTCATTTCTTTCAAAGCCTGTGTCTTCGTTGTAAGGATTGTCTCTAAACCCGTCCGACTGATAGCGTAGATATTCCACGAGATAACCCCAATGACGGCTATCGTTACCGATATTAACGTGGCTCTTGAAGGTGTTGTAAACGCCATAAGAGACGTTGGCTTTGCCTGAGAAACGCTTAGGGATAGGCGTTGAAACCATATTAATCGCCCCCCCTGTGGTGAAAGGTCCGTACTGCACTTGCGAGCTTCCCTTCAAGACCTCAACGGCAGACATTCTCGCTGCGTTGGGGAAGTAATAAGCCGCAGGGGCAGAATAGGGTGCAGGGGCGGCGAGTACGCCGTCCTCCATTATGTTGATGCGTTCGCTTCGCTCGGCTTTTGTGCCTCGCAGACTGATGTTAGGTCTTAGACCAAAGCCGTCCTCTTCGTACATATTGACCCCAGGGACAGACTTGAGCATTCGGTTGATGTCGCTGTAGTCCATCTTCTGAATCTCTATAGGCGAGAGGTAATAGGCAGAACCCGTTCTATTGCGAGCTTTGAACTTGCTCCCAAGCATTTGCCTTGAATAGACGACTACCTCCTCAAGTTGCTTTTTATCCCAAAGGCTGTCTATGGTGCTTGTTTTGTCTTGCTTCTTGTTTTGAGCATAAAGATAGCCTTCGCTCACGAAAGAGAAGGCTAAAAAAAACGCAAGTAACGAATACTTGAACTTCATATATTATATCTATTCTCAGCAAGGTTTACACCTTGCCTTATTTTATTTATATTCATTATATTAGAAAGTTCTACAAAGATACGCAAGATAGAGCGATAAGCCAATAACGGATAATAGGTAAAATTCTAAAAAGCATACGCCCCGCCATACCTAAATGTAGGTATATCGGGGCGTGTCGCTTAGATGATGAGATCGGACTATTCTTTCAAGAAATCAGGGTCTAAATACTTAGGATTAGGGTATTTGTAGAAGCCTTCTCCTGTGGAAACGCCGAGCTTATTCTGGTCAATGAAGTTTGCTTTGTAGTAATCAACAACTTTCTGTCTCTTAGGGTCTTTCGTCTTTGCGACAATCAGCTGATTGATGTTATAAGCCGTGGTAATGCCCACCAAGTCCAAGATGGCACAAGGACCTATTGGAGCTCCTGTTGCTTTCATCCACGTTTTGTCAATGATTTCAGGGCTGGCAACATCTTCGACGACTAAGTCGCTGGCAGCGTTGAGCAAGGGGACTAAGAGAGAGTTGAGGATATAGCCTGCCTGCTCTTTCTTCAGGGGTAGGGGGAGCATACCAATGCTCTTGGCAAAGTCAATAATGATGTCAAAGTTTTTAGGGTCTGTGCCTGAATGAGCCATTACTTCGGCGGTGTTGCGAATCCAAATGTTGTTGGCAAAGTGCAAAGCTAAGAACTGACTTGGACGCCCTGTAGCCTCGGCAAGTTGGCTGGGCAATAGGGTAGAGCTGTTCGTAACGAAGAGGGCGTGCTTGGGGGCAAGCGTAGCTATTTTGTTATAAAAATCTACCTTAACGTCCATTCTTTCAGGGATAGACTCAATGACTAAGTCGGCATCTTTTACCGCTTCGGGCAAGTCGTTGGTATAGCTTAGATTCAGGGCTGTTTGGTCTATTTGCTCTTGCGTAGCGTTTAGGTCTTTCTTGAAGGCCTCGCTCAGGGCTGGAAATTTGGCACGAGCTTTTCGGAGTGTTTCTTCTCGTCTGCTGAAGACACTTACTTTATAGCCGTGGAAGGCAACTTGAAAAGCTATTTGGAAGCCTAAAACACCGCTTCCTACTACTGTTACATTTTTGATATTCATATGTTTTGCTTTTAAGTTATAAAAATGTCAAGTCTTATCGGCTTGTAAATGAGTCTTAAATGTTCTCTTCAAATTTACGAAAAAAAACGGAAGTCTGACAAGTTTATAGCTCTTCCTTTCACTGCGGTTTTGCTCCCAAGGTCTGTAACCTCACTCGCAAACCAGTCCTCAAGAGGCTAAGTCTTTTGTTTGTTGCAGAATATCAACAATATAGGTGGAAGTCGTAGTAGTCGGATTTATTTTTCCCCTTCAAAGACTTGAAGGGGGGGACTGCGACTGAAAGGAGCAGGGCGGGGTAGTGTGATGTCCCCGAATGAGACCATCTAACTCATAGTTCAAAAGGTCATACTACCCCGTCAGTTCAGTCGCTCCGCTCCCTCACTGCCACCCCTTCAAGTCTTTGAAGGTACTGTCTTAAAAAGCAAATAATTTAGGG
>PDWI01003526.1_pt1 | contig 21990 bp, 24 predicted proteins | sample 1430891 | NCBI WGS metagenome assembly PDWI01 (sample SAMN01162508, study PRJNA174530) | Oral metagenome, whole genome shotgun sequencing project. | biome: Marine environment; feature: Marine mammal; material: Swab sample of the gingival sulcus; isolation source: swab sample of gingival sulcus... | reverse complement strand
GCTGCCCATGCCGAACCAGATCATCGCCAGCATCACCAGCACCACCGGCGGCATGGTCATCAGCACCCAGTGCATCGGCGCCAGCAGCCATTTGACCCGCGGCTCGACCCCCGCCGCCATGCCCAGCACCAGCCCGGCCACGCCGCCGAGCGCGAGGCTGAGGCAGAAGCGCGCCATGGTGATGCCGGTGTGGACCCAGAAGTCCGCCGTGACCAGCAGGCCGAAAAGCCCGGTGAGCGTCTGAAGCGGCGAGGCCACCACAAGGTCGCTCGACACCGCCGCCAGCAGCCACCACGCCACGAGGAACAACGCGACCCCCAGCCCGCCCCAGAGCCGACGCGGGGTCAGCGCCGGGGCGGCGGAGGCCTGCGGATCACGGGTAGTAGAAGCCGTCATCGGGCAGCGCGCCTCCGACCGATTTCGGGGCCAGTTCGATGAAGGCGCCGAACATGGTCTCCATGTCGGAGCGCGCCTCGCCCGACGGCACCGCGTCGAAAATGGTGTGCTTCAGCGATTCCTCGAAGGCCGCCGCGTTCACGCCGGGCACGTATTTCGCCGCCAGCGCCGCGGCCTCGGCCGGGTTGGCCACCGCCCAGTCCACCGCCTCGTCATAGGCCTTGGCAAAGGCTTCCACCGCCTCGGGGTTGTCGAGAATCCCCGGCAGCGCCACCACACCGGCGTTGGGGAAACGATCCTCCCAACCCTCGATCTTGCCCAGCTCCGTCTGGATGTCGACCACCCGCGCGAAGTCCAGCCCCTTCTGCTTGCCCTTCATGATCACCATGGAAGACACCGGCTCGATCAGCAGCGCGTTCTTGATCGTCCCCGCCATCAGCCCGGCAACGATGTCGAGCGGCGAGCTGACATATTGCACGTCGAAATCCTCGAGCGGGTCCAGCCCCTGCGCGCGCGCGATGGTCTGGAAGATCAGATCCGGCTGGTCGCCGCGAAACGGCACATGCACCGTCTGCCCCTTGAGGTCCGACAGCGCCCCGGCCTCACCCTCGGCGCTGACCACATACATCACCCCCCAGATCGAGACATGCACCATCTTCAGGGCCACGCCCTTGTTGTAGAAGATCGCCGCCACGTTCGACGGCACCGAAGCAAAATCAACCGAACCGCTGGTCATCATCGCGCGCAGCTGGTCGGGGGTGTTCCAGATCGACAACTCGGTTTCCTCGGCCACCTCGTCGAGCAGGCCGTTTTCCATGATATAGGCCATCGGCATCACCAGCGGCGCGAAGGGGCTGGCCAGCGTGATCTTGTCGAGCTTTTCAGCCAGAGCCGGGGTGCCGAGGGCAAGCCCCGCTGCGACGGCAAGACCGAGAGTGTGTTTCAGCGACATGGATTTTCCTTTTCCGTCAAACGACGCCTGCAGTGTATGCAGAGCGCACAAGGAGATCGTCGCCACAATCCGGCCAGATCAGGCCCGCGAAAAACAAGCCTGACCGGGCGCAGACGAGGCCGTGGCGACCGGATCTTTTCCTGATCAAAACACTAGGCTTTTGACCGTGCCGCTGCAACCGTTTTCCCCACCAGGTTTCGGGGCTACGCCCCCGCTGCTCATCCGGGGACAAAGCCCCTTCGAAACGATGCCCCGAAGGAGATGCCCGCATGGCGTGGGCAGAAGTCGGCGAGCACCAGGATGCCGCCTGCGAACCGGCAGGTTGGTCTTGATCTCGGACATGGAAGAACCTTCAGGCGCGCCAGCGCGACGGTTCCCGGCGTGCCCCGCCTCACAGGTCCGGGTTCTTTTCCGGACGGCACCTCAAGCCCGCCCCGTCCAGCGGCGACAGGGGGCAAGCGTCACGCTGAGGCGGCGAGGGCAGAGACAGGCGGGTAGGGCGGGGCTTGCGCGAGACGACCTCGGGGACGCTGGCGCTGCCACGCAGCAGCCGGGCCGTGGCACGATCTCTCATGCCCATCAGTGCCTCGGCGGCGGCCATGGCCAACACCCGCAGTTCGCATCAGGTCGGCGCCGTGGGGCCAGACGCGGATCACATAGGGTTTCGGCAGGCCATCGCCGCGCGGGCCGCGCAGATGTTCGCGCCCGAACACATCCAGCGCCCCGGCCAATCCGGCTCGATCACCCGTTCCCATCAGGCGGCCATGGCCCGGGGAAGAGCACAGATCGAACACTCCGCCTTGGTGCGGACAGGTGGTTTCACCCACGACGACTGGGACTGGCTCTATCACGTCTCGTTTCAATCCGCCTTGGTGCGGACAGGTGGTTTCACCTAACCGTAAGCGTCGCGAAAAGCGTGACGCTTGTGTTTCAATCCGCCTTGGTGCGGACAGGTGGTTTCACCGGAAACGCGGGCTGGCAGCAGCAGGCACCGGGTTTCAATCCGCCTTGGTGCGGACAGGTGGTTTCACCGAAAAGCCCCAGCCCGCGCCCGACGCTTTCGGTTTCAATCCGCCTTGGTGCGGACAGGTGGTTTCACCGCATGTCGCGCGTTCCGGCCGTGGTCGAAAACATCGCGTTTCAATCCGCCTTGGTGCGGACAGGTGGTTTCACCTTACCCTCTGTATCCCCCTGATTGTCAATCTGAAAATAGCGCAAATTCCAAGGGGAAACGGCATCTCCGGCGTCTTTCCAAGGGTGGCGGGCATGGCGGATCCTGTTTTCCCTTCCTTTTCAGGGCATTATTGGTAATCTGAACCCGATTTCACGGTTTCGGGGAGATGTCATGACCCTACCCCAACAACAGAACCTCTGGCAAAGGCTTTTGTCCTACCGGGTGCTCGATGCCGCGTGGGAGAAGGTGCGCGCCAATGGCGGATCTTCGGGCGGGGACAATGTGACCATCCCCCAGTTTCAGGCCGGCGCGGGGCGGCGGCTGGCCGATCTGGCGCGGGCGGTTGAAAAGGGGGAGTGGTCCCCCTCGCCCTATCGCAGGGTGGAGATCCCCAAGCGCAAGGGCGGGGTGCGGACTCTGCGTATTCCGTCGCTGGTCGACCGGGTGTTGCACGGTGCGATTGCCGCGGTGCTGACGCCGGTGCTGGAGCCGCAGTTCGAAGAGGGCAGCTTTGCCTACCGGCCCGGGCGGTCGGTGAAACAAGCGGTGCGGGCGATCGAGCGCTGGCGCGACGCGGGCTATTGGCATGTGATCGAGGCCGATATTGTCGGCTATTTCGACGCGGTGCGGCACGACCAGTTGCTGGCCAAGCTGGAGGTGGCGTTGGAGGGGTGGCCAGGTGCGGGTGAGATCACCGATCTGGTGGCGCATATTCTCGTGCATCAGGCGATGGATTGTGGGGTCGAGGGCAAGGGTCTGGCGCAAGGCTCGCCCCTGTCGCCGCTGCTGGCGAACCTCTATCTGGACGCGCTGGACGAAGAGATCCACGGGCGCGGCATTCGGATCGTGCGGTTCGCCGATGATTTCGTGGTGCTGTGCAAGCGCCGCAAGAGCGCCGAGGCGGCGTTGGAGGAGGTCGAGGCCGTGCTGGGCGCGCATGGGTTGGAGCTGCACCCCGGCGGCACGCGGGTGCTGGATTTCGACCGGGGGTTCGCGTTTCTGGGCCATCTGTTCGTGCGCAGCATGGTGATGCAACAGGTGTCGGACCCCGAGGAAGACATGGTGAGCCTGCTGCGCGGTGTGGCCGAGGCAGATACCGCGCTGGCCGAAGAGATCAGCGCCGAAGCGGGCGCGGGCTACGACCGGGGCGACCGGGTGCTGTATGTGACCGAGCCGGGGCGGCGCGTGGGGCTGCGCAACCTCAGCTTTTCGGTGGCCAACAGGGAGGGCGAAGAAATCGCCGGGATCGCCCACAGTCGCGTCGACCGGATCGAGATCGGGCCGGGGGCTTCGGCGGACTGGGCAGCGGTGGAACTGGCGCTTGGCAGCGACACCGAGCTGGTGCTGGTGGATGGGCGCGGGCGGCTGACGGGGCGGGTTGCGCCGCCAACCACCGGCCCAGCAGAACTGCATCTGGCGCAGGCGGCCGCCGTGATGGACGAGGGCTTGCGCTGCGAGTTGGTGCGACGGCTGGTCGAGGCGCGCATCCGCAACCAGCGCACCCAGCTTTTCCGGCTCAACCGGCGGCAGGAGAACGCACAGGTGACCGCCGCACTGGCCGCCATGGGGCGGCACCTGCGCAAGCTCCCCCATGCCGGGGATGTGGCCGCGCTGCGCGGGCTGGAAGGGGTGACGGCGGCGGAATACTGGCCCGCGCTCGGCCTGCTGACCAAGGGGGCCGAACAGCCCTTCCGCCGTCAGCGCCCGGCCCGCACGGCGCTGAATGCGGCGCTCAACTACCTCGCCGCGCTGCTGGAACGCGACTGCTACGCCGCCACGCTTGCCGCCGGTCTGCATCCCGGTTTCGGCCTGCTGCACACCCCGCGCGACCGAGCTGATGCTGCCGTTTACGACCTGATGGAACCCTTCCGCGCGCCGCTGGCCGAGGGACTGGCGGGTTTCCTGTTCAACGCCAAACGCCTGCGGGGCGAAATGTTCACCCCCACCGACAGCGGCGTACGGATCTCGACGGCGGGGCGTCGCGCATTGATCACCGGCTATGAACAGGCGCTGGCCAAACGGGTGAACGCGCCGGGGCGCAAGGTGCGGCTGGCGTGGCGGCCAATGATGCGCCGACAAGCGCAGGACATGGCGCGGGCCTGCCGCAAGGGCGACGCCACCCTCTTCCGCCCCTATCTGATGGAGGCCTGACATGGCGCGCGGCGAAATGCTGACGGTGTTTTCCTATGACGTCTCCGCCAACAAACGCCGCCGCAAGATCGCGCGGCTGTTGGAGGACGCGGCGACGCGGGTGCAGTATTCGGTGTTCGAAACCCGCATGACCCGCGCCCGCTGCGAAGCCCTGTCACAACGGCTGGCCGCGCTTTTAGGCGAAGGCGACAGCCTGCGGGTCTATGTCATCGGCCAAGACGGCGAACGCCGCAGCCGCGTGTTCGGCGACGGTGCCCCGTTCGAGAGCGACGAGGGCTACTGGCTGTTCTGAGTTGGGGCGATCCGTTCTGGTGCGGACAGGTGGTTTCACCTTGTGATCCTTGTCAGGATGTTACACCTTGTCTGAAGGCGATCATCCTGGTTTGCGACAGTCCTCCTGGCAATTGGCATCATCGTTCTGATTTCCTTTTCCAGCACCTGTTTTCCAGAAGCTCGGGCGGGATTGTCGAAGTGAACCACTACCGGCATCAGCCGGCAGTGGTTCACTTCCACCGGGTTACGTGCTTCACCGGGCGCAAGATGGGCGGTGCATATGTCTGATCTTTTGCGGTTGAGCGACGAGCAGATGGCACGTCTGGAGACCTTCTCCCCCAAACCCGCGTCGATGACCGGCGCGTATTCTCTTCATCAATCACAATGGCTTGCGGTGCCGCGATGCTCCGAGCGCATATGGTCCACACAAGGCCCTCTACAACCGTTGGAAACGCTGGAGCGGCAAGGGTGTTTTGCGCAGATGATGGCGGGACTGTCTGCCGAGCACGGCGAGAAGAAGACGGTCATGACCGACGCGACCTGTCTGAAGGCTATCGCACGGCATCCAGTCCCCGACGGACGGGCGTGGGCGCCTGACCGGGCGCACCGGGGGGCAGGAACACAAGGCTGAACTGGCTTCCTGGCGATCACGTCCGCGGCGCCGACTGGTTCAGAGAAACGTTGCAAGACAAGGGGATACGCGCCTGCATCCCTGGCCGAAGGCAGCGCAGGAAGACCGCGCAACACGGCAACCGCCCTCTCGTGACACCGCCGCGCAACGCACTGCCGGGCAAGGATCGAGACCATGTTTGGCAGGCTCAAGGACTGGCGGCGTGTGGCGCCCCGATCCGGTCGCCCTGCCCTCGCAGGCCGCAACGGCCAGCCGCATGGAAACCCTGACCTGTCTGTCCGGCGCGACCCTGCTCGGGATCGCGCCGGCAAAACTCTGTGACACCGACGGACCACGCGGGGGGCAAGCTGAACGCGCATGGGGCCACGGACGGCGAAGGCACGTTCGAACGCGCCGGCGCGCACGCGCTTTACCTTGGAAGTCAGCCTTTGGGGGGATGTGGCTGGCCTTGAAGCCGCCGCCGACTGCATTCGACAGGGGCTGTTTCTGGCCGGGGTCAAACGCTCGGGCTACGGCGCGCTTGACTGCCTGCGGGACGGCGGGCGCTCGTTTGACATGACAGACCCAGAGGATGCCAAATCCTATCGCGCCCATGCCGGAAAGCGGCTCGGCGATGGGCCACGATGCAGCCTTCCGGCACGAACAAGGCCTCGGCTTCGGGCTGATACCTGCGCGGACAGATCGAAGGCCCGCTGCTGATCGGTGCCCACCGCGACAACGGTGCTGGCGGGCGGCAACCCTATAGCGAGGAGTGCATTGAATGGGGCATGGTTGCCCCTGCCAAGCCGACCCTGCCCGGCTCTTCCATCAAGGGCCCCCTGCGCATCGAACGCGCTTTTACCTCAAAGACCCCGACACCCACATCGAGGCCATTTTCGGTTGTGCGGCCACCGGCACTGACGGTGGGGCCGGGCTGCAGCGGTTTCATGATGCAAGGATCATCGGCGAGCGAAAAACCAGCCCTACCCATGCCAGCCTCGACCGCTGCACCTGCGGCGCACGATCCGGGGCGCTGTTTTCCGACGATATGCTCTGGCGGCCCAAGCTGACATTCGCATCGAGCAGATCGCCCGCTTCCTGACGAGGCCCGGCAAGCGTTCGCAAATGCGCTGGAAGACCTGAAAACCGGCCTGCTGGGCATCGGCGCGGAATGAGGCGAAGGGGCAAGGGCTATGCGAACGGACACCGCCAGGCTGCACAATCAACGCGTTGCAAAACGACGCTAAAGCTTTGAGCACGGTGCCAGACTCGGGGGCCGTTCCTGCTCGGAGCGCGATGCGGCTTTCGCAAATCAAGCTCAAGGAGTCGTCATCGGAAACCGGATATGCGGAAACACTTGGCAATCGCACCGAAAAGGCTGGCCAATCCCGTCAAGACCAGCTCTCGTCCGGAAACCGGATTGCCGTGACATCCGCGATGAAAAACGGGAAATACGCGTCGGTTCCGAAGAAGTTCCCGGCCTCTACATGGGTCGGCATCCGGTAGCCCCCGAAACTCTTGAACCCGGACAACACCCCGCCAAATGGCTGGATCTGAAACACGCCGTCGGGGTTGGCATTGCTCCAACGGGGAAACACAATCTGAACCGGACGGCCTTGCGCATCGACCGTGATGTCGACGGATTGCACCATGCCCTCATGGCGCATGGTGAACCGGGCGGTGTTGCCATCGACCGCGTCCCATGTCACGCTATGGCCGGGCAGGATCGCTTCAGGCGCCCAGAAGGCGGCTTCGGACACATATCGCCCGAACGCAGACCGGGCATGGTCCAGCGTCCCCCCGAACCGCGCCACAGGAACAAGCCCGTTCAGCCAGAAACGGGTCCAGCGACCGCTGTCCGATCCCGAGATGCGCCGAACCCCGGAGCCGCCGGACATCGCCCAGACGAAGCCATGCGGCGCAGCCAGAACCTGTTTTGCTTCCATATGCATGTAGTTCGGCTTGTCCTTGTCGCCCAAGGCAAATATCCCCTGCATCTCGATTTCCGAAACGGCATGGAGGGGTGTTCCCTCGGCGATGGCAAAGGTGAAATAGCGGCGCGCAGGTTCGGGCAGGTCCGCAACCATCTGGCGCGAAAAGCGGCGCGGAGCAGTGGGGTTCAATGCGCGCAGCCGGGCCATTTCGGCACGTGTCGCCCACGAATCCATCTGACGCCATGCCAGAAGGGTGAAGACTACTATCACAAAAGCGGCAGCAAGACCTGGCAGAACGGCTGTCATCAGAACCTCAGGTTGGGTTTTCCAGTTTATCAAGGGAAAACCTGGCGGAGAGACAGGGATTCGAACCCTGGGTGGGCTTGCACCCACAACGGTTTTCGAGACCGCCCCGTTCGACCACTCCGGCACCTCTCCGCGGGGGTCTGGCGGCTCATGTAACGGCAGGAGCGGGGGCTTGCAACCCATTTTCCGGCAAGAACGTGCCGAAAAGTGCCTTACTGCTGGACGCGGGGCCGCCGCGCGCGCAAAACCGCATGAAAAGCAACAGGGGAACCGCCATGAAAGCCTTCACCGTCCTTCTCCACGCCTTGGCTGTGGGGTTCTTCCTCGCCGCGCCCGCCGGTGCCGCCGACCGCGCCACCTTGCGCACCTTCCTCGAAGTGACCGGATTCGACGTGGCGATCACGTCGATGCAACAGGCGGCAATGGACAGCCCCGGCATTGTTGGCACCAGCGCGGACGACTTCGGCAGCGAATACACCCGTCTGGCCGAACAGGCATTCGACCCGGAGGCCATGCTGAGCCGCGCCCTCGACATGATGGAAGCGGTGATGCCCGACGAACTGGTCAACCACGGCGCCGCGTTCTACGCCTCCGACCTCGGCCTGCGCCTGGTGGCGGCGGAGAACGAGAGTCACAGGACCGACGACGACACGAAATATACCGCCGGCGACGCCATTCTCGCCCGGCTCGATGCCAGCAACCCGCGCCGCATCGAGGACTACCTCGCCATGAATACGGCGATCGGCGGAACGGACGCCTCGCTGCGCGCCATCGTCGAGGTGCAGGTGCGTTATGTCATGGCGGCGATGGCCGCCGGCAGCCTCGATCTCGCGGTCTCGGAAGGCGAGTTGCGCGAGATGATCGCGGCGCAACTGCCCATGATGCGGGAAGAAGCGCTCACCTACGCCCTGCTCGGTTCCGCCTACACCTACCGCGACTTCACCGACGAAGAGATCGCCGCCTATCGCGCCGCGCTTGAAGCGCCCGAAATGCGGCAAGTCTACGAGATCCTGAACGCGGTGCAGTTCGAGATCATGGCTGAACGCTACGAGGCTCTGGCGCTGGAACTGGGCAAGCTGACGCCGCAGCAGGACATCTGAGCTTTTCGTCTGCGGTGCGCGACGGGGCGAGGGGGCCGGCCCCCTCGCGCTCCCCCGGAGTATTTTTACCAAGATGAAAGGCCATGTGTTTCTTTGGTCCTGAAATACCTCAGGGGGTTTGGGGGACTGGTCCCCCAACGGAGAATCGTGCGCGCCGCAGGCGCTCCTTTTGCCAGCGCCGGGGCTTGACACTGGCGCGGTTCACGTTGATAAGCTGGGTTCCGGACGGGGAATCCCTCGCCCGGGCCAGTAGCAATTCGCCGATCAAGGCGCGCTGTTTGAAGGCGGCATCTGTCCAGAACGCCGGGGAACCGGGGCCGAAAGACGCGGAAAACAAGGAAGATCATATGTTTGCGGTCCTCAAGACCGGTGGCAAGCAGTACAAGGTCCAGTCGGGCGACGTTCTGCGCGTGGAAAAACTCGCTGCCAATGCCGGTGACAAGGTTCAGTTCAACGAGATTCTCATGGTCGGTGGCACCGTGGGTACCCCCTTCGTCGAAGGTGCGGGCGTCCAGGCCGAGGTGATCGACCAGATCAAGGGCGAAAAGGTCATCCATTTCGTCAAGCGCCGCCGCAAGCACGGCTCCAAGCGCACCAAGGGCCACCGCCAGCAACTCACCCTGCTGCGCGTGACCGACATCCTCGAGAAGGGCGCCGACGCCTCTGGTGTCATGGCCGCTGTCGGGGCCGGCTCTGCTGTCGTGGCTGCCGCTGCGCCGAAGAAAGCCGCTCCGAAGGCTGAAAAGGCCGAGGCGGGCGCCGCCGACGACCTCAAGCAGCTGTCGGGTGTCGGCCCGGCGCTCGAAAAGAAACTGCACGCGGCCGGTGTGACCTCGTTCGCCCAGATTGCTGCGTGGACGGCGGAAGACATCGCCGTATTTGACGAGAAGCTGAGCTTCAAGGGCCGGATCGAGCGTGAGAGCTGGGTCGAACAGGCCAAGAAGCTTGTTGCGAAGTAAGGAGAGAGCGAAATGGCACATAAAAAAGCTGGTGGTAGCTCCCGTAACGGCCGCGATTCCGCGGGGCGTCGTCTTGGCGTGAAGAAGTCCGGTGGCCAGGCGGTCATTCCGGGCAACATCATCGTGCGTCAGCGCGGCACCAAGTTCTGGCCGGGCGAAGGCGTCGGCATGGGCAAGGACCACACCATCTTCGCGACCGTCGAAGGCAAGGTGACCTTTGCCAAGGGCCTCAAACGCCGCACCTTTATCTCGGTAACCCCGCTCGCGGAGGCCGCAGAGTAAGCCGAACCCACGGCAGATGAATTTGAGGGGATCGGCTGAAAGGCCGGTCCCCTTTCCATGTTACGCCCGGACAAACGTGTTTCGGAGGAGGACGCAGGATGCAGGATACACCGATGCAACAGACCATCGCGGCGGAGCGCTTCGTGCTGCGCCCCCTGCGCATGGCCGACACCGGCCTGCTCACCCTTTACGCGGGCGACAAGCGCGTCGCGGAGGGCACGCGTTCCATCCCGCATCCGCTGCCGCCCGGCGCCATCGAGGCCTATGTGGCGCGCGCCCTGAGCGCGGAGCGCAGCGAGGATGTCTGGGCGGTCGACGGCGGCGAGAAGGGGAGCGAGCTGATCGGGGTCGTCAGCCTGACCCGGCTGGACCGCAACCAGTCGCAGCTTGGCTACTGGGTCGCGCCCGCTTTCTGGAACACCCATGTCGCCTCCGAGGCGGTGCGGGCACTGGTCGCGGCGAACCCGTTGTCCAACGCGGCGCTGTTCGCCGAGGTGTTCCAGGACAACCCGGCCTCCGCCCGCGTCCTCACCAACGCCGGTTTCGCCTATATCGGCGATGCCGAGGCGCATTCGGTGGCCCGCGGCGCGAATGTCCCGACATGGACCTACGTCCGGCAGATGGAGTGATGTGATGGACCCGCAGCGCGTCATCCACACGGAGCGGCTGACGCTGCGCCGTCTGGAACCGGCCGACATCCCCGCCCTCGTCGCGGGGCTGAACGATTACGAGGTCAGCAAGTGGCTGAGCGTGGTGCCCTTTCCCTATGCCGAGGCCGACGCCCGCGCCTTTCTCGACTACCTTGTTGGCGGCCCCGCTTTCGGCGGCTTCGGCATCCATGCGCCGGAGGGGCTGGTGGGTGTCGTCGGCATTGACAAAACCCTCGGCTACTGGCTGGCGCGCAAGGCTCAGGGCAAGGGCTACATGACCGAGGCGGCGCGGGCGCTGGTCGGGCATTACTTTGCCAGCACCGGTGCGGAGGCGGTGGAGGCGGGATATTTCGTGGGGAATGATGCGTCGCGGCGGGTGTTGGCGAAGCTGGGCTTTCGCGAAGCAAATCTTATGCAAAAGGTGAAGCCTGCGTCGCAAGATGCTGAAGTTGATATGAAAATCATGCGATTGGAGAGATCGTTTTTCAGCGTTGACACCGCGCCGGCGGGGCTGAACCCCGCACGCCCCCTTGAGCCGGGCGGGCTTTCCCACTAGGCACGGGGCAAGAAGAGGGGCCAGCCATGAAATTTCTCGATCTCGCAAAGGTTTACATCCGCTCGGGCGGCGGGGGCAACGGCTGTATCAGCTTTCGCCGCGAGAAGTATATCGAATACGGCGGGCCGGACGGCGGCGACGGCGGGCGTGGTGGCGATGTCGTGGCCGAGGCGGTCGACGGGCTGAACACGCTGATCGATTTCCGCTACCAGCAGCATTTCTTCGCGAAGAACGGGCAGCCCGGGCAGGGCGCGCAGCGCACCGGCAAGTCGGGTGACGCGATTGTCCTGCGGGTGCCGGTGGGCACGGAGATCCTCGACGAGGACGAGGAAACCGTGATTGCCGACCTCACCGAGGAGGGCGCGCGCGTGTTGCTGGCCAAGGGCGGCAACGGCGGCTTCGGCAACCTCCATTTCAAGTCGTCCACCAACCAGGCGCCGCGCCGCGCCAACCCCGGTCAGCCGGGCGTCGAGCGCACCCTCTGGCTGCGGCTCAAGCTGATTGCCGACGTGGGACTTCTGGGCCTGCCGAACGCGGGCAAGTCCACCTTCCTCGCGGCGACCTCCAACGCCCGTCCCAAGATCGCGGATTACCCTTTCACGACGCTGGTGCCGAACCTTGGTGTGGTCGGGGTCGACGGCGTGGAATTCGTCGTCGCCGACATCCCCGGCCTGATCGAGGGGGCGCACGAGGGGCGGGGGCTGGGCGACCAGTTCCTTGGCCATGTGGAACGCTGCGCGGTGTTGTTGCACCTCGTTGACGGCACGGCGGAGGATGTGGTGGAGGATTACCGCACCATCATCCACGAGGTGGAGAGCTACGGCGGCGTGTTGGCCGACAAGCCCCGCGTGACGGTGCTCAACAAGGTCGACGCCTTGCTCGAGGACGAAGCCGACGAGAAGCGCCGCGCGCTCGAAGAGGCGTCGGGCGGGCCGGTGCTGGCGATGTCGGGCGTGGCGCGGACCGGCACCGTTGAGGTGTTGCGCGCGCTGCGGGGCCGGATCGACGACGACAGGCTGCGCCGCAGGAAGGGCGACGAGGAGGACAGGCCTTGGACGCCCTGAAGACCGCCCGCCGCGTCGTCGTCAAGATCGGCTCGGCCCTGTTGGTGGACGGCGAATCCGGCGATCTGCGTCGCGACTGGCTCGCGGCGCTGGCGGCGGATGTCGCCGCGCTGAAGGCGCGGGGGGCGGACGTGGTGCTGGTCTCGTCCGGCTCCATCGCGCTGGGGCGCGGCACGCTCGGCCTGCCGCGTGGCAGTCTGCCACTGGAACAGAGTCAGGCGGCGGCGGCGGTCGGCCAGATCCGCCTCGCGCGCGCCTATGAAGAGGCGCTCGGGCCGCTTGGCATCACCACCGCGCAGGTGCTCGTCACCCTTGAGGACAGCGCCGACCGGCGCCGCTATCTCAACAGCCGCGCCACGCTGGAGATGCTGCTGGGCCTTGGTGCGGTGCCGATTGTCAACGAGAACGACACCGTGGCGACGGACGAGATCCGCTTTGGCGACAACGACCGTCTCGCCGCGCAAGTGGCGGTGACGGTGGGGGCGGACCTGACGGTTCTGCTGTCGGACGTTGACGGGTTCTACTCCGCCAACCCCAAGGACGACCCGGACGCGAAGCATTACGACGTGGTGCACGACATCACCCCCGCGCTGGAGGCGCAGGCGGGCGAGGCGGGCACCGGCATGGCCAAGGGCGGCATGAAGACGAAGGTCATGGCGGCGAAGACGGCCACCGCGGCGGGCTGTGCGCTGATCATCACGCTGGGGGTGCGGCTGCATCCGCTGCGGGCGCTGGAAGAGGGGGCGCGGCACACGCTGTTTCGTGCGCGGCTCTCGCCGGCGCGGGCGCGCAAGCAGTGGATCGGGTCGATGAAGCCGCAAGGGGCGGTGTCGATTGACGCGGGCGCGGCGGAGGCTTTGGGCCGTGGCAATTCGCTGTTGCCCGCCGGGATCACCGGGGTGCGGGGCGATTTCGGCCGGGGCGACCCGGTGGACATTCTCGGGCCGGACGGGGCGCGTCTGGGTGCGGGGCTGTCGCGCTATACCGGCGCGGAGGCACGGGCGCTGATCGGCAAGCATTCCGACGAGATCGAGGCGGCGCTCGGCTATGCGGGGCGCGCCGTGTTGGTGCATCGCGACGACATGGCGTTGTGAGCGCCGGGAAATTGTGCGCCTTCGGCGCGCAGGGATTGTCGGGTGGGGGCGCTGCCCCCACACCCCCGGAGTATTTTTCCAAGATGAAAGGGTTTGTCGCTTTGACGGTGGCGGGGTGGGCTGTCAGGATGGGGCGACAGGAAAGGGAGCGAGATGACGGATACGGTTGAGATGCGGACCCTCATGGAGGGGATCGGGAAACGGGCCAAGGCGGCGGCGGCGGAGCTGGCTTTTGCGTCCGGGGAGGCCAAGGCGGCGGCGTTGGAGGCGGCGGCGGAGTCGGTCTGGGCACGGCGCGGGGAGATCATTGCGGCGAATGCGCGCGATCTCGATTTCGGGCGCGGGAAGGGGCTTTCGCCGGCGATGATGGACCGGCTGATGCTGGATGATGAGCGCATTCAGGGGATTGTCGACGGGCTGCGCGCGGTGGCCGGGTTCAGGGATCCGGTGGGCGAGGTGATGGCGGAGTGGGATCGGCCCTCGGGGCTGCACATCAAGCGGGTGCGCACGCCGTTGGGCGTCATCGGGGTGATCTACGAGAGCCGGCCCAATGTGACGGCGGATGCGGGGGCGTTGTGTCTCAAGGCGGGCAATGCGGTGATCCTGCGGGGCGGCTCGGAGAGTTTCCATTCGTCGGGGGCGATCCATGCCTGTCTGGTGGACGGGCTGAAGGCGGCCGGGTTGCCCGAGGATGCGATTCAGCTCGTGCCGACGCGCGACCGGGCGGCGGTGTCGGAGTTGCTGCACATGGTCGATTACGTCGACGTGATCGTGCCGCGGGGCGGCAAGGGGCTTGTCGGGCTGGTGCAGCGTGAGGCGCGGGTTCCGGTTTTTGCCCATCTCGAGGGCATCGTGCATGTCTATCTCGACAAGGCGGCGGATGCGGCGAAGGCCAAAGCGGTGGTGATGAATGCCAAGACGCGGCGCACCGGGATTTGCGGTGCGGCGGAGTGTCTGTTGGTACATCGCGACGCGGTGGCGCTGGGGCAGGCGGTGATCGACGATCTCATGGCCGCGGGCGTTGAGGTGCGCGCCGGCGACGGGCTGAACGGCTCGGTGGCGGCGACGGAGGACGACTGGGGCAAGGAATACCTCGACAGCATCATCGCCGCGCGGATTGTCGATGACGTTGACGGGGCGATTGCGCATATCAACGCGTATTCGTCGCATCACACCGAGGCGATTGTCACCGAGGACGATGCCGCCGCGGCGCGGTTCTTCGAGCGGATCGACTCGGCCATCCTGATGCGTAACGCGTCGACGCAATTCGCCGATGGGGGCGAGTTCGGCATGGGCGCGGAGATCGGCATCGCCACCGGCAAGATGCATGCGCGCGGGCCGGTGGGGGCGGAACAGCTCACCTCGTTCAAGTATATCGTCGAGGGCGACGGGACGGTGCGGCCCTAAAGCGTTAGCTGTAGGTGCGTTTCGCCGTGCGTGACCGACACCGGGCCGGTGGCGGCGAGCAGGGCGAAGTGGATCTGTGCGGGCGTCGGGGCGATCGGCGTGGCCGGGTTGGCGAGGTGGTCCCACAGGGGGGCTTCGAGGCGGAAACCGGCGGCTTCGGCGTCGAGGTGCCAGTGGGCGTCCTGCGCAATCGTGATGCGGCCGCCGCGCGGCATGGCGCTTTCGAGGCACATCAGCGCCAGCAACACCCGCTTGGCCTCGGCGCGCAGCGGGTCGCCCTCGGCCAGCCATGTGACCTCGGGGGCGCGGGGGCCGGTGCGGTCCGCCAGCAGGGCATGCAGATCGCGCAGCGGGACGCGCGCTCCGGGTGCGGCGGCGCCGAAGGCGATGCGGAACAGCTTGATCCGGTTCGCGGCATGGTTCAGGGAATCGGCGATCAGGCTCAGTTCGGGGCTGTCGGGCAGGGCGGTCAGTTGCAGCAATTCCACGCCGTTGCCGATGGCGCCGATGGGCGAGGCAAGGTCGTGGGCGATACGGGAGCCGACGAGGGCGGCGAGGTCATCGGGTGTGGGCATGGCGGGCCTTCGGGAAGGGAGAGAAGATGAACGGTATTGCGGCGATCCTTGAACCGGGGATGTTGGTGCGCCACCCGCGGCAACCCGATTGGGGCGTGGGGCAGGTGCAGTCCAACATCGGCGGGAAGGTCACGGTGAATTTCGAGCATCGCGGCAAGGTGGTGATCGACAGCCGCCACGTGGCGCTTGAACTGGCAGGATATGGCGGCTGAGGCGACATGGCGCGAACCTAGCACAACGCAAGGTTGATGCAATCCCGAGGGCCGGTTGCCAAGGGCGCGCCTGCGCCATAGAACCCCGCTGAAGGAGGCTTCGAGCGCAGGATGACAACCCATATTCCCGATTTTGAACTGCGTCTTGCGCGCGATGCGGCGGATATCCGTGACGGTCAGCGGCTGCGCTACGAGGTCTTTGTCGAGGAACTGGGCGCGGGCGGGCTGCTGGTCGATCACGAGGCGCGGCTGGAGCGCGACGTCTTCGATGACCGCTACGACCACCTGCTGCTGTGGGACCGCGCTGCGCCGGGGTGCCCTTGCGTCGGGGTCTACCGGATGATGCGCGGGGAGCGGCTGGCGCCGGGCGAGCGGTTCTATTGCGAGGACGAGTACGACCTCGGCAAGCTGCGCGCCTCGGGGCGGCGGTTGCTGGAACTGGGCCGTTCGGCGGTCCACCGCGACTACCGGGGCGGCATGGCGCTGGCGCGGATCTGGCGCGGGCTGCTCGACTACGTTGAAGAACACCGGATCGAGGTGTTGTTCGGGGTCGCCTCGTTTCATGGCACCGATCCGGGGGCCTATGCGCAGACCCTGTCGCTGCTGCATTACCAACACCTTACGCCGGAGCCGCTCCGGGTGCGGGCGCGGGCGGAGGGTTTTGCGGCGATGGACGTGTTGCCGGAGGCGGAGATCGACCGGGTGGCGGCGATGCGCGACGTGCCGCCGCTGCTGAAGGCCTACCTGCGGATCGGCGGTTGCGTGGGCGAGGGGGCCTTTGTCGACCGGGTGTTCAACACGACCGACGTCTGCGTCGTGGTCGATGTGGCGCGGGTGCCGGCGCGGGTGCGGGCGATCTATGAACGGGTGGGGCGGCAATGAGTTACATATGGGACGACGGATGCGCGCCGGAGCCGGTTGCGGTCGGGGCGTTCGGCTGGGGGCTCGTGGCGCTGCGCGGGGTGTCCGTGGTGGCGGTGATGCTGGCCGGGCTGGCGCTGATGCTGCTGTTGCGGCTGTTGGAGCGGCCGTTGTCTGGCCTGCGGCGGCCGGTGACGCCGTGGATCACGGTTCTCGTGTGCCGGCTGTCGCTGTGGCTTCTGGGGATCCGGCTCGACGTGGAGGGCGCACAGATGCGGCGCAAGGGGGCGGTGGTGGCGAACCATGCCTCGTGGCTCGACATCCTCGTGCTGAACGCGCGCGGGCGGGTCTGTTTCGTGGCCAAGGAGGAAGTGGCGGGCTGGCCCGGGATCTCGTGGCTGGCCAGGGCCACCAGGACGGTCTTCATCAAGCGCGACCGGCGCGCGGCGGCGGAGCAGGTGGCGCTGTTTCGCACGCGCCTGCTGGCGGGGCACAAGCTGCTGTTCTTCCCCGAGGGGACGTCGACGGATTCACGCCGGGTGCTGCCCTTCCGCCCGACGCTCTTTGCCGCTTTCTTTGACGAGGCTCTACGCGACGACATCCACATCCAGCCGGTGAGCGTGGCTTACCTCGCGCCGGCGGGGCAAGATCCGCGGTTCTACGGCTGGTGGGGCGAGATGTCGCTTGGCGAGTCGCTCGTGAAGGTGTTGGCGGCGCGCCCGCAGGGGCGTGTGCGGATGGTGTATCACGCGCCGGTGGCGGTGCGCGATTTCGCGGGGCGCAAGCAGTTGGCGGCGCATTGCGAAGCGCGTGTGCGTGAGGGGCTGGAGGCGGCGTTGAAAAGGTGAGCGGCTGCGCCGCGCACGATTCCCGGTTGGGGGCCAGCCCCCAAACCCCCGAGGTATTTTCGGACCAAAGAAGCAGTCACGCGCGCGCGGCGGCGAGGGCTTTGAGGGCCTGGACCGGGTCTTCCATGTGCCAGATTTCTTCGCCTATGGCGAGAAAATCGGTGACGGGGGAAAGCTGGCGGATCAGATCGGGGGTGAGGACGCCCTCAGCGACGACCGGGACTTCGATCATCTCGCTCCACCAGGCGAAGAGGTCGTGCCCGGCCAGAGTGCCGTCGCCCAGCGTCGCGCCGCCGACCGGGCCGAAGGCGACATAATCCGCGCCCTGTTCGCCCGCCACCATGCCGTCGTGTTGCGATGTGCCGCAGAAGGCACCGACGATGGCATCGGCGCCGAGATCCTTGCGGGCTGCGCGTACATGGCGGGGGCCGTCAGCGAAATGCACCCCGTCGAGGCCGTGGCGCTCGGCGAGGATCTGGTGTTCGGTGATGACCGTGGCGATGTCGCGCGCATGGGCCACTTCGCGCAGCGCGTCGCAGGCGCGCCCGAGGGTGGTTTCGTCGCGGGTGGAGAGATCCAGCCGCAGGCAGGCGATCTCCACACTGTCGAGCACGCGGGCGAGCGTGTCGGGGAAGGTGGCGAGGTCGATCTGGGGCGGGGTGACGAGGTAAAGTTGCGGCAGCTCGGTCTGGTCCATCGGGCGCTCCTTGAGATTCGCCGCTTCCTAGCTGCTTTTTCGCCGTTTGGCTACGTCTTGCAAAGGGCTGCCCACCCGGCGTATCAGGCGCGCACCAAGGGAGAAGTGTCATGGCAGAAGCGCCGAAGGGGCCGGTCCCCGCGATCATCCTCGTGCGTCCGCAGATGGGCGAGAACATTGGCGCCGCCGCCCGCGCCATGCTGAACTTCGGGCTGGACCGGATGCGCATCGTTGCCCCGCGCGACGGCTGGCCGAACCCGAAGGCGGTGGCGATGGCGTCGGGCGCGGGGCGTGTGCTCGACGAGGCGGCGCTGCATGACACCCTGGGCGCGGCGATTGGTGATTGCGACTTCGTCTTTGCCACCACCGCGCGGGGGCGCGAACTGGCCAAGCCGGTGCTGTCGCCCGAACGCGCCATGGAACAGGCGCGCGCGCTGGTGGCGGCGGGCAAGAAGGTGGGCGTCCTGTTCGGGCCGGAGCGGGCCGGACTGGAGAACGACGACATCGCCCGCGCCAATGCCATCGTGACGATCCCCGTGAACCCGGAATTCTTCTCGCTCAACCTCGCCCAATCGGTGCTGCTTCTGGCTTACGAGTGGCGCCGGCAGGGCGGTGAAGTGGCCCACGAACGGCTCGCCAACACCGATTTCGCCACCGCCATCGAGGTCGAGAAACTGGCCGACCACTACGAGGCCGAACTCGACGCCTCCGGCTTCTTCTTCCCCGAAACCAAGGCGCCGGGGATGAAGCTCGTGCTGCGCAACATGTGGTCGCGTCTCGCGCTCACCCGCTCCGACGTCCAACGCCTGCACGGCCTCCTGCGCCAGCTCTTGCGAAACCGCTAACCCCTTCTTTGGTCCATAAATACCTCGGGGGTTTGGGGGTGGAACCCCCAACAAGCAAATCGTGCGCGCCGCAGGCGCTCAACCTGCCCGCCGCGCCGCCGCGATCCAGACGAAGACGAAGACCAGCGAACCGACCGCGTTGAGGTTGGCCATGGTGATGTCGAGCAGATCCCACGGGATCGCGTCCGACATCCGCCACGGGATCTCGTCGCAAAACACCACCGGCTCCGATTGCAACTGCGTCAAAAGCTCGCCGGGGCTGAGCGCGGTGATGTCCTGCCCCGAGCCGGAACAGGAGGCCGGGCCGGGCCACCATTTGCGCTCCACCCCGGTGTGGTAGAAGCCGATGCCCGACGTCGTGGCCGCCGCCAGCGCACCGGCCCAGGCGAGCGGGTAGAACCGCGTGGCCAGCACGACAAGCCCCAGCACGATCGCCGTGTAATGCGGGTAGCGCTGGTAGTAGCACAATTGACACGGTTCGTAGCCGAGCGCCTGGAAGGTGTGGGCGCCGCCGGCGCAGGCCAGCGAATAGAGCAGCGCCAGCGCTACGAGTTGCCGGGGGGTGAGGGATTTCCAGAGAGAGAGCAGGGCGTTCATAGGTATTTCACCGCGTAGAATCCGCCGATCAAGAGTATCACGAACAGGGTGAACATCAAGCCCAGCCGCTTCTCGATGAAATCGCGGATCGGCGGGCCGAACTTCCACAACAGCGCCGCGACGATGAAGAACCGCAGCCCCCGCGCCACCACCGACGCCGTCATGAAGGTGGCGAAGTTCAGTGCCGTCACGCCCGACATGATGGTGATGACCTTGTAGGGGAAGGGGGTCACACCCGCCACCAGCACCGCCCATGCGCCGTAGGAATTGTAGGTCGCGGAAAACTCCGCCATCGCGTCGGCCTTGCCGTAGAATTCCAGCACCGGCTGGCCCACCGTTTCGAACAACCCGTAGCCGATGTAATAGCCCAGCATGCCCCCGATCACCGAGGCCACCAGCGCCACGCTGGCGATCAGGAAGGCGCGGCGCGGTGCGGCGATGATCATCGGGATCATGATGACGTCGGGCGGGATCGGGAAGAACGAGCTTTCCACGAAGGCGACCGCCGCCAACACCCAGAGCGCGTGGCGGTGTTCGGCCATGGAGATGGTCCAGTCGTAAAGTCGTCTCAGCATGTCGCCCCCCGATTTCGGGTTTTGCACCATGCGGGGCGGGCAGGGTCAAGCGGCGAATGCGGGCAAACCCGAGGTTGACGCCGCCCGCCCGCGCGGCTAGACCGCACCGGCGTGCCCGAGTGGCGGAATTGGTAGACGCAGGGGATTCAAAATCCCCCGGTAGCAATACCTTGTCGGTTCGAGTCCGACCTCGGGTACCACGCAAAATCAACAGCTTGCCAGATGTGCGACGCCCCGGCGGAGGGATGCGCCACAACGCACCAGAGAATCGTCTCTGGCTGGCCGGCTTTGGGGGTGTGGTAGGCCCGGCAGGACTTGAACCCGCAACCAAGGCGTTATGAGCGCCCTGCTCTAACCAATTGAGCTACAGGCCCACCGTGCGTTTGCCATAGCATGTCACCCGCTCCGGTCAAGCGCGTTGCGTTTTCGGCCCCCTTGCGCTAGGCCCTGCGCAAGCAAACCGGGGGCTGCCATGACCGACGCAAGGAACGCAATCACCTACGCCGATGCGGGGGTCGACATCGACGCCGGCAACGCGCTTGTCGAACGTATCAAGCCTGCCGCGCGGCGCACGAACCGTCCCGGCGTGATGGCCGGGCTGGGGGGCTTCGGCGCGCTGTTCGATCTCAAGGCGGCGGGCTACAAGGATCCGGTTCTGGTCGCCGCGACCGACGGGGTCGGCACCAAGCTGCGCATCGCGATTGACACCGGCAATGTCGACACGATCGGCATCGACCTCGTGGCGATGTGCGTGAACGACCTCGTCTGTCAGGGCGCGGAGCCGTTGTTTTTCCTCGACTATTTCGCCACCGGCAAGCTGGAGACCGACAAGGCCGCGCGGATTGTCGAGGGCATTGCCGAGGGCTGTGCGCGCTCGCTTTGCGCCCTGATCGGCGGCGAGACCGCCGAGATGCCGGGCATGTATGACGCCGGCGACTTCGACCTCGCGGGGTTTGCGGTCGGCGCGCTGGAGCGGGGGCAGACGCTGCCTGCCGGTGTCGCGAAGAACGACGTCCTGCTCGGGCTGGCCTCGGACGGGGCCCATTCCAACGGCTATTCGCTGGTGCGCAAGCTGGTGGAGGTCTCGGGGCTGGGCTGGGAGGCCGATTGCCCCTGGGGGCCGGGCACGCTGGGCGAGGCGCTTCTGGCGCCGACGCGGCTCTACGTCAAGCCCGCGCTGGCGGCGATCGGGGCCGGGGGCGTTCACGCGCTGGCGCATATCACCGGCGGCGGGCTGACGGAGAACCTGCCGCGCGTGCTGCCCGAGGGGCTGGGCGCACTGGTGGATCTCGACTCGTGGGATCTGCCGCCCGTGTTCAGGTGGCTCGCCGAGACCGGCAACATGGAGGAATCCGAACTGCTCAAGACGTTCAACGCCGGCCTTGGCATGGTGCTGGCCGTCGCGCCTAAGCAGGCCGCTGCCGTGCGCGCCGCGCTGGAAGCTGCGGGCGAGACGGTGTTCCAGATCGGCCGCGTGCAGCCGGGCACGGGGGTGCGGACCCTCGGGAGCCTGCTGTGAAACGTGTCGCCATCCTGATCTCCGGGTCGGGTTCCAACATGGTGGCGCTGGCCGGGAGCATGACGGGCGATCACCCGGCGCGCCCGGTGCTGGTGGTCTCGAACGTGCCCGGCGCGGGCGGCCTGGCCAGGGCCGAAGCGCTGGGGATCGCGACGGCGGTCGTCGACCACAAGCCCTTCGGCAAGGACCGTGCCGCCTTCGAGGCCGCGCTCACCGAGACCCTTGAGGCGGCCGCGCCCGACATCCTCTGCCTCGCCGGGTTCATGCGCATCCTGACCCCGGCCTTCACCACGCGCTGGGCGGGGCGGGTGCTCAACATCCACCCCTCGCTGCTGCCGAAATACCCCGGCCTC
>PDWI01004791.1_pt1 | contig 22002 bp, 14 predicted proteins | sample 1430891 | NCBI WGS metagenome assembly PDWI01 (sample SAMN01162508, study PRJNA174530) | Oral metagenome, whole genome shotgun sequencing project. | biome: Marine environment; feature: Marine mammal; material: Swab sample of the gingival sulcus; isolation source: swab sample of gingival sulcus... | reverse complement strand
ATTATTTGAAAGTTGAAGATTGGTATTTAACAGAAGCGATTGATAAAAATTTTTCCAATATTTTAAACAAAGCACAAGAAGAACGTCATTTTGTAGAGCGACTTTTATTTACTAATGCAAAAATACCTTTCAAAATAGATCGTCCAAGCATAAAACTACTGCACACAAACGGTTTAATCAAAAAGGATAAAGATGGTTATGTAGCATTTTGGGTGCCATTTTACAAGAAACGTTTGTATGATGCTTTTTACCCATATATGAACGGAGAACAAAGGCAAATAAGCAGAACCATATTTATTGAAGAATATTTTACAGAAACAGGAGATTTAAAACTTGAAAAACTAATAGAGAATTATAAAGAGTACATAAAAAGACGTGGTTTTAATCCTCACCGCGAAAAAGACGAAAACGGAAATTATAAATCAATAAAAGAAGCAGCCTTAATTTACAGCTTTGAAACTTATATTCATGCGTTTATAACCCAAACAGAAGGTAAAATATATAGAGAAGCACATACAGGTTTGGGGAAAAGTGATATGATATTAAATGTGAAGAATAGAGAATATTTAATAGAAACAAAAATTTATTATGCACCCAAGCAATTTGAAGATGGTAAAAAACAACTTGCTTACTACTGCAAAAGCCTTAATCAAACAAAAGGTGTTTATCTTGTATATTGTCCAAACGAACGAAACAAAATGGTAGAATAAAAGATACACAATACTATTCTTAACGCAATTTGCCGTTAATGGGTAGATAAATTAACAAGGGAGCATGCTCCCTTGTTTGCTGTTAATGGATAGATAGATTAACAAGGGAGCATCCTCCCTTGTTAATCGGGTAGCAAGTATATACATTGCATGCAATATCTCTATCTGTTCCATAATATATTGTATAGAATGTATCTAAAGTTTATTTTTCGTTGATACTTTCTAATTGTTCTTCATCCTCTTCTTTATCGATGGGTTGCTCATCTTCATTAGTTGACTTAGCATGTCTTTGATTTAATATGTTATTCCATTTGTCGATAGAGGTATCTATTTTTGAAATAAATAAAGTAAGCTCATCTGATGGCTGCAATATTTCCATTGCGGATATTATTTTTTTCATTTCTTTAAATATTAAATCATTTGATATTCGTATATCTCTTGTGTTTAACTTTAAACGAGAAGCATATTCATCACGACGAGCAGTATACGCTTCTAAGAACTCTTTGTTTATATTATCTAACCAGCCTACCCATTCCGACAAACCTGTCAGGGTAATAGCATCAGAGTATTGTGCTAATTGTAATTCTTCTATAAAGTTTTGTATTTCAGCAGTCTCTTTTTGGTAGTTGTAATTTACAAAGTTACCGTATGTGTCTGTTACGAGCTTAATTTTTTGTGCTGCTGTTTTTACATTTTCATTGAGAGAGCATAATTCACTTTTTAAACGAAACACCAAACCTTGATATATAGTATCTCTTAATTCGTCAAGTTTTATTAGTTGTTCTGTATACTCGCTCTTTTTAATTTCTTTTTGCGATAACTTCTCATCTTTAACGCCTTCTGCTAATTTAATTGTTAGTTCGTTAAGCTCAGGGAACTTTGTTTCATTTAATAATAATAACAAATCATTCATAAAGGCTAAATGTTCTGCATTTTGTAATCTTGTTGTAAGTAAACTTTTCATTTTAATTGATTTTAATTTGATTAATAAATTGGGGTTATATGGTTAATACCATTTATATTTTAAACTTTTTATATACTCAAAAGGTCTTAAAAATATTTCTTGAGCTTGTTGAATAGAACATTTTCGGTATATTTTAATATTTCAAAGGCTTCATATATTCTTTTATAAAGTAAGTTTTATAATTAAAATGTTATTGATAATGATTTATTAAGCTATTTATAGAAGTTAAAAGCAGCTTGATAGGTCGTTAGCAAGTCTCTCAGAAAACCAAAAGTAGCTTGCTAAGTCGTTAGCAAGCTATTCTGAGAGTTAAACGTAGCTTGCTAAGTTGTTAGCAAGCTATTCTGAAAGTTAAAAGTAGCTTGCTAAACTGTTAGCAAGTCTCTCAGAAAATTAAAAGTAGCTTGCTAAGTCGTTAGCAAGCTATTCTGAAAGTTAAAAGTAGCTTGCTAAGTCGTTAGCAAGCTATTCTGAGAGTTAAAAGTAGCTTGCTAAGTTGTTAGCAAGCTATTCTGAAAGTTAAAAGTAGCTTGCTAAACTGTTAGCAAGTCTTTCAGAAAATTAAAAGTAGCTTGCTAAGTTGCTATCAAGTCTCTATAAAAATTAGAACTAACTTATTATACTATTACATTTCATTTATCAATATCCTATTCTAATATAAGTTGATACAAAGCTACTATAAAAAATATTAAAAACAATAACTCTATATGGAAATTATTTAAAAAAAATATATATTTATTAATAGTATATATATGTTGTATATAATTATATAATAATAGGAGGTGGTGTGTAGGTATATTATATGCAATGTTTCTATCTTGTATATGAAATGTTGTGTTAATTATATCGTAATAACAGGTAGAGTATAGAGGTATTACATTCAATTACACAATAACATATAGCAGCGGATAGAGGCATTGTATGCAATGTCTCTACATTATCAATGAAATATTATATAAATTATATTATAATAAGGTGTATGATATATAGCTGTTGCATGCAATTACATAACAATAGGGTGTAGCAGGTAGAAATATTGTATGCAATATATCTATATTGTTAGTAATATAGACAATCACAGAGCCATTACATAGAATATATATACATTGTCAATTAATATCAGTGTGAAGATTGTGGTTTAAAGCAAAAAGCCCCGGGTATAATTCCCACTTTGAAAGTATCAACACGTGTGCCATCGGGTTTGTAGCGGTATACTATGCCGGGTTGAACATAGTCTATGGCATCGGCAACATATACTTCGGAGGTGTAAGGGTCTACCTCTAAACCATAATAGCCCCCGGAGTAAGTTCCCGTATAAGGGCTTTCTATAAATATTTCGGGTTGCTCATTGGAAAAGACAGCATGCCGATATATATGCCTGTTTATAAAATACAATGTGTCTTTCGTTCCGTTTAGTTTTACTTCCGAAGGCCAGTCATCGAAAGCAAATCGGAAGATTTTTTCCACCTTGCGTGTTTTGGCATCTATGCGAATTAAACCCGGTGTCTCTTGTCCGTAGGGACTTTGATGATAACCCCCGTCGGTTACTGTCCATATTTTGTCGTATTTGTCTATTACCAAAGAGGTAGGCTGTTTGAGTACTTCTATGGAATCAACCACTTGGTCTGTTTCGCTGTCTATCACAAGTATTTTATTATCGTAACTCCAGCAGTTGGTGAACACATATTTATCGTATTGTACCATCTGCTCGGTTGGGTGTTGATAAAATTGAGCGTAGTGGTTGTTTACATTTATAGCGCCGGTAACTTCAAAGGTCTCGGGATTTACCACCGCTATAGATTTTGCATACAAATCGGTAACATAAGCCTTTGTCTTACTCAAAAAATGTATGTATCTGGGTGAAGTCAAGCCTGTTATCTTACCCACATATTCAAAAGTATTTATATTTATTACATATATTTTGCCGCTGTTGTTTACCACAATATAGCCCAAACTATCGCGTATTGCCATAGATTGAGCCACATCACCGAGTGGTAAAGAGTTAGTTTCGTAGAAAATATTATTGAAAACTTCATGGGTTTCCAAGTCATAGTAAGACAGTGAGGCATTGCCATACATGAAGTTACCTTCATTGGTTATAAAAAGCCCTTGACTTGGTGCTCTATATATAGGTTTTTCAAAATCCCAAAGTTTATAATCTTGCATACATGAGGCAAGTGAAACAATGAGGATAATTAGTATTGTTGATGCTTTTTTCATTTGGTTGTTTTTTTAGTTGGAAGTTGGAAGTGAGTGGGGAGTTAGAAGTTGGGAGTTTCGTGCTATGGCTTTCTTTTCTACAATTATATTGTTGTGTTCTTTATTTAAGTCATGGGGCTTTCATTTGGTTGTTTTTTTAGTTGGGAGTTGGAAGTTGGGAGTGGGGAGTTAGAAGTTGGGAGTTTCGTGCTATGAATTTCTTTTCTATAATTATATTGTTGTGTTTGGAAGTTGGGAGTGGGGAGTTAGAAGTTGGGAGTTTCGTGCTATGGCTTTCTTTTCTGTAATTATATTGTTGTGTTCTTTATTTAAGTCATGGGGCTTGCATTTGATTGTTTTTTTAGTTAGAAGTTGGAAGTTGGGAGTGGGGAGTTGGAAGTGTGCGGTAGAAAGTTTAAAAGGCTATTGACATCAAAAACATATAGTTTATTCCGGGCATGGGGCGATACAACACAGAATGATATGTTTCATTAAACAAATTATATACTTTAAACTCTAATCCGAGAGTTATATCATCTATTTTAAACTTCTTACCTAATATAAGGTCGTTCATAAAATAAGGATAAAGCCAATCTCGGCGAGAGAAATCATTGCTGGAGGTAGTAAAACGTTCGCTGTAATAATTGTATTGATAAGTAATATAAAAATTCCTATACTCTAACTTTGCAAGCAGATTTCCTGAATGCAAAGGCACATATACCAGTTGTTTACCGTATGAGTCGTCGCCCCAAACAAGCGGGTCGCCGTAATTAATGGAAGAAGAATAAGAGTATACGCCTGATAGTTTATATTTCAAGTTTTTAAAATTTCCTTTTAAAAATAAATTTAACTCAACACCTTGTGCCAACACATTCTTTATATTGCGAGGTGTCCAATATCCTTTAAAACTTGGTATCCAGATAATCCAATTGTCAATATCTGAGCGGTACAAAGTCAGCTCGGTTTTTATTAAGTGATTATTTACAATGGTCTGATATTCTAAACCTATCTCACCACCTATTCCTTTTTCAGGCAACAAATTGGGATTGCCGCCCGGCTGCCAGTACAAATCGTTTAATGAAGGCTGGTGGTAGTTTCGTGCAATATTTCCTTTCAGCAAAAAATCAATGTCTTTAAATATACGAAAGTCAAAACCCAGAAACGGTATTGTGGGAATAAAATCATTATCAACTCTGTCTTGTCGCAACATTATGTTTATGTTTATTCTATCGAAAAAATTTTTGCGCACAGAAACAAAAGCCGACAATTCTTTCCTTGTTCTTTCGTATCCTGTTTTCTTTACCGAGTCTCTTGAGGCAACATCATGGTAATTGAAATCTAAACTACTCGCAATCGACAAACTTTCATTAAAATCATAATTATATTTAATAGTATTCAATGAGCTTTTCTGAGTGCTTTGCGAATATATAGCCGGCAACATTCCCAAACCTGCAACAAAATTGCGCAATGTGTAATCAAGCTTTTTCTGTGAATACCCGCTTCGTAGAGTTAGCTTTGAATTTCTAAAGAAATGTTTCCAGTCCAGTACAGCTTTGTGGTCTTTGTCAATTTGATTATTAAGGTTTGAATTATCCGGTCCCTCGTAGCTTGTTGCACGCGGTATTGTTCTGTCGGCAAATTGTACCCAATACTTAGCTGAAAACATATCTCTAACATTCGGACGGTAATACACCTCTTGTAGTATACCGAATTTCTCATAATCGGCATTGTCGTTAGTATCCAATGGATTGATTATTGCACCCGTAATGGTGTCTATATTCCCTATACCTCTATTTATATAGGTGTAATTATTCTCCGAAACATTGCGATAAGCCCTTGTTTTAATTTGAAGCTTTTTATTACCTCCGCTTATTGATAGGAAATTATCAAAAGTTCCATAACTTCCAATACCTTTCATGTATTTAAAACTTAGTCCTTTGTCCCAATTAACCTTATTATTGATATTAATAGAACCACCCAAGCCTCCACTTTTATCGGCGGCAGAAGCAGCCCCGTGTTTCAGGTTCAAATCATCTACTATATAAACCGGAATTAGCGAGAAATCTACCATTCCAGACATGGGATTGTTTATGTTTATGCCATTCCAATTGACTTGCGTATGCGATGCGGCAGTCCCTCTAAACGACACAGTAGCCAATGCACCTCGTCCCATTGCTTTCACAAATACCGGAGTATTCTCCGATAAAAGTTCAGACAGCGAAAGATTTACTTTTTCTGCAATAATCATAGAATCAACGGTAGTTGCCTTCATTCCCGCATCTTCTTTTTTGAAAATTCTTTCAGCAGTAACAGTAACAGTCTTTATATTTATTAAGGTGTCAGCATCATTTTGAGCAAAAGCAAGCATCGTGCAAATTGCAAACAATAAAAAAGATATTAATTTTTTCATCAGTTTATGTATTTAATTGTAAGTTGGGAGTTGGAAGTGGGGAGTGGGAAGTAGAGGGTTGTAAGTTGGGAGTTGGAAGTGGGGAGTGGGAAGTAGAGGGTTGTAAGTGGGGAGTTTGTCTTCCGTCCACCAATCTCCCGTCTTCCGTCTTCCGTCTTCTGTCTTCCGTCTCCCAACTCCCCACTTCCATCCTCAGAGCTTCCGTCTTCCATCTTCCCTCTTCCATCTCCCATCTCCCATCCTCAGAGCTTCCATCTTCCCTCTTCCATCTCCCAACTCCCCACTTCCATCCTCAGAGTTTCCGTCTTCCATCTTCCATCTTCCATCTCCCATCCTCAGAGCTTCCATCTTCCATCTCCCAACTCCCCACTTCCATCCTCAGAGCTTCCGTCTTCCATCTCCCATCTCCCATCCTCAGAGCTTCCATCTTCCATCTTCCATCTTCCATCTCCCCACTTCCATCCTCAGAGCTTCCGTCTTCCATCTTCCATCTTCCATCTTCCATCTCCCATCTCCCAACTCCCCACTTCCATCTTAATACTTCACAAATCGCAATGTTTTGCTAATATTTTGTTCCACTACTTTTATAAAATACACTCCTTTACAAAACTTACTCACAGATAATAATTCTCCCTCTGAATATCTACTTTGTTTAGACACCTGCTTTCCGCTTATGTCGAATATACTTACTTCGGCATTTCTTATCCCCGATATTGAAATATACTCTTTGGCAGGATTAGGATGTACTTTTATCTCTGTAAAAAGCTCATTCACACCACTTGGCTCGTAGATAAGCACCGTAGAATCCATTGCCGTAATGGCAGGTTTGCCCTCCAATGAAGCAGTAAGCATCAGTTCGCCGCTTTCTGTGAAATTCAACAAATTGTTATTGTCTACACTTACCCCTGTAAGATTACTTGTCCAATTTATCACAGCATTGGGATTGTAACGTCCGTTTTCAAAAACAGCCGCTTCAACTTGAAACGAACTTCCTCTTATTGTATCCGGCAGATGTTTTATAACCACCATATCCATAACACCCGTTATTTCATTGTTAGCGGGAATATCAATAGCACCTCTTATTTCTGTTGAAATTTCGCCAAGCCAACCGGCATCGGCAAGTATTCCGTTATGTACTTTAACAAAATGAATTACATCCAAATCTACATAATCTCCATTTTCGTCCACTGCCCAACTTATATCAAAAGCATCGCCGCCGGAGTTTTCTGCTTCGAGAGTATAAGGATTATCGGGTATCAAATAATCGGTTGTTGTAAAATTAACTCTTTGGTTGTCAACGTATCCAAATGCTTTTTTAAAGGACATTACATAAGAGGGGTCGGTTTTATCCACGTCGTCTTCCACACGAGTACCCGTAAGTGTATATTCCACTGAATTAATATCGGGAAAAAGGCTTAGGTCGGGATAATACGATTGGAAGTGGAAGTTATTTGCATACACAAAACCTGAATTTCCAAGATTATCAGTCCATGGAACATCGGCTGCTTCTTCTTCATTCGGGTTGGAGTAGGTAACGGAATAATTCTTTAAGGTAGTGGAAAAAAAGTAGTCGCTTCCTGCAAGTTCATACCATGTATCATCGGGCAATCCGTTGCCGTTTTCGTCTTTCATAACCGATACTATACCATGCTCCGACCATGTTACAATATGGTATATTGCTGATACTAAAGGATTACCGAGTATGGTGAAATCAACGCCGTAAGGGTTCTCGGGGTCATTCTCAACAGGGCTTTCAAATTTAAAAACTACATAACCGCCAAATGCGCCAAGAGAGAGATGCCCATTGATACCACCTACCAAAGATTGCGCTGATTCGGGTGTACCCCAAGCTCCATCGTTTGTAAATTGTCCGGGGGCAGGTTTGTATTCCAAAACTTCTGAAATATATTGAGCTTGTATTGTTGTTGTTAAGATTATTAACAGAAATAATGATAATGTTTTTTTCATTTGTTTATTTTTTTTTTTGTGAGAAGTTGGGAAGAGGGGCGTTAGAAGAGGGCAGAGGGAAGTTTGACTTATGTTTCCCATTTTCCAAGCTCTAACTTATTTCTCTGTGTAATGGGTGTTTTATATTCAAATAAAAACAGGAAGCCAAATACTTCCTGTTTTTATGATTAATAATTACTTAAGAATAATTACTTGCCTAAATATTTCGTTCTCTGAACTGACTAAAACTATGTATTGTCCTGCCGGTAGCTTGCTTATATTTACTTCAGTATCAGAAATATAATTTGCTGAAGAATAAACTAACCCACCTTTTATGTCGTACACTCTCAGAGCTGATGCTTTATCCGAATTGGTTTTTATCTTGAATACTCCGTTTGATGGATTCGGATAAATCATAATATCGTTATTGTTAACTATTTCTACCGCTATATCTTCGATTACAGTAACAGTGAAAACATCGGTTACGCTTTTGCCGTTTGACAATGCTTCAACAGTAATTTCAGCTACTCCGTAAGTATTGGCTACAAACGATAATGTTAAGTCGTTGCCGGAAATTCTTGCTGTAACTAAATCAGTATTTGTGTTGTTGATTACGCTTTTAATGATTGCATTGTCGTCATTGTCTTCATCAGTAAATACATTTGCCAATGAAATAGTGTAATCGGCAGCATTCTCATCAACTTCCACATCGGCTATTGGGTTAGCAACCGTAGGAGCTTGGTCTTCGGTTACGGTAACTGTGAAAACATCGGTTACGCTTTTGCCGTTTGATACTGCTTCAATAGTTATCTCGGCTACTCCGTGAGCATTGGCTGCAAACGACAATGTTAAGTCGTTACCTGAAATGCTTGTTGTAACTAAATCAGTATTTGTATTATTGCTTACGCTTTTAACGATTGCATTGTCGTCATTGTCTTCATCAGTAAATACATTTGCCAATGAAATAGTGTAGTCGGCGGCATTTTCTACAACTTCTACGTCGGCTATCGGGTTAGCAACCGTAGGAGCTTGGTCTTCGTTCACTGTAACAGAGAAAACATCGGTTACGCTTTTGCCGTTTGATACTGCTTCAACAGTTATCTCGGCTACTCCGTGAGCATTGGCTGCAAACGACAATGTTAAGTCGTTGCCTGAAATATTTGTTGTAACTAAATCAGCATTTGTGTTGTTGCTTACGGTTTTAACGATTGCGTTGTCATCGTCATCTTCATCAGTAAATACATTTGCCAATGAAATAGTGTAGTCGGCAGCATTCATCTTAACATCTACGTCGGCTATCGGGTTAGCAACCGTAGGAGCTTGGTCTTCGGTTACGGTAACTGTGAAAACATCGGTTGCAGTTAATCCGTTTGATACTGCTTCAATAGTAATTTCGGCTACTCCGTGAGCATTGGCTGCAAACGATAATGTTAAATCGTTGCCGGAAATGCTTGTTGTAACTAAATCAGTATTTGAGTTGTTGCTTACGGTTTTAACGATTGCGTTGTCATCGTCATCTTCATCAGTAAATACATTTGCCAATGAAATAGTGTAGTCGGCAGCATTCACCTTAACATCTACGTCGGCTATCGGGTTAGCAACCACAGGTGGTGCGTCGTCAAGTTTTGTAATATCGAACGAAGTTGTAATTTCCTTTCCGTTAGAATTAATTTTTAGCTCAATAGATGAAGTACCGTATTGATTATCTGCAAAATCGATGAACAATGTATCGTTGCTTATATTTGCCGACAATAATGTTCCGTTTGAAACCGAATTAAGCGTCGTAACAATTCCTCTATCTAAATTATCGGCATCTGTTATGAAATCAACCAAACTAATATTTTTGGTTGCTACTGAACTTGATACCGTAATATCTTCAAAGTTTGCTACGGGGTCGTGTACATCTACAAACATAGGCATTGCCGGAAACCAATAATATTTTTGAAGGTCAATAGCTGAAACCAATGAGGCATCTTCCGTATTGAATACTTGAATTTGATTCTCTTCTGAATTTTCTCCCCAACCATTTTTTTTGGCTAAAACACTCATTTCATTGGTTACGGGGTTTATTCTTAAGCCTGCTCCGTAAATAGTCCAGTAATCGGATACTGTTATAAAGGGGTTATCCAAAGAGCTTGCATTACCTACCTCATATTTATATATGTTTCTTGCAGCGTTCCAACCTGCATCTTCAACCCAGAATAATACATTTTCGGTAGGGCTTGCGCATAAACTGTTTGCATTCCAAGCATACCATGGCGCTTGAATAGGCGCTGTGGTAGGAATTTCCACACTTTCGTTTGTTAAATTATATGGATTAATCTTTATAAGTTTAGTTTTTGCACCCACCCATACAGTTCCGTCTACTGTGCGTGTCATACCGGCATACTCATCGCCTTCTATTGTTGAAACAACAGCATCATTTTGTAAGATAAGAACTCTGTTTTGTTGTACTGCAAAAACATATCCGTTGGCAAGAAGCATATTACCTGTTTCGCCATCTGTGCCGGTAATTTTATTTCCTACCGTATTATCTGTTATTGAAAAAGTATAAATACCGTCTGAAGTTGAGATATACCCCGTATTAGCATTTACTCCGAGGAATGCACGTCCGTCTGCACCGCCTATTTCATTAATAGTTTTAATTTCAGTTAGGTTGTGAGCATCGGCAACTACTAAACGAGGCTCTTGTTTTGATACGAAATAAGCTTTGTCGCCGTATATAGTTGCAAATTCTGTGGTAACGCCAAGTTTTTTACCCTGATTTTCACGTCGATATGCTCTATATATTACTTCGCCATTATTACGAATAAAATTTACAGTACCTACGTCATGTCCAAACCAGTCTTCATTAACCACAAAATAACCTTGGGTATAATCAATTGTTTCAACCTTTACGGTAAATGTGTCCCGTGTAGTCAATCCGTTTGATAAGGCTTCAATTATTATTTCTGTTTCGCCTTCTCCTTCAGCATCATGCTGCACCGTAAGAGTATTTCCTGCGATACTTGCTTGAGCAAAAGAAGGATTTGAGTTTGCAAAAACGGTTTTAGTTATGTTGTCATCATCGTCGTCGGGGTCTGTGAAAACATTAGTAATATCAATTGTTGTTGATGCCTCATGTGTAACAGCTAAACTTATGTTTGCAATAGGATTTACCACTTGTGGTGCTATGTCTTTATGAATTTTAACTAAAGGTTTTCCGAAAGCAGATACAAAAATTCCATCTGTGGGGATATTATTTGATACGCTTCCTTTGCATCTTAAAGCTGTTAAAAAAGCGGATGTGGTAGCAATCTGGTCAAAGTTTTCACCGTTTCCTTCTGTTCCGTTCCAAACGCAAAGATAGCCGGCAGTACCATAAATATTACAATCGAAAAATAAATCTCCTTTGTCATCAAATAAACAGTTATATGCACCGGCAGGCATGCTGCTTAATTGTGTTGCATCGTTTATAGTTAAAGCAGTAGCCGACATATTGTTAATAACATTACTAACATCAGCACTGTTCCAACGATATAAATTATTGTCGGAATATGTTCCGTTGTATATGTTTTTGTCATCATCAAGAGTTATACCTGACGAATTGCCGCTTATTTCAATAATCTTTTTATGATTATTAGCCCCCGTTTCATCTAAAAGCCATACAGAGTTAGGGCTTGACCAATCTGCACTGTTCAATCCTGTTACCAAAACTTTATCGTCCCGGAAATCAAGGTCAAAGTTTCCTCCAAGTTTAGCTTTCAGTGTCCAGTCTCCTGACTCAACATCTATACAGTAAATTCTATCGTCAGAATTACCGTTTACGGTAAAACCTACCCAAATTTTTGTTCCGTCGGGCGACATTGTGAGGAAGCTGTAATAAGCTTCCGTATAATCTGTCGGTAAAGGATAGTGGTTTACTTCTGTCCATGTATCGGTATTGTAACAGCGTATACCGGTTACATCATTGAAATACATTAGGTTGTCATAAAAGTCAAATGCAAAAATTCCGGTCTTATCCGGTAGAACCTCCTCGGCTTTATATCCGGACGATAGTGTAAAATGTGTTTGTGCCGATATTTCTAAGCCGGAAAATAAAATTAGAAATAAAGTAAAAATGTAGATACGTTTCATTGTAATGTTTTTTTTGATTTTAAAATTAATTTGTTTATGCAATCTACGCAAATGCAGTCATTAAACCTATTTTTTATTTCTGAATATACCAATTCCGGTATTTTAATTTTTGAACATTTACATGAACTTATGTCATGGTAGTTACATTCAAATTTTTTTTGACATTTGGGACATTTTTTAATCATGAAATTTCAGGCTATAATATTTCACTGCATTGTTTTGATTAAACTTATAGGAGCTAATTTTGCAGCGCAATACGAGGAAAGATTTCTTTGTATTGATAAGCTAATCTGTTCACCGCAGACTACAAAATCCAAATATTATCGGCAGGTATTCTGACTTGTCTCACTTTTGACACCTTCTCATTCCTTTGGCAGGAACAATGGTTTATTGCCAAAAGCTTTGCACGAGACTTACAGCAGCGGGAACTGTTGCCGATTTTCACGGCATTCCCTTTTAATTTCTAAACAGTTACAAATCTTAGATTTACACAAAGTAAACGATAGACCACCCTTGTTTTATGTTATTCTATAACTTGTGATTTTAAATTATTACATAATTTGGGTTAAACTGTAGAAAACCAATAACACGGCAAAGGTATATTATATATTTGGCTTGGAAAATTTTTTTTATTACAACCGCTATAAATACTTTATTCTAATGTCCCTACTATACTCATAGCTGTAAAGCAGTTATATAGCAAAAGCATTATAAAGTAAATTTCACTAAGAGTATAAGCCATTTATTAAACCCGAAATATGTATTAGAAAATCTATTACGCACTCAAATTACTTCAAAACAAGGCACTTCGTTAATTTACAAAACTTCACCATAGCGGTGCTATGTATAAGTTTTGTAAATTCTTGTTTTATTGTAATTTGAATGCTCATTATGAAGTTCTAACGCATAATTCGGGTTAAAAACACTTTACAATGTAAGCAATAAAGTATTTCTTTTAGAAACTATACTTTAATTTTAGCCAAATTTCTGAATTATCTTTATAGTATCCAAACATTCCCTCGTTGCCTTCAAAATGGTCATATCCTGCAATTATATGAATTTGGTCGCTAAGAGAATAATCGGCAGAAAATCTACTAAAAAAGCCTTTGTTGTTTACATCAATATAAACAAAATCTGATATTTTTAAAGTATTGTTTAGCAAAGATTTAGAGACACTAAATGTAAAAAGAGCGGCATTTTCTTTTTCTTGTAAATCGTTTGTATGTTTCAAAATTGTTTCATTGGAAATTTGTGCTGAAAGCATCCAGTTTTTTGGGGCATACCAATCTATACCTATTAGTGCATTTACGGTATTATGTTTTCTTATTTCATTAGGTATTGTACTGGTTACTAAGGCTTTATTAATATTAAAAGCTGCTTCTGCTCTAAATACAAATTGTCCTAAAGGCATTGCAATATCTCCTCCAACAAAAGTCATTCTGTGATATTCCCTATGTAATTTTACCACAGGAAGTTGTATTTCTTGTGTAATTACGGGCATCTTATTAAAGGTGTGCAGGGCTGCCAAAGAAAAATCTATTCCCGACATATTGAATGTTAATCTGCCGCCCAGTTCGCTATTTTCAAATTTGAGTTCAGGTTTTTCATCCGGCATCATTTCAATCTGTACCCCCGACATTTCCGGAAATGATATTGCCCACGGGTTTCTATCTTCTAAAGGCAAAATATAGCTTTTGAATACAGGTATATATGCCAATTCTAATTTCATTTTATCAGCAAAGTACTGAAATTTAATTGCTTCCACGGGCATACGAATATCGTCGTAGTCGCGTGCCAGAAACTCGGTCATATCCATTGGCGATATTAAATCAGTGATGCGCATACCGTCTGCCGCCCCCCAAATAATTAGTTGCCGTCCGGCTCGTAAGCTCCAATTTTTTGTTGTATAATCAAAGTATGCTTCTCGGAGTTCAAATCCATTTTTATTTTTCAAAATACTATTTTGGTTCAGATTAAAAGAAACAAAGGCTGAGGATTTTCCAAATTCTTTTAAAACTTCGCCTCTAAATCTGGTACGCGAACTCATAAAGTCATGCGGCGTTTGACTTCTTACGGCATGATAGGTATCAATAAATCCGTTTAGTTGTATTTTTTTGTTTTCTTCTTGTGAAATTGCAACTATGGGAAGCAACAGAAAAACTGTTATAATAATTATTTTTGTTCTCATTTCTTTATATTTTCAGAGGTTAATAAAAGGAATGAGCAAATTATTTGCGTTGCAATTAAATTTTGTAAGCTATTGAATAAAGGTATCAGCAGTTGGGTTCAACTCTTGCTTGGGAAGCTGTTCCCAACTGCTGAAAAGGCTTTATCAACAAAAAATCTATTACGATTTCTATTGTATAAGGTAAGTTCTAAAAATAATTAGCTTCTGTGTTACTTTAAAATAAAAAAGCCTTGAGTTATAAATTTTCAGAAGTTACCATAATTCTGCTTTAGAAAAGCTATAAGTTATTTAGCTAAACTCAAACTAACTTAATTCGCCTTTAAGTTGCTCAGTCCATTTTTCAATTCTTTCGTCTGTCATATCTCCTTCGTTATCTTCGTCAAGGGGAAGACCTACAAATTTTCCATCAACTTCGGCTGTTGATTCTTCATAATCGTATCCTTCGGTTTCTGTAAATCCAACAACTTTACAACCTTTGTCTTTTACTGTGTTGTATATTGTGCCTATACCATCAACAAAACTATCGGGATAAGTTGCGCTATCGCCTAAACCAAATATGGCAACTACTTTTCCGTCTAAGTCAGCTTCTTCCAATTCGGAAATAAAGTCTTCCCAATCGTCTTGTAAATCGCCAACACCCCATGTTGATGTTCCAAATATAAGGTTATCGTATTCTGCAAATTTATCAGCGGGGCTGCTGTCTACATTAAAAAGGTCTGCTCCAAGTTTTGAAGCGATAGCGTTTGCTGCTGTTTCGGTATTACCGGTTGAAGATCCGTAAAAAACTGCTGTTTTTTTCATAATTACTTAAAATTAAATTATTAATTAATAATTAAAAATATCGCTTTGTAAAAATTTACAATTAAGCAATCCCTACAAATAGGTATTTTTGGTAAAAAAATAACACTTAAAAAATGTTTTGCGAAATATAATAAAAAGATACAATTTTTTATTTTTTTTTTAAGTAATCTCTAAAAATTCATAAATCAAGGCTTTTGAAAATTTTAAACCTGAAGTTTGCCATTCGATTACGAATTATTAATTATGAATTAAACTGCTAATAACCAGGGAATTACAAACACGACGGTATAATTATTAAGAGCAGAAGTTGGAAGTCAAAAGACCGAAGCCAAATTTCTTTTTTTCCCCACTTCCTCCTGAAAAATATAATTACCAACGCCCCTTTTCTAATGTTTTTACTGAGAATTTACTCTCGTCCATTGGTTTATCTAATTCCATTTTGTTAAATTCGATAATTGTTTTGTGTTTGGTTTGCACATTGGTCATGGTCATTTTTAGAATTACCTGATATTTGCCTTTTTTCTCAATTTTATTAATTACCATACGTCGGTGCAATTTGCCCATTTTATCGTAATAATCTACTTTTTCGGGAATTAAAACATCTTGACGCAACCATATGATTTTTTTTGAGAAAATATCTCGTTTATCTTTAGAGGTAGATTGTATTTTCCAGCATTTGTGTCCGTTGATGGTTTCCTGTCCTAATAGTTTGTGTGTATCTTCGTCTATATTGCGGTCGCCCATGTCGTCGTAGGTGAAATCAGTGCCCATAAAGTAGTCTTTCTTGGCTGATGAGCCACTGATACGTCTTGTTTTTTTCATTGCGGGAAGATACAGCCATTTGTCGTCGTCTTTGCCTATTTTGTCGTAGTTCCAAGTTAAAAAGCCTGTGCCTTTTACATCGCCCGGGTAATCAAAAAACATTAGGGTCTTTTCGTCGTTGCCTACCTCCATTGAGTAGGATTTGAGTTTACGAACTCGTTTTTTGCCTCTTTTGTTAACAATAGTCATGGTTAATTCCGATTGACTGGTTTTTGACTCGGGACGGTTGTCGGCTTTTAACATTATTTCTCGTCCTGTTTGTGCGAAAGATGCACTTGTTGCCATCAGGGCAATTACTACTGTGATTAATTTAATTTTTATATTCATATTTGTTTAGTTTTGTACTAATAGTTATAGGAGGTTATACTCTAACTATTAGCTGATTATACATTTTAATTTAACCGCTAAGGACGCTAAGAGCGCAAGGGGGACGCAAAGGTTGTTTAAACGGTTAATTTTTTTTGTAATTCATTTGCGTTATTTTTTGTTTAACCGCTAAGGTCGCTAAGAGCGCAAGGGGGACGCAAAGGTTGTTTAAACAGTTAATTTTTTTTGTAATTCATTTGCGTTATTTTTTGTTTAACCGCTAAGGTCGCTAAGAGCGCAAGGGGGACGCAAAGGTTGTTTAAACGGTTAATTTTTTTTGTAATTCATTTGCGTTATTTTTTATTTAACCGCTAAGGACGCTAAGAGCGCAAGGGGGACGCAAAGGTTGTTTAAACGGTTAATTTTTTTTGCAATTCATTTGCGTTATTTTTTGTTTAACCGCAAAGGTCGCTAAGAGCGCAAGGGGGACGCAAAGGTTGTTTAAACGGTTAATTTTTTTTGCAATTCATTTGCGTTATTTTTTGTTTAACCGCTAAGGACGCTAAGAGCGCAAGGAGGACGCAAAGGTTGTTTAAACGGTTAATTTTTTTTGCAATTCATTTGCGTTATTTTTTGTTTAACCGCAAAGGACGTAAGGGGTGTTTTTAGCATTCATTATGATTTTTTTATAGATTATTTACTACTCTTTTTATACCATTTTTTATGAGGGTTACATTAAAATTAATTAGTAATCCTAATTTACAATCTGATAATTTTAAATATGTTAAAATTTGTGCTAAATGGATGTCGTTAAGTGCCTGTACTGCCTTTAACTCAATTATAACTTTATCCTCAACGAATAAATCTATTCTGTAACCAACATCTAATTTTATATCTTTATAAACTAAAGGTAATGCTTTTTGTTTTTCTACTTTTAATCCTGTTTGAAGTAATTCGTAATACAGACATTCTTCATAAGAACTTTCTAAAAGTCCGGGTCCCAAAGATTTATGCACTTCTAAAGCACAATTAAAAATTATTCTCGAAATTTGATTTTCTGTCATTTTAATTTATTTTGTTTTGTTTAATTTAACCGCTAAGGACGCTAAGAACGCAAGGGAGGGGCGGAAAGATTGTTTAAAAGTTAATTTTTTTGCAATATCATTTACATTATTTTTTGTTTAACCGCTAAGGTCGCTAAGAGCGCAAGGGGGGCGCAAAGATTGTTTAAAAGTTAATTTTTTTGCAATATCATTTACATTATTTTTTGTTTAACCGCGAAGGACGCTAAGAGCGCAAGGGGGACGCAAAGGTTATTTAAACGGTTAATTTTTTTTGCAATATCATTTACATTATTTTTTGTTTAACCGCAAAGGACGCTAAGAACGCAAGGGGGACGCAAAGGTTATTTAAACGGTTAATTTTTTTGCAATTCATTTACGTTACTTGCAATTATTTATTCCTCCTTTCCAAATGGTTTAGTTATAATCATCAACGCCGGAGTAATTAAAAAGTCTGTGATTAAAGCAGAAATTAATCCTATGGATGCCAACAAGCCCATTTCTCCTATCATTTTAACTGGAGATAACAAATAGGTAGCAAAACTAACAGATAATACAATAGTAGTCATCAGTAACGAACGACCTATGGTTGCAAAAGCCGTTAAAGTTGCCTCTTTGTAATTACCGCATTTCTCAAATTCATACTTTATACTATTGATAAAATGAATGGTATCGTCCACTGCTATACCAAGCATCATGGGAACAACTGTCATAGTCATCATATTTAAAGGTATGTCTAAATATCCTAAGTATGCACCGATAACTAACATTGGTGCAAGGTTGGGAATGAGTCCTATAAGCCCCGTTTTTATGCTTCCAAATACCATTATCAATAAAATACTTATAATTATTAACGAGAACATCACTGATTTTAACTCTCCTGCTATTATTTTTATTGCTATTTCGGCAAATTGAGCAGCACTACCCACAACGGTTGTAGTAGCATCAGGAAACAAGTTTTTACAAATACGTCTTACAGATGCTAACTCAACAGGTATCTGTTTGGCTTGAAATTTATACATTGGCACTTGCACGCGTGTCATGGCATAATCCTCATCCATCCAATTAAAGGCTTTCGTACCTCCCGACATTTCGTACAACAACAATATCTGAGCCACTTCTTCACGTGTATCGGGTACTTTATAATATTGAATACTATCACTATGTAAAGTTTGATTCATCTCCTTTATAATATCTAATATAGAAAATACCGAAGTATTATTTTTTACTTTTTTAGTCAATTCAAAATTACTCACAGAGTCTATCAAAATATCTATTTTTTTCAGTATCTCAGGTGATTTAATTATGTCTTGCTCTTTAAAATCAATAGATACATTATAAGAAATATAAGATCCTAATTGTGAATGAGCAACTTCATACACTCTATTCAAATAAGGTACTTTCAACCCCATAGACTTGAATATATCCATATCTACATATACTTTAAACAAAGCCGGCACCAGCGCTACAATGAAAAGAGTATAAACAAGTAAAATAGATTTTTTACTCCTTGCCACCCATTTGCCCATAGATAACAATAAAGTATCTAACAATCTGTTCTTTTTTGCCTCCTCAGGTTGTACTTCTTTGTCTTTGCCAAAACTTAAAATTATAGGCAATAAAACAATAACGAACAAATAATTAGCCAAGACCGCCGCTCCGCAAGACAAGCCCACCCAAGTAATAGTGGGAATACCAACCGTTGCAAACGACGCTACCGAACCTATGGTAGTAATTGCTGTAAACAAAAGCGGCCAACCTGTTTCTTCTACTGCCGATATAGTTGCTTCTTTACGATTGCCTGTTTGTCTGAAAAAACGTTTAAAAGCATTAATTAAGTGAATAGAATAAGCCACCGACAATGCCATCAACAGCAAAGCAGGCAACATTACCATATTTTGGTCGTAGCCTATGCCCAACCACCCCATAAAACCGAATACGGTCATACCTGCTACAAAAATCGTAAACACAGGTGCAATAACTCCTTTAAAAGAGCGTACCATAAGCATTAACAATAAAATCATAGACAGAAATATAGCACTTATACGCTTACTCATTTCGGGTTGGAAAAAATCACGTTCTTCTGTTTCGGTATAAGGCATTCCTACGGGTTTTAATTCGTATTTATCGCTCTTGTATCGGTCTGAGGTTAAAATACGAACAGCCGGCTCGCCTGCTTGAAACAATGGATCGAGGGTTGTTTCTTTGCTCCATTCTTCTTCGGGCGGAAATTCATTAAGCGAAAGCATTAAAATGGTTTCGGTGCAATCGTCCGATACTATTTTGTTTGCCAATGCCTTACGCGACAGCACCAATTTACGAATACTGTCCAATTTGACAGGGTCTTCGGGAATGCCGTCTTCAAAAGGATTAATCACTTGAATGCCTTCTTCCGTGCCTACCGAAATTTCCATATCTACCAAAGATGTCAATTCATCAGCATAAGGGATGCTGTCTAAAAGTTCGTTGCCCAAACGTTGCATCATTTTCAGCACTTCGGGGTCAAATACATCTTTGGCTTTTATAAGCACCATCAAGTTTTCGTTGTTGCCGAATTGGGCTTCAAATTTTTTAGTGTTGATTTCAATCCGGTCATCTTCTAAAAACCACGATTCTCTGGAATTGTGCGGTTGCAAATATCGTAAACCTGCAATACCTACTGCCGCAAAAATCACTGATACTATTATCAATGTCCAGCGGTTTCTCATTTGAAATTCTCCGAATTTTCGGAATTTGTTGTTTATTTTTTGTACTTTCATTGGGGAAAAATTTTAAGTGAAAGTTGGAAGTTGGGAGTGGGAAGTGGGAAGTGAGGCACATACTCCCAACTTCCAACTTCCAACTCCCAACTTTTTTACTTTATTTTATTTCTAAAAGCAATCATCATATTCATTAAATCATATGATTTTTTATATTTATCATCAAATTCTTTTTCTGTAATATAATTTCGTAATTTAGCTTTATACAAACAAGTTACTACTTCTGCCAGAGAACGAATTGAAAACCTCATAAACCTCTGAAATTCAGCTTTAGACTGTCCAATTGCTCCTTCTGCAATATTTAAAGCGATAGAATCAACAGCTCTTCTTATCTGCGAGTTCAAATTATATATCTCTTCTTTAGGAAATTTTTTAGACAGCTCATTAATTTCCTCGCCTAAGTTCATTGCTTGTTGCCAAATTATTAATTTCTCAAATTTAAAACTCATAAAGATAATTTTAAGTGAAAGTTAGAAGTGGGAAGTTGGGAGTGGGAAGCAAGGCGCAGGAAACAAAGCGCGAGCAGCAAGAACATACTTCCAACTTCCCTCTTCCAACTCCCAACTTCATCATAAATTCATCAATCGTTTCCAGCCGCCTGTTCCAAAGGTCATATATTCTTTTAAAAATAACATTATTTCGTTTTCTTTTAATTTATGCGATACTATTTCCGATACAATTTGTATCCACCAAGCGGCTACTGTGTGCAGAAAAAAATCGGAAATCTCTTTATTAATTTGGGGATATTTATCTTTCATTAATTGTAAATAAGCTCTGGAAGATTCTGTATATTTATCTATAAAATAGTCTTTTATGTTTTCATATTTTGAACCTGAACATTTGTAAAATAATAAATTAAATTCTTCACGGTAAGTAATGATAAATTTTACATATTCTTTAAAATCTTTTATTTTACTAATATCTTCTACTTCAAACCATTGGGTAGTTGCATAATTAGGGTCGTTATGACGTGATAACATTTGGTCCATAGATTTAAAAACAGGTTGCAATATCACTTCTAATATCTCATCTTTATTTTTAAAATAATTGTAAATGTTACTAAGTGTTACCTCTGCTTCTTTGGCTATGGTACGCATAGAGGTTTTACTATAACCGTATTGCAAAAAAGATTTCCGAGCAACCGATAATATTTTTTTTTGTATGTCTGTTTTTTTGGTTTGCATATTGTTAAATTGAAAATCAACTATTGATTATCACGAACATATTTTATGTTGCAAAAATACAAAAAAGAACAGTGTTCGCAATACCTAAAAATTGGGATTTTTTTATATAAACTTCGTCTCTTGTTTATCAGAGCGTGTAGTGCAACTTCTTGATTATCAGTATTTTGCAAAAAAAAAAAAAATAAATGGTCAGAACTTTTAAAAACTTCACTAAAAATCATTATTTTTGCTAATCCTTTTTTTTTTACAAAAGCAAAACCCAATGCAAAAAAAAGACTTCTTCGTAGTAGCAATAGGAGCATCTGCCGGCGGATTAGATGCTATCCAGCAATTATTTGACTGTATCCCAAACCAAACAGGTATGGCGTTTGTCATCGTACAACACCTGTCGCCCAACTTCAAAAGCCTGATGCCCGAACTGCTGGCTAAACATACCGGAATGAAAATTTATACTTCCGAAGATAATCAGGAAATAAAACCAAACTGTATTTACCTGAACCAAAAAAATAAAAATCTGTACGTAAAAGGTGGTCGA
>PDWI01003524.1_pt1 | contig 22006 bp, 12 predicted proteins | sample 1430891 | NCBI WGS metagenome assembly PDWI01 (sample SAMN01162508, study PRJNA174530) | Oral metagenome, whole genome shotgun sequencing project. | biome: Marine environment; feature: Marine mammal; material: Swab sample of the gingival sulcus; isolation source: swab sample of gingival sulcus... | reverse complement strand
CTATCGATATAGATGAGGTTGAAGAAACGGTATCAAGCAAGTTATAAAGTAATTTGTAAAGCATAAATTTAAGAGGTTCGTTTATCGAGCCTCTTTTTTATTATAACATGAATTCGGAATAACTTTACTTTATAAACTCTCCAAGATTAGAGGTAATAGAGAAAACATTGGTAATACCGGCTAAATGATAAACAGCCCTAGAGTAACTAATATGAAATTTATTAATTCTTAGTCCTACACCGAAAGTAAACCCGGTCATTCCGAACTTTTGCTGAATGGACAGTTCTTTGTATCTCTGGAAATTATATCCTACTCTTAAGTATAGATTTTTGACAGGAAGTATCTCAGCACCAACATTTAAATGTCTGATAAATTCATCTGTAAAATTGGAAAAACCGTTGCTAAACTTATCAAACCCGGACTCTTTTTCAGGTAGATTATCCGCTCCTAAAATAGAGTTGTCTTCTTTGATAGGTTCTTCGTAAGCCAATGACCAATTGTTCAAATGATGAAGGCTAAATGTTACACGAAAAGGAGCGTGAGAAAATTTCTTAGCAAATCCTAACTGTATATCGAAAGGTAATTTTTCGTAATTACCCTCTCTATAAGGTTTTATCTGTGTGCCTAGATTTTGGAATACCAATGCTAAGCTGGTATTTTTGTCCTGGCTTCTATAAGTGATTCCTCCATCTAAAGCAATACCTGCCGAATTGTTAATGTAATAATCTGAATATAAAAACTTGAGCTGTACCCCTGCTTGTATTTGTTCGTTCAGTGGTCTTGCATAAGCAAGCTTAATCGCATAATCGGCACTTGTGAAATTTCCGTTTTTAATTCCGGAAACATCTGCTTTTACAAAATCCCCATAATTAAAATATTGTATTCCTGCAGAAAAAGTTCCTATGCCTGAAAAATGTTTTGCAAAAGATACGGTTCCAAAATTTATATCCGAAATATAATTGGCATAATTCAGCGAAAAAGAACCGTCCAAACTGCTATCAAGTAGGGAAGGGTTATACTGACAAAGGTTCAGGTCGCTATCCCAAACAGCGACACCGCTATTTGCTAAAGAGGTGCTTCTAGCTGTAGCAGGAATCGATAAAAATTGATAGGTGGACTCTCCTCCGGTTTGCCCCCAAGAGTATTGAATTATAGTCAGAATTATTAATAGTACAAGATATATCCTCCGATTCATATAACTCATAACGAATTTTGAGCAAAAATATTATATCCGGATTAATTTCTAAGAAATATTATCTGTTAAAGCTATCGCTGACCAATTCATTGAGGGTTCTGGATTGCTTTTTCCAATGAATCTCGCAACGAGAAAAAGAATCTAAGCTAACAGCATTCCACAAGACATAATTTCCATATTGGTCTTTAATATTATAAGCCGGCTTGGTATTGTTGTTAATAGACCAAACCATGCTTCTAGGATTAGCTTCGTCCACATCTACATTTACATCCATAAACTTATGATAAATAACAGATTCTATCATTTCATCCACAAACCCTAAATTAATACCTCCCATATCGGACAAAATCTCCTCTAAGGTATTCATGCCCGGGAATTTCATCTTTATTTCACAAGTGAAAAGATTGGTTTGCCCACTCTTTTTAATAAACCATTCGCCTTCAGTTAAAGACAAATCAGCGTAATCAAAGACTTCATCTATGCGACTTACCACGTTTATAAATCGACTTTTTCCGTACACGATATACATAAACAAAGGTCCACAAGTTGAGTTGATAGAGTTTTTATCGTCTAAATGGATGTAAGCAGGCATAACTGTGGTTACGCTATCTGTTATATCTTTTCCTTGCTCGTCGTACACTGCATCAATTTTCCAAACGCCTTGCATCAATTCGTGCGTTGGCTTAGGGTCATCAAATTCTTCACAACTATTAAATCCTAAAAGCATTCCTGTCAATAAGCTTGAAATAATGACAATTCTTAATACGGTTCGTTTCATATTTTTTTTTCTTTTACTAAAGACCTAATAAACAGTCTATTCTGATTAATAAGCTTCAAAGATATATAAAATTAAGAAATAGTTGACTCTTGTAGTCTAAAAACCTTTGCGGAAGTAAGAGAATTATAGTTTTGAACTTGAACGTTCAAAGAACGGATAACTTCCCGGTTTTACTTTCGCTTACCTCTATAACTATCAAGGTATAGGAATAAATATAAAATAGGAGAAACAAAATCGAACAAAATAGCGAATGGAGCAATTTGTCTTTCTCGAAGTTTCTTAGACCAAAAAGTATGCACTAAAGTAAGCGTCACGAATTTTAAAGAAGCGATTGCGAGTATCCAATAATAATGAGGAGATATTAATAGGCTGATTGGCAAAAGAAGGTAAAAAAGAACCCTGCTGTATGTTTCTAGAGAAAGCAAAAAAAGATGTTTTTTCTTATAACGAGAAAAGGTGGACAAATGTCGTTGTTTTTGTCTTACCCAATTTTTCCAAGTTGTTTCGGGAATGGAATACATAAAGCTATCGGGCGATGTGTTGTACGAAAAAGAAGCTTTAGAAGAAACCTCGTTGATAAACAAATCGTCGTCGCCGGAGCGAAGATGTGCGTGATTAACAAAGCCTCGATGCTCGATAAACAAGTCCTTTTTGTATGCTAAATTCCGACCAATACCCATATAAGGAACGGATGCTTTTGCAAAGCCCATATACTGAAGAGCAATGGATGATGTTTCGTAACGAATAAACTTATTCAATAAGCCTTTGCCTTCGAAATAGGGACCATATCCTAAAACCACGTCTGTATTTGCCAAACCCGATACCATTTCGGAAATCCAATGAGAGCTAAGGGGCTCGCAATCTGCATCTGTTAGCAAAATATAGTCGTGTTGAGAGGCTTTTATTCCCAAGGTAATCGCTAGTTTTTTTCCATGTTTCAGCTTGCCTTTATCTTTGATAAATGTAGTTCGTAGGTGAGAGTATTTTTCTTTAAGAACAGCCAAAACGGTTTCAGTCTCATCGCCCGAACGGTCGTTAACTACAATGACTTCAAAATTAGGATAATCTTGCTCTAAAATTTGGGGAAGAAATTGTTTTAGATTCTCAGCTTCGTTATGAGCCGCGATAATGACAGAGACCGGTTTATCAAATTTAGAGCTCGAAGGCTTTGTCTTTTCCCACAAAATAGGAACGTAAAAAACAAGGTAGTATCCCACCTGAATAAGCGTTGCAATAATAAATAATATCAATATTGTTAAACTTAACTCGTTCATCCATTCCGAAAAATTAATCAGTTTGCTCATGTTTTAGCGTTTGTTCGCCAAAAGTAGAAAAAGCATTTGACTTCTGTTTTCAATTATTCTAATTATATTTGCCTGATGCTACAATACTTTAAAAAAGATGCAAGTAAAAATTATTAATAAATCGAAACATCCGAATCCAAATTACGAAACTCCTTTATCCGCAGGAATGGATTTGAGAGCAAATCTAGACAGTCCTATTACCTTACAGCCTTTAGAAAGAACTTTGGTAAAAACGGGTTTGTTTATTGAATTACCACAAGGATACGAAGCACAGATACGTCCTAGAAGCGGTTTGGCGTTTAAGAAGGGGATTTCCATTGTTAACGCTCCGGGAACGATTGATGCCGATTATCGTGGCGAGATAGGGGTGTTGCTTATCAATTTATCTAACGAAGACTTTGTGATTAACGATGGGGAAAGAATCTGTCAAATGGTCATTGCTAAGCACGAAACAGTGTCTTGGGAGCAGGTTGAGGTGTTAGATGATACCGAACGAGGAGCCGGAGGCTTCGGACATACCGGGGTTTGAAGGCTTCAGGTTTCAGGTTAAAGGTTTCAGGTTGCAGGTTGAAAGTTCCAGCTATAACTAACAACTTTAAAATTATAAATTATGAGTTATGAATTATAAATGTTCAAAAATGCGGTCATACTGAACTTGATTCAGTATATCCAATAAACAGAAAAATACTTAGGACAAAGAGGAAACTCCGAATCAAGTTTGAGGTGATGATGTTTTTTGGGGTGAAGGTTGCAGGTTAAAAGTTACAAGTTCTTGTAATAACCAACAACAAACAACCAACAACCAACAACCAACAACCGACAACAGACAACAGAAAACAAATAATAAGAAAAAATTTAAATAAATGAAAATAATAGTTCCAATGGCGGGGATGGGCAAGCGTATGCGTCCACACACTTTAACAATCCCAAAACCACTTATTCCGGTTGCCGGAAAACCAATTGTGCAAAGATTGGTAGAAGAAATAGCCACAGTTAGCGACTCAACCATAGATGAAATTGCTTTTATTATAGGCGATTTCGGTCAAGAAGTAGAACAACAGCTTATTAAGATAGCGGAGTCTTTAGGAGCCAAGGGTAAGATATATTATCAGACAGAAGCTTTGGGAACAGCTCATGCTATTTACTGTGCAGAAGCTTCTCTGGACAAGGAAGTGGTTGTTGCTTTTGCCGATACGCTTTTTAAAGCTGATTTTAAGATTGATACCAACACCGAGGCAAGTATCTGGGTGCAAAAAGTAGAAGACCCCAGTGCCTTTGGAGTTGTTAAGTTGAACGAAAATAATATCATTACCGATTTTATAGAAAAGCCTAAGGAGTTTGTTTCCGACCTTGCTATTATCGGTATTTATTACTTTAGAGATGGAGCCAGACTGCGAAAAGAGCTCAAGTATTTAATGGATAATAAGATAATGGTCAATGGAGAATATCAATTGACGGATGTCTTGGAAAATATGAAAAACGATGGTGTCCAATTTGTTCCGGGAGAAATAAAAGAGTGGATGGATTGCGGAAATAAGGATGCTACGGTGCATACTAATCAGCGTATTTTGGAATATCATAAAGAAGAAGCTTTGGTGTCGAAAAATGCTAAGGTAGAAAACGCCATTATTATTCCTCCTTGTTATATCGGCGACGATGTAATTATTGAAAATTCGGTTGTGGGACCTTATGTTTCAGTTGGGAAATCGTCTAAAATACAAGAATCGGTGGTTAGTAATAGCATTGTTCAGGAAAACACAAACTTAGCATCGATTAACATAAGCAATTCTATGGTTGGAAATAATGCCGATATAAAAGGTGCCGCTCTTGAATTAAGCGTCGGAGATTTTACTCAAATTGATTTTTAAAATCGCCGATAAAAACTGAATAAAGCTTAAATCAAGGTAAAGGTGTTGTTTTTATATTAGTTTGTAAATTCTTGATTTATAGAATGTTTAAAAATCATGTTAAACCTCACAGGTTTTCAAAACCTGTGAGGTTTTTTCTTCCCCGTGAACTAACAAAATAATCGAAAACCCTAAGTGTAGATTGAATTAAGAATTAAAAAAGTTGTTGGTTAGAACTTTTAACCTGAAACCTACAACTTTTATCCCAAAAAACATCGTCACCCCGAACTCGATTCGGGGTCTCTTGCTTATTGAAAGCTTTTTTTGCAGGGGATGTTGAATCAAGTTCAACATGACAGCTTTTTCTCACTCGCGACGGCATTACGCACGCACCGCGTTAGGGATTGCAGAGGAAATCCTTTTGTTGAGGCACGAAACAAAAGATTGGAACGGAAAGCCCGACCCGGAGGGGAACGCCCAAAATAAATTTTAACATAAAGTAATGCGTTTGCTCTGGGGGTAATGGATAAACCTTTTCGGATTTTAGGTAATAAGTTTGTACATTTGGCGTTTCAATATCGAAATACAAATTATCGTCTGTGAAATATAAACTGATTGTTGTAATATTACTGTTGTTTCAAGTTTCGTTGGTTGCTCAAAAAACAGCTTTGATATATGGGGAAATAAGAACAGAGCAAGGCTTAGGGGTCGATTTGTACAATATTGCTATTGTAGGTTATCCGGGAGGAACAACGACTAATGCTAAAGGAGCATACGAGCTGAAAGTCCCCGCAGATACCAGTATTCGGATTGTATTTACACATCTTGAATATAAAGCTATAGAGAAAACTTTGAGACTTAAAAGTGGAGAACGTTTTAAACTCAATATTACAGCCGAAAAGAGTGTGAATACTTTGGATATGGTGGTTGTTCGGAACGAAGAAAAACGATATACCAGCGTAACGCGATTGAATCCTAAAACCATAGAATCTTTACCCAATTCTTCGGGAGGGATTGAAGCTCTTATAAAAACCTTGCCCGGAGTGGTCTCGAATAATGAGTTGAGTTCGCAATATTCGGTGCGAGGAGGAAATTTTGACGAGAATCTTATTTATGTTAATGATATTGAGATATATAAGCCTCAGTTAATTCGTTCCGGAGAGCAAGAAGGTCTGAGTTTTATCAATCCGGACATGATTGAATCGGTTAATTTCTCGGCAGGGGGCTTCGAAGCTAAGTACGGCGACAAGATGTCTTCGGTGCTTGATATTAAATACAAACGTCCTAAAAGTTTTACAGCCAGTCTTTCTGCGAGCCTTTTGGGGGCTTCTGCTTATATTGCAGGAACAGACAAGTCGAACCGATTGACCCATTCCACGGGTATTCGATACAAAACATCGACCTATCTTTTGAATTCTTTAGACACGAAAGGAGATTATTTCCCTAAATATTTTGATGCTCAAACGTTTATTAGCTATGATATTGATGAGTTTCAGCAAATTGGATTTCTTGGTAATATATCAAGGAACTCGTTTAATTTAGTTCCAACAAGCCGAAAGACCTCTTTTGGAACCATTAATCAGGCTTTAGGCTTAAATATTTATTTTGAGGGAAGAGAAGTCGATTTTTACAATACACTTTTAGGAGCTTTGAGCTATACTTACAAAAAGAATGATAATAAGTTTAAGTTGATAGCATCGAGTTATTACACTCAAGAAAGTGAGTCTTTCGATATTTTAGGGCAGTATTATTTAAATGAGTTGGATAAGCAACTTGGCTCGGAAAACCTTGGAGATAGCTTAACCAATGTCGGCGTAGGTTCTTACTTAGACCACGCTCGAAATAAATTTAATGCTTATGTTAACAGTATTAAACATATTGGGGAACGAAAACAGGGCAATCACCTTTTGAGTTGGAGTGCTAAGTATCAGCATGAGGTTATTTTTGATAAAGTAGATGAGTGGCAAACAAGAGATTCCGCAGGTTACTCCTTGCCTTTCCCCGATACGGTAGGTTATTATCCCGAGTTTGTGCCTATGGTGAACCGCAGAAAAAGCGAAAACGAACTAACATCAAATCGTTTTAGTGCTCATATTCAGGATTCTTATCGCATTCAAATAGACTCCTCAGATTTGTTTTTAACCGCCGGAATTAGAGCTAATTATTGGGATTTTAACAAGCAGTTTTTTGCGAGCCCTAGAGCAACTTTGGCTTTTCGTCCTAATTGGAAGCGAGATTATATGTTTCGATTAAGCGTGGGCTCGTATTATCAACCTCCTTTTTTTAAGGAATATAGAACCGCTAACGGGACTTTAAACAAGAATATAAAAGCACAAGAATCATATCACTTTGTATTGGCTAGCGATTATAATTTTTCGCTTTGGAGACGCCCTTTTAAGTTTGTTACGGAGCTTTATTATAAACGTTTAAGAAACCTTATACCTTATACTGTGGAGAATGTTCTTATAAGGTACTACCCAAATCAGACAGCTCATGGTTATGCCGGAGGCGTTGACTTTAGAATTTTTGGAGAGTTTGTTCCCGGAATTGATTCTTGGGCGAGTGTTTCCTTTTTAAAATCGGAAGAAGATATTGTAGGCGATGGACATGGGTATATTGCCAGACCTACAGACCAAAGGTTTAATGCCTCTATTTATTTTCAAGATTACTTACCTAAATTCCCTAATTACAAAGTACACTTAACCTTGTTTTATGGAACAGGCTTGCCTTTTGGACCTCCGGAGTCTCCTCGTTATAAACAAACAGGAAGAATTCCTGATTATTTCCGCACAGACGTTGGGTTTACCGCCGTTCTTAAAGATAAAAACACAAAAATATCGGATAAGAGTTTGTTTAAATATTTTAAAACGATACTTTTAACTGCTGAAATTTTCAATTTAATGGATAGGAGCAATACAATTTCTTATGTTTGGGTTACAGACATTTATAATAGACAATATGCGGTTCCAAATTATTTAACAGGTATCCGTTTTAATGCTAAATTAACATTTAAATTTTAACAAAAAACAGATGCTTAGGTTTAACAGAGATTTACTTCATTGGTCAGAGTTTCCTATTACATTGGTTTACTTTGTCGTTATTTTAGTTGTAGCTCTGTTTATCAAAGGGAAATATGAAGAGGAAAAACCTGAATATCGGTATTTTTTAAAAGGTGTTTTAATTAAGGCTTTAGGAGCGTTTATTTTTGCGTCTGTTTTTTTGTTGCATTACGGAGGAGGAGATACCGTATATTATTTTGAAGGAGCAGGAACGTTAATTAATATTTTATTCAATGATCCTTATGAGTACTTTAAGATTATGGCATCTTCTCATGAGTTCGACAGTGATTTAATGTATGTTCGTTCGCTTATTACCTATGCAAAAGCAGCGGAAGAATGGTTGACTGTAAAAATAGTATCCATCATTAATGTTTTTTCGTTTAATCGCTTTTGGACAGCTACTTTATTAACCTCGATGCTTAGTTTTTTCGGGAGTTGGAAACTCTTTCAAACTATTTTGTTTTTCTTTCCTAAACGAGAAAAAGAGGCTTTTTGGAGTATTTTTTTGTTGCCGTCTGTCTTTTTTTGGGGAGCCGGTATTTTAAAAGATACTTTTGCTTTTATTGCGATGGGTCTTTTTGCATATTCTTTTGTAAAGGTGTTTTTTCAGTACCGATTTCATATAAAGTATATTATCACTATCATAATAACGATTCTGTTCTTTTTTGAGGTTAAGGTTTATGTCTTTATTGCTTTTTTACCTTCTTTGTTGTTGGGTTGGATAGCCTACAATAGGCAAAAAATAAAGAGCCGATTTATAAGGACTATAATAACGCCTTTTGTTTTTATAGTGGGAATATCGCTTGCCTTTGTGTTCGTAAATAAGATTCTAACCGAAAATGCGAAATATAACGCAAAAGGACTAGAACAAAGAGCAAAAGGGTTCCATCAATGGCATTCCGTTGTAGGAGGTTCTTCTTATTCTTTAGGAGAAATAGAATATACCCCTTTAGGAATACTTAAAAAAGCACCGGAAGCATTGAGTGTTACTTTCTTTCAACCTTTTCCCAATAAGGTTACTAATGTAATGACGGCTTTAGGGAGTTTAGAAGGTTCTACTCTTTTAGTCCTTTTTATACTGATGATGATTCGTATGCGGTTTAGGTGGATTGGTATTTCTTTTAAGAATCCGTTTTTATTAACGGCTCTTACATTTTCCATTATATTGGGTTTTATAGTTGGGTTTACCTCTTATAACTTTGGAGCACTAGCGAGGTATAAGATTCCTGTTATGCCCTTTTTTGCCTTTATATTATTGCATTTTAATGCTCTTTATCGGGAGGAAAAGCGAAAAAAACAACTTGAAACGGAAGATTAAATTGATTTTCAGCACAAATCTAAAATATTTGCGAATTTCTGTGAGGAAAATCTTATTCTGAATTCACGTTGTTTAAAGGGTTTGTAAGAGTAAGGTAGAGTCCTTACTTGTTGTGTTTCTTCCTAAATTTTCACTTTTAACTTTTGCATTTTTGATGAACATAGTTTTTAGAAAGACTAATACAGCTTATTTTATTGTATATTTGTTATTCGGAGCGTAGTTGAATTTTGAAAAGAATACTTGGTTTAATAGCTAAGATTTAAAACTGCGTTAATAATGAATTAAAAAAATACCATCATGAGAAATAATTTAAAATTATTACAAGTTTTACTGGTCTTATTTTTATTAATATTCCAAGTAAATAAAACGAGTGCACAAATATCTGCCTTAGAGATTTTGGACGCTCAATCATTAACGGTTTGTAGTGATACAGCTAGAGCAATTGAGGTTAAGGTTAGTTTTGATGCTGCTGTGAGTGGTAATGTGCTCTTAACTTTTCATTTTCCTAAAGGGGTTTCTTATTCAGGTACAGTTACGAAAGTTTCGTCCAGTCCTGCAGGCTTGACTATATCTGAATCCGATGTTAATGATGCGAGTAATCCTGTTTTTGAGATTACGGGAGGAGGGATAGCTTCCGGAAGTTACTTTCAGTGTACGGTTGAGCGAGAGGCAAATTGCGATGCTTATGAGCAAGACCCTGTTACAGATGAGGTGGAAGTACAGGCCGATTCTGATAGTGAAACAGAAACAAGTATTACATATAACCTAACTTCTCCTAGTTTGACTATAGACCAGTCTCCAACGAATAGTAGTGGTGTGGATATAGGTCAGGAGTTGGTGCGTGAGTTTAAATTTTCTAATCGTTCGTATATAGATTTAGCAAAGGTCTATTTTGTGGTGGATTATAACGATGTTGCTTATCACAATGGAACCGACGAGCCTACCTTTGAGTTGTCTATCGATGGAGGCACTTATTTTTCGATTACTCCGGATACCAAAAGTGACGGAAAGTTTTATTTTACTCTAGATGGAACGGATTTGGGGGCTGATAAGGTTCTTATTGATAACGAACAATTAACAGTTAAAGAAACGGTAAAGGTTAAAGCTTGTGGTTTATCAACGGAATACAAGGTAGGTTGGGGCTGTAGTATGGATACTTGGTGTTCGACTAAAACCCGTACAGTTGATGTTAATATGCAGGCTGGTGTAGCTAAACCCGCATTTGTTCGCTTTAAAGCAGAAGGGACACCGTCTTTGTGCAATGCCATGGATTTTGATATTTGGTTTACAAATAATGGTTCCGGAGGTAATATGGGAGGAATGTACAATGCAAAGGTCTTGACACATTTGACTACATCTCAATTACTTAAATTTAACGAAAATAAAGCGTATATTGGGAATACTTCCATTAATAGTACTTCCGGCAATCTGAATAAACTATTAATCGATTTTAAGGATGTGTTTGACGTAGATCCGGATGGACAGGATAGTGGCTTGTCCGATTTGGATGGTGATGGTTTTTTCGATGACGTAGCTCCCGGAGATACTGTAAAACTTACGGTTAAAGGAACATTTGATGCCCCGGATGATTGTGGTGCAGAAATGCAGGGGCATAGGATGTCTATGACTCTTTATCATCATGCGGCTTGTCAAGATAAGTCGGGAGATAGGGCTAGTGTTATTTTCTATAATCAAAAAAGTGTACGAGTAGGACCTCAAATTTATAGGCGTAGTATGGGAGATTTCTCTTATATGCCTTTAGTGGTAAAAAAGAATGAGTCTTTTAAATTTAGGATAGCTAACAATCTTTCGCGTAATTATGATCAAAATGATTATGCAACTAATAATCGTCGATTTATTTATAAATTAAAATATCCTCACGGTTTAGACTTCAATGTTAATAATATTCGTTTTATGCGAGGGTCGTACCCAAGTACTTACGCATCTCAGAATGTTGATATTGTGTTTAACAATAATACAGATAGTTTAGTGCTAATGTCTCCAAGTAGCAATTATGGTTACATAGATTTTACTGTCGATGGATATGACTGTTCCGATGGAGATGAATTGAGGATTGAATATACAATAGAAGAAGAGATAGACTATAACAATTCTTCGTTATGTAATCCGCTTCCGCCTATCCTTTGTGGAAGCAAAACAGCGATAGTTTTAGGTTGTAATAGCGGAAACTGTACAGAAGGAGGACAGATAACCTCTTTAAAGGTGGAACGAACCGATGGCTCTTTAGGTTGGACAGACCGTACGCTTAACACCCGTCAAAATAGAGATAGTATTTCTTCTTATGATTTATGTAAGGCTTTGTATTTAGACACTATTCAGATAATTTCAGAGTTTACGCAAAATGGGGATGCCAGCAATTTGGGAGCACGTTTGAAAGTTAAATTAGATAGTGATTCTGAGAAAGGCTTAACCCCAGTCAAGGCTGAATTGTATGATGCTACCGGAACATTGATGGGAACGGTTTCTAATACCGCTCAAACTTGCAGAGATGAGAAAACAGGGGGGAGCCAAGTTATAGACTGGGATTTCACAAGTTTGCTTGGTAGTTCCGGAGTAAGTGATGGTTCTTCATATAAAGTGGTGGCGAAATATTTGGTGTCTTCAAGATATTTTCCTTATCAAGATGAGCAACATGGGGAGAGTTGGTTTTTGTATAATTCAAACGCTCCTTCGGGAACTCCTGTTTGGACTGAAACTTATAGAACTTGTTTAGAGTTACCCCCTGAGATGTATTTGGTAGGAACATCGCGTACAAATGCTACCAATCCTTATAAAGCAAATGGCTGTATAGAGTTTACTCCCGGAAACAATGTTTCATATGTGGCTCGTAGGTTTTCTTCTCAAGGACTATCATATCTCGATGAGTATCGTCCGGGTATGAAACTCAAAAAGTTTTATATTGAGATACCTAAAGCTTATCGTTTTGAAAGCTGTAAGATGCTGAACCAAGATGGTGGTTTTGCTTGGCTAGATTTGTCTGTATCTTCGCAAACAGAGTTGGGAGATGATATTGTGTATGAGTTTGATATTCCGAACGATGTGTCTTATTTTGATATAACCAAAGTCAATGATTATGGTTCGATTTTTAAAGTTTATCTGACCCCTAATTGTCAAGCTTATGTATATAAGAATTCCAGCGATCCGGATAATGATAAAATTAGGACTTATTTCGATTATTCAGATTATTATTATGCTTTTGTGGGGCAAGATCCGGTTCCCGCACCTTTCGAGGTTTCTAAAGAACTTAGTAATGAGAAAGATATAGAATATTCAAAAAAACCTGAGATAAAGCTTCAAAGCGGAGGTAATGTAGAATTGTCCGGAAAACAAGGTCAGTGGGAATTAACTCTAGTAAATAACTCTGCTTCTGATGCACCTCGTAACTGGTTGGATTTACCAAATGCCTCCGATTTAACAATTTTGGAAGTGAAACGTAGCTCAAATGGAGAAGTGATATCGCCTCAATCTCCGAGTTATGGAGGCGGAGAGATGTATCACCTTTCCGATGTTGGAGTGGTTTCCGGCTCTTCTGAAACATACATTATTAAGTTTAAATACGAGGGTTGTTCGCCTTTAAATTATACAGTTTATGCCGGGTGGAATTGTTACGAGTATCCGACGAGTCCGAGCAGTTATGTTTGCGATAAATCGGAAATAACTTTAGGAGCAACTCCTTTAGGCTCAAAGATGGAGATGCAGAATATGCAAAAGCCAAATGCAGCCCCTGACTTATGTAATGAAGTTATATATGTATATCAGTATAGGGCTGTTGAGAATGGAAATGTTTACGCCCCTTATGTAAACCTTGAATTACCGGTAGGTTTGGATTTAAATAAGGTAGAGGTAGAATACCCTCATAATTCGAATGCTTGGGAGGAAGTGAATGCTACAAGCATTTCTGATAATTATTATAGTGTTAATCTGTTGGGACATAGTGATATAGGATCGAAAGGTTATTTGCCGGGTGTTAGAGAAGGCGGGGATAACGGACGTTTAGCGAATATTCGTTTAAAAGTGGAGCCTACCTGCTCCTTCCTTGCGGGTTCTAACTTTATTGTTAAGGCTCGTGGAGATAATTCTTGTAATGTAGCCCTGGCTGGTACTGATTTAAGCTCTGATCCTCTTAAAATTAATGGTGCTGTTTCTTCATATGGAGCAACTATGACTGTGAACCTAGAAGCTGGTTCTTCATTTTCAACTCCAAATTGTTCAGCAACTAAGACTATTTATGTCAAGCATCAAATCAACTCCGGAACAACCTCTAATAAGGCAAAAGGCATTGTTTGCTTGCCTAAAGGTTTTCGATATGTACCGAACTCTTACCTTCAGGGGGTTAATGCTCCTGCTTCGGTTACTCAAAGTACAAATGGAGACACTCTGTTCTTAGATTTTCCGCAAGGATTAACCAATCCAAGTTATATCGATTATAAATTGGGCATGGAAGAAATCCCGGGTAGTCATCCGGAATGTGATTCGTATCGTGTTCAAGTGTATAGTGTTGAGATTATTAATAGTTTACAATGTAATGGTACCCCTTGTGGCGATACTTATGTTAATGCAGGTAATGGAGAGCTTAAGTTCAATTTAGAGAAAGCTAGTTTGGATATTGAGATTCTTTCAGCAACAGCTACTTACGGTAACTCTGGCACGGATGTTTCTTTAAAATATAAGGTGAGTAATAGAGGAACTGTGGCTTTAGAAGCTAATGGTAAACTTAAGCTATTTAAAGATTTAGATGATGATGATATGGTGGCCTCTTCAGGAGAGCTTCTAGCAGAGGTTCCTATTTCTAGTTCAGATTTGGCACCCGGTGACGAGGCTATTAATACGGTTACTTTAAATGGTCAAGATATACAAGATATTTGCGATTTTAAATTAGGTGCTTTTAAAGACGATGTTTGTATTTGTAGCGATGTTGTTAATAAAGTGAAAATATCTTCTGTAACCGGTGTTAAGATTTCAGATCCGAATGATGTGTGTATGAGAGAGCGAGTTCAGTTTTCAGTGAGTAATATTTCTAACTTTAGTTATCTTTGGTCGGGAGTAAAGGTAGGTTCGGACAGTTATTTATCAGCTAAAGATGTTTATAATCCTACCTTTGAACATAACCGTAATCCTGTAATTGCCGATGGACAGAGCATAACTTATCCTTATGCACTTCGTTTAACGCATGATAAAGGCTGTAGCGTTATTTCCGACACCGTTCAGGTAAAAGTAAAGGGCTGTACCTTGCCTATTACCTTGATAAGTTTCTCTGCAGATATGCAAGAAAATGGTAGTGTCTTGTTAACTTGGTTATCAGCTTCGGAAATTAATAACGATTATTACAGTATTTATAAGTCTTACGATATGGAAAATTGGAGCTTGCTGACCGAGGTTGCAGGTGCGGGTAACAGTAGTTCTGTTCTGAAATATGATGCCGTAGATAATCACCCACAGGAGGGATTTACCTACTATAAACTGATGCAGACAGATTACGATGGTACTGTCGCAGAATTAGGTGTTCGTCAGGTAATGTATAAGTTAAGTACAAATTCTCATTGTCTTGCTTATCCAAACCCAACGAGCGGAAAAATAAATATTTCCGGCTTATCTTCGGCTAAGGAGTTTGTTTCAGTAATTAATACAATAGGACAAGTTGTATCTTGCGATTATAGTTATAAGGACTCAAATCATATCTTAGAATTGGATATGAGTAATTTACCAAATGGCTTGTATATCGTTAAAACAACACAGGGTAATGTTCAGGTTATTAAAAAATAATCGGAGGGAGTTTATTTCGGATTTACCTTAATCAAAAAGACCCCAAAGTTTTTAAAACTTTGGGGTCTTTTGTTATACTAATTTTAAAGGAAACACTTATCCTTAACACCTTATGTTAACGTGAATTCGGGATAAGATTTCTCTCACAGAAATTCGCAAATGTTTTAGGTTTGTGCTGAAAATCAGGAGTTAATAACTGGTTATGACTCTTGGTTTTCAGTGCAAATATGAAATGTTTGCGGATACAGTTTATCAAACTTCGATAATTAACGCCATTATTGCCCTAAATTCTTTTGTATTATCCCGATAGTACTGCAAGAATTAGTTTATACTGACGCTAATTATCTGATTCTGTGAGCAAAGATTATCCCGAACTCACGTTATGTTAGTTCTTTGATTGAAAAATTGTTAAATAGCCTCTATTTTCAGTATAAATTTGTAATTTAGCCTAATTTTAAAATTTAGAACAAATATAATATTATGTCTTTGATAACCAGTAAAGTAATGGATAAAGGCTTGACTTTTGACGATGTCCTTTTAGTACCTGCATACTCAGAAGTCTTACCTCGTGATGTTAAAATGAACTCGTATTTCTCGAGAAACATCTTATTAAATACCCCTCTTGTATCTGCCGCGATGGATACGGTAACAGAATCTGCTTTGGCAATGGCTATTGCCAGAGAGGGAGGTATTGGGGTTATTCATAAGAATATGAGTATAGAAGCACAAGCCAAAGAAGTTAAGAAGGTTAAAAGAGCCGAAAACGGAATGATTTACGACCCTATTACTATCAGTAAGAATCATACTGTTGCAGATGCACTTCGCTTTATGAAGGAGTACAAAATTGGGGGTATTCCTGTGGTTGAGAAAGACAAAACATTAGTAGGAATTGTTACCAATCGTGATTTAAGATTTGAGGTTGGGCAAGACAAGAAAATAGAGACGGTTATGTCTCATAAAAATTTAGTTACAACCAACCAACATACTGATTTAGAAAAAGCTGCAGAAATTTTGCAGATGCATAAGATAGAAAAGTTACCTGTGGTTGATGAGAACAATAAATTAATAGGTCTTTTAACTTATAAAGATATTACCAAGGCTAAAGACCGACCAAATGCTTGTAAGGACGATAAAGGTCGTTTAAGAGTAGCTGCCGGAGTGGGGGTTACTTTCGATACTATGGATCGTGCCGATGCTTTGGTAAAAGCGGGTGTAGATGCCATTATTATCGATACAGCACATGGGCATACAAAGGGGGTTGTAGATATGCTTAAAAAACTAAAGTCTAAATATTCGGATATAGATTTTGTGGTTGGAAATATTGCGACTGCCGAGGCGGCTAAGTATTTGGTGGATGCCGGAGCAGATGCGGTAAAAGTGGGAATTGGTCCCGGGTCTATTTGTACAACGCGTATTATTGCCGGTGTGGGTTATCCTCAGTTATCAGCTATTAATGAGGTGGCTACAGCCATAAAAGGAAGTTCCGTGCCTGTAATTGCTGATGGAGGAATTCGTTATTCGGGAGATATTGTTAAAGCTTTGGCAGCAGGAGGAGATACCGTGATGGTAGGTTCTCTAATTGCAGGAGTGGAAGAATCTCCCGGAGAGACTATTATTTACCAAGGAAGAAAGTTTAAGTCGTACAGAGGAATGGGTTCTATTGAGGCAATGCAAAAAGGCTCTAAAGATAGATACTTCCAAGATGTTGAGGACGATGTCCAAAAATTGGTACCGGAAGGCATTGCTGCACGAGTGCCTTATAAAGGAACTTTGTCGGAGGTGGTTTATCAGTTGGTTGGAGGACTTCGTGCCGGAATGGGATATTGTGGTGCTAAGGATATTCAAACGCTTCAAAATGCTAAGTTTGTGCAAATAACAAGCTCAGGAATGCAAGAAAGCCACCCTCACGACGTTACTATTACGCGAGAAGCTCCTAATTATAGTAGATAATAAAGTTATAAGGTTGGAAAGTTATAAAGTTGTAAGGTTTGAAAGTTGGAAAGTTATAAAGTTCCAATCATAACGGACAACAGACAACCAACAACAGACAACTGACAACCAACAACTTTAAAACAAATAAAATTTTAAACATATGAAAAGTATAATTGGAATTATCAGCTTTGTATTAATTTTTAACTTGGGATTTGCTCAAGAAAGAACGCTTTTAACCATTGATGATAGACCTATTTCTGAAACTGAATTTATTCGAATTTACAAGAAAAATAATAGCACGGGAAATGTTGTTGATAAGAAATCGGTTGAGGAGTATTTAGACTTATTTATCAACTTTAAGTTAAAGGTAATAGAAGCTGAAAGTAGAGGGATGGACACTTTGGAGAAGTTCCAAAAAGAGTTGAAGGGATATAAACGTCAGTTGGAACGTCCTTATTTTACCGATAAAGTAACGGAAGATTATTTGCTTAAAGAAGCTTTTGAGCGTTCGTTGTACGATGTTAGAGCTTCGCATATATTATTGATGGTTTCCGGGGATGCAACGCCTGCCGATACTTTAGCAGCTTACAATAAGATTAGTAAAATGAGACAGCAGCTTATCAATGGTAAAGTTTCTTTCGATAAGTTGGCAGTTTCTAAGTCGGAAGACCCTTCTGCAAAACAAAATAAGGGTGATTTGGGCTACTTTACGGTATTTCAGATGGTGTATCCTTTCGAAAATGCAGCTTATAATACGCCTGTTGGGAAGATTTCTGAGATTGTCAGAACTCGTTATGGTTATCATATCTTAAAGGTGACTGATAAAAGAAAGTCGCAAGGAGAAGTTAAGGTGGCACATATTATGGTTGGAGTCCCTAAAGATGCAAGCAAGGAAAATGTTCAAAAGGCTGAGGAAAAGATTAAAATGATACACCATAAATTAAAAGAGGGTGGTAAATTTGGAGAGTTGGCTCATTTGTATTCCGATGATAAAGGTTCAGCTAAAAATGGGGGAGAATTGAATTGGTTTGGAATGAATCATATGGTTAAGCCTTTTGAGGAAGCTTCTTTTGCTTTGAAAAACAAGGGTGATATTTCCGAGCCTGTGAAAACACGATTCGGATGGCATATCATTAAATTGATAGATAAAAAAGAACCCGGAACTTTTGAAAAAAGGAAGAAGAGTTTGCAAAAGCGTATTAGTTCCGATATGCGTTCTAGAGTGAGCAAAGCGGCTGTTTACGAAAGAATTAAAAAAGAGTATAATTATCAATTGAACGAAAAGAATTTAAAGGCGTTTTATAAGGCTATTAATAAGGATATATTTGAAGGAAAGTGGGATAAAAAGCAAGTGGCTAAGCTTAATAAAACTTTGTTTGTTTTGAACGATTCGGCTTACAATCAACAACTTTTTGTCGATTTTCTAGAAAAGAATACACTTCGTAAACGTTCCGAAAAATCGGTGGAAGATTTTGTAAATAAGATGTTCCGATTGTACGAAGAACGAGAGTTGAAAGAAATGGAAAGAGCTCATTTATCCGAGAAATACCCGGAGTATAAGTACCTTTTGCAGGAGTATCACGACGGTATATTGTTGTTCGACTTGACTGATAAGGAGGTTTGGACTAAAGCAATTGAAGATTCTATAGGTTTAGGGAATTTTTACGAAGCAAACAAGCAAAACTATAAGTGGGGAAAGCGTGTAGAAGCATCAGTGTATGAGTATAAGGATAAAAAAGTGCTTAAAAAGTTGAAGAAGCTTCTTGCTAAGCAATCTAAAAAAGGATATTCTGTAGAGAACATTCTTTCTATTGTTAACAAAAAAGAGGATTCGGCGGCAGACTTTATTAAAGCGGATACTTTTTCTAAGAACGATTATAAACTGGTCGATTTAGCAAATCAAGAATTGAACTTCTTCGACCAAGAAGTAAAGACTCCTTTATCTTTTACAAAAGATAATAAATTGGTTTTTATATCTAAGGTTATTCCGGAGACCCCTAAAAAAATGGAAGAAACAAAAGGACAGGTAACAGCTGATTATCAGGATTATTTGGAAAAAGAGTGGGTTAAACAACTTCGTAAAAAATACAAAATTGTTATTAACGAAGATGTTTGGAAAGAAGTTAAGTCTAAGCATTAATGTATAAGATGAACTTATATCGACTAATATTACTGGTTTTAACAGCCTTATTTTTGAGTTCTTGCGAAATTTCGATGGAGAAACAAGATGCGGTGTTGACTTACAAAGGAGAAGCTTTAACTCAGGAGGATGTTAATCTGTATTTGGCTAATATGTCCGGAGAGATAGATAGTGTAAGAGATTTAGAAAACTTGAAGAGAGACTGGCTTACCAAGCAGATTATTATTCGTCAGGCTAAAGAAAAATTGCCTGCGAAAGAAACGAACTTAAGCTACGAAATGCTTCAGTATAAGTCTGATTTACTTTACTTTAAGTATCTTAATTCTTATATTAGAAGTAAGTTAAATACACAAGTTAGTATCGAAGAAGTGGACTCTTTCTATACTGCAAATTCAACTTTGTTAAAAACGAAAGAGCCTTTTGTTAAGTCTGTTTATATTTCGATTCCTAAGGCTTTAAAAAAAGAGTATAGGATTAAATACTGGTTAAAATCTAAGAGTAAGAAGTTTCAAGAAAAATTGAATATTTACTGTTATCAGAATGCTAAAAGCTTTGAAGATTTTGATAACGAGTGGCTCCCTTTGAGTAAGTTGAAACAAGTCGCTCAGATTTCGGAGTTGAGAAATGTAGCGATGAAAGAAAGAGAGTTGATAGAGTACGAAACAGATTCTCTTAGACACTATTTGTTTATTAGTGAAGTAATGCCTAAAGGGTCTGCCTTGCCTAGGGAACAAGCCGATAAGGTTATTAAAGAGATGATTACGAATATCCGCAAGAAAAAGTTGCAAAACGAATTGGAGACGCGTATAGCAAATAAGGTGGATGAAATTTTGGAGCAAAAATAGAATGTCTTTTAAGAAAGAAAAAGGAAGCCTTTTTATAAGCTTTAAAAGATGAAACAGCCTAAGTCTGATATTTCGGACTTGGTTATAAAATTTTAAATAATGAAACAGACTAGTCTGATATTATATTAATGAGATACAAAGTGAGATGATTGGAATTTTGTCTCATATTTCGGATTTGGTTGTAAATTTTAAATAATGAAAAGAAGGATTGTAATATTAACATTAATCTTAGGATTTTTGAATCTGTTTTCGCAGGATGGCGTTGTGGTGGATAAGGTAGTGGCGGTTGTTGGCAAGAATGTTATTTTGTTGTCGGATATTGAGAATCAGATTGTTCAGGCGAAGTCTCAGGGAGCTTATAAATCCGAAATGAGATGTCAGATATTTAAAGATTTGGTGTTTCAGAAATTATTGCTACATCAGGCTCAGATAGATAGTATTGAGGTAACTGATGCCGAGATAGAAGCTAACTTAGACCAAAGGATTCGTTTTTTTGTTAATCAGATAGGTTCCGAAAAGAAGTTAGAGGAGTTTTATGGGAAAACAGTCTCGAAAATAAAAGAGGAATTTAGAGAAGTGGTTGCTAAACAAATGCTTGCCGAAAGAATGAGAGGGAAGCTTACAAATGCGGTGAAAGTAACCCCAACCGAAGTGAGAAGATTTTTTAAGGGATTGTCTAAAGATAGCCTTCCTCAGGTGCCAAAGCAGATTGTTTTGGAGCAAATTGTTAAATATCCTCCCGTTAATGAGAAAGAAAAATTAGCGATAAAGGAGAAGCTCAGATCGTATAGAGAGCGTATCTTGAAGGGTGAAAAGTTTTCAACTTTAGCGGTACTTTATTCCGAAGATATTGCTTCTGCACGAAAAGGAGGGGAGCTAGGTTTGCGAGGACGCTCCGAGTTTGTGCCCCAGTTTGCGGCTGTGGCTTTTAAGTTGGAGAATCCGGGAGATATATCTCGAATTGTGGAAACAGAATATGGCTTCCACATCATTCAGTTGATTGAAAAGCGAGGCGAATTGATGAATTTAAGGCACATCTTACTAAAGCCGAAAGTCTCGATGGAAGATATGTTTAAGGCACAAACTTTTTTAGATAGCGTAAGAACTTTGGTTGTTAAAGATAGCCTGACCTTTGAGCAAGCTGTCGATAAGTTTTCCGAAGATGAAGAGACTAATAAAAGTGATGGTTTAATGATTAATATGGCGAGTGGAAATACATATTTTCAGTACGAGCATTTGCAACCTGCTTTGGCTTATTCTTTAAAGCAACTTAAAGAGGGAGGTGTTACGAAAGTGTTTAAAACGCAAGATAATAGAGGACAGGAAGTTTATAAAATCATCAAAATAAAAGAAGTGATAGAGCCTCATAATGCGAACTTGAAGCAAGATTATCAGATGATTCAGAATATGGCACTTAACCATAAGCAACAACAATTTATGAAAAACTGGATTAAGAAGAAAGCTCGAAGTACTTATATCCGAATAGAGGACGATTATAAAGACTGTGATTGGCTAAAGGATTAATCGAAAATAGTTTTGCTTAAATTGTTTTGTAGTAGAAACAAGCGAAAGTCCTCAAAGATTCCTGAAATTTTTGAGGACTAATTGTTTGATTTTGTGAGAAAAATCTTATCTCAAATTCACCGTATGACCTTATCTGTAGCCTGAAGTTGCTCAAAAAATAGGAGTCATTTTCTCAATTAAAAAAAAGCCTCCGATAACTTGACGAAAATCATATTGAATTCTTAGTTTTTTTATACATTTGAGCCGATAAAAATAGTTTTTGTAACAACTTAATACACAG
>PDWI01003523.1_pt1 | contig 22007 bp, 14 predicted proteins | sample 1430891 | NCBI WGS metagenome assembly PDWI01 (sample SAMN01162508, study PRJNA174530) | Oral metagenome, whole genome shotgun sequencing project. | biome: Marine environment; feature: Marine mammal; material: Swab sample of the gingival sulcus; isolation source: swab sample of gingival sulcus... | reverse complement strand
TGATTAAATGCTTTGGCTAAGTTCTTTTTTTCCTGAACATAGTCCAAATACTCTTCTATATTTTCAATTACTTTTTGTTGATAGCTTTTTAGTTCCATAATTTAAAACTTTGTAATATCTCTTGGTATTTTTTTAAATATAATATTATGTTTTGCCATAAAATCTTTGGGTAATAAACAGTTATCGGCGTAGATAATATACTGCTCGCCTTTAGTTTTAATCATTTCTAACGAATCGTAATCTAAAGTTGTTAAACTATCTTTTTCGTAAATAAAATAATAGACCGATGCGTCTTTTTGTCCTAAAAAGTAATTGGTTTCTTTAGGATTATTAGGCTCTGTAAAGGCTGTTCGAGTTTCTGAATACCAAATATATTCTCTTATTTTTGCTAAGCCAACGGCTTCGTTAAGATTTTTATCTTCATTGAAAAGCGGTAAGCCCAATTCGTAATAGTCAAAAGCTCCGCCGGTGCCTTCTACCGCTTTTTTGCCCTCGCCATAACCTTTAGTTACTCGCTTTAACCTTTCGGCAGTAATATCATTAGCGTAATCTTCCATTTCTATAAGTATAAACTTTCTGTTTCCGCCGTCTTCTTTGTTAAGGTTTAAAACAGCATGAGCGGTTGTGCCACTGCCTGCGAAAGAGTCTAAAATGATGGAGTTTTTGTCGGTTGCTATTTTTAAAATTGTTTCAATCAATAGTACACTTTTAGGAGTGTCAAATACCCTTCCCTCTCCTTTGAAAATTTCTATAACATCTTTTTTTGCACTCTGAGAATGTCCCACATCTTCATGTTTTAATATTGTTTGAGGAACCAATCCTTGTTGAACTTCGCTTAAAAATCTTTTTAAACGAGGGGTGTTTTTTCCTTCTTTTCCAAACCATATTCTATTATCTGCTAATAATTCAGAAAATTTTCTCTTAGAAACTCGCCAACAAGAATTTTGAGGAGGATTAACTTTTCTTCCACTTGGAGTAATTATAGTATAATCATATTCTTTACTATATGTTTTTACCGTTAAATTATCAGACTGCCAAACGCCACGAATATCATTATCTAGATTTTTATACATTTTATTTTGCTTTTCTGTTCTTGGGAGTAAATTCCTTTTCCAATTATTTTTTAATTTCGTATAACAAAGTACGAAATCATGAGAAGCTGAAAAGTATTTAGCATCATTTCTTGGTGAATAGTTTTTTTCCCAAATAACATTCGCCACAAAATTCCTTCCTCCAAAAATTTCATCGCAAATCAATTTTAGGTTTGCTTGTTCATTATCATCAATAGAAATAAAAATAGCACCATCATCGGCAAGCAGTTTATGCAAAAGTTTTAATCTGGGATACATCATACAGAGCCATTTATCGTGGCGTGTAAGGTCTTCGCCGTCTTTGCCCACAACTTCGCCAAGCCACTTTTTTATTTTAGGGTGGTTTACATTGTCGTTATACACCCAATTTTCGTTTCCTGTGTTGTAGGGCGGGTCAATATAGATACATTTTATTTTCCCCTCGTATTCGGGCAGTAAACTCTTTAAGGCTTCTAGGTTATCGCCGTGTATAATTTTATTTCCGCTTTGAGCAGCTTCGGTTTGTTCGCCATTGTCAGCCGTAAATCCGTATTTATGTTCCAATACACGATAAGGCACATCTTGGTGGTGGCTTACTACTTTATCTTTTCCGATCCAATTAAGTGTTGGCATATAGTTAAGATCTCTCTTCTTTTATAATTGTTAAAACCGAAATTTATTTATAATTCATAATCTCTTTGAATGATTATTTAAAATATTTATAAATTAATAAAACTTTTAATTCAAATTTTTTTCAATCAAAAAAACATCATTTTTTTGTCAATATTTTTAGCCTGTATAACTGAGATGCGAGTCGGTATTACTTGTTTTGCGCATATTTTTCTTTTACCCTGAAAACACTTGACTCAAAATTGGAGAGAGTTATTTTAGATATTACACAGCTGAAATCAAAATATAATATTCGTACACCAATCAAAGCATAGGCGCAATAAGCAAGAAAAATTTTAATTTAATCTGATTTTTAATCTACGACAACAAAAAAACGCCCGTTTTAAGGGCGTTGACAAAATCAGCAACAGCATTAAAAAATTTAATCTACTCCGTTTTTTCTTCTGCTTTATTTTTGGGACGCAGCAAAAAATCTTTCCTCTGAATATAATCATAACGAACATTTTTACCTGGTTGGTAACACATGGCAAGAATTGAATTTTGAGCTTCCTTTTGGGTTGCATAGTCGGCAAAATCCAGTGTTTTAATAATTGCCTTAAAAACTCTTATAGCACCCGAATGATCGGCAAGCAATATTCGTTTTCCTTGATTGGCTCGCAACATTTCCACAAAGCTGTACGCTATTCTCCAATCAGCTTCAATTAAAGTTTCTCCTTCCGGATAATGGAAAAAACGATTCTTAAACACTTTTTTTATTTTATTTTTTTTATCTTCATCGGTACCTTTCATGTCATTCCCGCAGATTTTCAATGTTTTATCAAACATCTCTTTTTTGTTTTTATGAGTCAAGGCGCCGTATTTTTGAGAATTGAGTCCGTAAACAGGATTAAAAGACAAATTATTGTAACCTGATTGCTGTAAGAAATATCTCGCTGTTTGTTCGGTATTTTCAGATTCGCTCCCGAAAACAGAAATAGGAACTTCTTTCGACCAAGACCACAGCGACAAACCTTGTTTTTCCAAGCTTTCAACCGCAACTTTAAAATCGCGTCCGAGTTCCTTGGCAGTTTCTATTCCTGCTTCCTGCAAATAATTTCCCACGGCTCTGCTGATACGTCTGTTATTTTTCCATAAATCCCAATATCCGGAACCGACAAAAACAGGGTTTGAACCGCCTGATTCGTAAAAAGATTTACCGTGTCTTATCAAGATAACATGAGTTTGATTAAGCGGCACGTATGCTTGAGAAAAAACGGGCAGTGCTTTTCCGTTCGGCAACCAAACAATTTTTTCAACCATGCTCAAACCGCTTCCGTCATCAAGTTTTCTCCCGAACTCTCTTCTTTTTCCCGTTTTTTTATCAATCGCCATATCATCGGCAAGAACGCTTTTGGTTCTGTAACGCGTCAAAGTCGAACCGATGGCGGGAATTGTTTTAGGACACATAATATCGTTAAAAGGAGCCAAAGAAAACTTTTTACGCAAAACTTTCTTGAAGCTGTCATTTAAAGTCAAACCGTTCCATGCCAGAAAAAAAAGATGCGGATTTTTATCGGGAATCTTTCCTGAAATAAAATCGTACTTATGTTTAATATAATATTGCGGAGAAATATTTACATCAGTATCTGAAAGGAAAAAATAAATATCTTTCCCTATTCTTTTAAGATTTTCAATAAAACCTTTGGTAACTCCCGTTGTATTCAACCCAGTTTTATTGTCATAAATCATATTTAAAAATTTAACGTCGTTTTTGACTCTGTTTACAGAATAGCAATTATGGAATTCGGCATGTTCTCTTGAGTTTAATTCTTTGCCGGGCATTTTTCCTCCGCATTTAAAATGTTTGTTTTTTATGAATTTATTAATATTAAAAATCTATTCGAAACATGAGTTTATCAACTCTTCGACTGAAGAAATTGCCAATCCCGTAACGGTATCTCCCGCCCCGTAATAAATTTTCACTTTCGAGTTTTCAAGAGCAAATCCGTTCTCGTCATAATCTTCGACAATCATTCCGCTCGGGAAAACAACGTTAGGCACTTGTCCGGTAATTTCATATTCTTCGCGAGGTTCTAAAATATTCATTTTTGATCTCCCGAGAACTTTTTTCGGATCATTTAAATCAAGCAAAAGCGCTCCTGCCTGATAAACAGGTTGATAATGCAAGGCTATTCCGTGATAAATATGAAGCCATCCCCGTTTTGTTTTAACGGGAGGAGGTCCGCTCCCGATCAGTTCATCCCAATAGTGAGGATTTCCTGAAGCGACGATGCCTTCTTCCGTCCAATTAAACAAGTCATCCGAAGAACTGCAAACAATTGAACTTCCTGAAACAGGTCCGTTTTCGACTTTATTTCGGTTAGGTCTTTCCAGTTTATAGTATTTACCGTTAATTTTCTCGGGAAAAAGAACACCGTTTCGAGTATTTTCTTTTGATATTACGCCCAAAAATTCAAATTCTTCGAAATCATAAGTTAATGCCAAAGCAAGCTCGCATCCGCCGGGAATATCCATGCAGAAAACAATATAATAACGCTCTTCCAATTTTGTAATTCTGCAATCGTAACAATGATAAATCTCTTTTCCGTATTTATCTATGTTTTTCCATATTACGGGTTTAGAATTAATTTCAAATTTAAATCCGTTCTTACTTCTCGCCACAACATTATGAGTTCTTCTTCCTCTGTCCTGAACCCGCAAAATCAAAATATAATCGTCTTTAAATTTTACCGCTCCCGGATTAAATACGGAAGAAACATCCTTCAATTCTTTCAAGTCGGAAACAATATCTTTGCGAGTAATCAGAGGATTATCGATAAATCTTTCCATTTTCTCTCTCTTCTCTTTCCGTTTCAATATCATTGAGATAAATATTTTACGATATTAAGCATCCTCAGTACAAAATTATTGAAACAAAAATATATTTTGCAAAAGGCTCAATTGTCTATTTTCGGTAAGATTTCTGATTCTGCTTTTTCTAAATCTTCAGGAAAATCTATTTCTATGCAAGGCAAATTATCGGTAGAAACAGCTTGAATTTTAACTTCTCGGCATAAAAGATCAACCGCATATTCAAAATAGTTATTTTCTTGATTGTTATTTATTCCTGTTTGAAGTTTTTCTTTAAATTTTTCCAAAATATTTTCAGTAAATCTGCCTATTCCGATAAACTCTCCCGCGCATTTTTCGGGATCAAGTTTTTTCCCTATCTCTTTTACGAATTTATTATTGTCCGTTATCATTTTCACTTCTTCATCGGCGCAACGAGATTCTTCGATAAGGAGAAGAGGTATTTCGGACTTTCCTATAATTTTTTTCAATAAATCGGCTTGGAAAAGAATATCGGCATTAAGGTACACAAAATCATCGTCAAAATATTTCACGGTTAACCAGAGAGAGTATAAGGTATTGGTTTCGGCATATTTTTCGTTTAAAACAAAAGTGCAATTCTCTTCCGAGAGGATTTCCAGAATATGAGCTTTAAGCTCTTCATGCCTGTATCCCAGAACAAAAACAAAATCTTTTATCCCGGCGCCGAGACAAGCTTCTATCTGACGATGCATTAATGATTTATTTCCCAATTTGATCATACTTTTGGGAAGACCTCCGGAAACATCCGATAGTCTTCTTCCGTAACCGGCGGCTAAAATAAAGGCTTTCATATTTTACCTGCTTTCACATATAAATTTAATTTGCTCTTCGTTATTGGCATGTTCCAAAGCATCTTCAATTTTTATTTTTTTGTTTCTCGCTAAGTTAGCCAAATCCTGTTCTAAAGTAAACATACCTTCATATTTTCCCTGAAGCATGACATTATAAATTTCATTCAATTTATTGTTTGAAATAATATTTCTTACTTTAGAATTATTTACCAAAGCTTCTCTTACCGGAATAATATCCTCTTCTGTAGAATTTATAAGTTTTTGAACAACTACAGCTCTTAAATTATCGGCAAGATGAAGCCTGATTCTCTCTCTTTCCGAACCGGGAGCCATATTAAGAAGTCGATGCAATACAGACGTAACCGACTTATTTCTCAAGGTAGCATAGACCATTGAACCCGAATCGACTAAATGTAAAACGGCATCCAAAATATCATAATTTACTATATCTTCTATGACAACCAAATTCGGAGAAGCGTAATAGCATTCTTCCAAAGCCTCTCTTACAGAATTAACGTCTTCATTAATTTCCTGATGTCGAATTATACATTTTTGAGAAGCATGGAAACATTCAATCAGGTTACCGATAATATAAACAGATCCGTTTACATGACGGTTATTGTACTCAATAACTGAATCAATCAGAGAACTCTTTCCCATTCCTTTGGAACCTGAAAACACAACCAAACCGGATCCTTCTTTTTTACAAGATATTTTATCCAGCAGAACAGACGGTATTCTTTGGTTTTCAACGGGAATTACAAAGTCTCTGATCAATTTTATGCCCATGACCAATTTTTTGCAATCATAGAAAATATTTATATGGTATTGATGATTTCCGTAATCGTTTTTCAAAAAATAATTGAAACGAAAACAGCGTTCTTCCAGAAGAATATTTATTTGGTTATCGGTAAGAATATTTATAGTCATGATATCAATTTCATCTTGTTTAAATTTCTTAACATCATCACGCTTTACAAACTTATTATGATGCTTAAACCAAATATTACCGTCTGAACCTCTTCCTCCTATTTCCAAATAAGAAATCTTAAGTTTTTCTATTTCCATTAAAAAGTTTTCAAATTTATCAAATATTTTTTTCTTAAATTCAGAATTAGAGTCCAATTTATCCTTAATTCTTCTTATTTTTTCTTTTCCTGAACTGTTCAATAATTTTATTCTTTCTTCAACGCCTCTTTTCACAATACTCAAAAATTCTTTCATATTAATCGGCTTTGTAAGAAACCTGAATGCTCCGTAATCAATAGCCTGCTTCGTATATTCCATGTCATCAAAGCCGGTAATAAGAATAACAACGGCATCGGGATCAATCATTTTTAAGATTTTCATAAAATCAACACCGTTGGTTTCGGGCATCATGATATCGGTGACATAGAGATCAAAATAAGTCTCCGAAGCCATTTTAAACGCTTGCTGTCCGTTTTCAGCTTCATAAATATCATAATTTTCCATTTCCAGGAAATTACGATAAAGAGTTCTTATTCCTGATTCATCGTCTATAAGCAATATTTTAGGTTTCATTAAATCTCTCCTTTTTAATCTGTAGCAGTCGAGGCAATAACATCTTCCAAAGACGTTACACCCTGTCTGACCAACTCCAATCCTGAATCTCTCAAGGTAAGCATTCCGTTTGCTTTAGCTAATTCTTTTATTTCATCTTCATCTATATCAGACTTTGAATTAACAATGCTCTCTCTTATCTCCTTTGTAAAATATAATGCTTCATGAATTGCCGCTCGTCCTTTATACCCTGTACCGCGACAAAGATCACATCCGACGGGTTCAAAAATTTTACCTTCTTTTATTAAATCTGCGCTGATACCGTGACCTTCGTAAATATCAGCCTTGGAAATATCTGCTTTCTTTTTGCAGATGCATAACCTTCTCACCAAACGCTGAGCCACAATGATGTTTATGGCGTAAGCTATAAGAAAGGTTTCTACTCCCATTTTATAAAGACGAGCCACTGCGCTGGGCGCATCGTTCGTATGCAAAGTAGATAAGGTCAAGTGTCCGGTATTAGCCAGTTTAATGCCTATTTCAGCTGTTTGCTTATCGCGAATTTCACCAACTAAAACAATATCCGGATCATGTCGTAAAATAGCTCTGATAGCTTGCTGGAAATCCAGTTTTTGACTTATTTTTATTTGTCTTGCGCCTTTTATGACATATTCTACCGGCTGTTCAACGGTAAGAACGTTTTTTTCGGGGTTTGTTACATGATATAATGCTCCGATCAAAGTCGTGGATTTACCGCTTCCCGTAGGTCCTGTGACGATAATCAATCCCTGCGGTTTACTGACAGCTCTTTCAAAATCATCTCTTGCCTGTTTCAAAAAACCGAGTTTATTAATATCCGTAATTACATTTCGGTCATCTAAAATACGAATAACTATACTTTCGTAATTTTTATCGCTTTGAACCGATACAATAGGTAAAATACTGACTCTGAAACGGATTGTGGTACCGTCTATTTCACGTTGCAAAAATCCGTCCTGAGCTTCATCGACTTTAAATCGGTCAACCTCGCTTGAGCGGTCTTTTACCACAGCTTGAAAAGCAGCCGGATTAACTTGATCTTTTCGTTTCCAAAGACGTAATTTACCGTCTTGTCTGAAATATATTTCAATAGCGGAATTTCCGCTCGGGATAATGTGAACATCGCTTATTTTTTGCTTAACCGCTTCCACTAAAGCAGCTTCAAATAAAAATACCAAAGCTCCTTTATTGATTTCTCTGTCCAACAAATCTTCGCTGTCTTCATTTTGAGATTCTTCAATGGCATTAATATCTATTTGAGATTCCTGATCTTCCAAATTTTTCAAAAAAACATTTTCGTCTGTCTTCAAAAGATCCAATATTCTCTGAGTCTGTTCCCACGGACAATAAGCAACCTCATGTCTTTTTACTTTAAGCTTATCAACAATGGGTTTAATATTTAAATCTATAGGGTTTGCCGATAAAATAATTAAAGTTTCAACCCGTTTTTTTTGTATTTTAAAAGGAATTATTCCTTTGTTAAACGCATATTCTTTTAATTCTTTCGGCAACAGTTCCATCTTCTTTTTAATTTGCTCTATTTCATCCAAAGATATATCGCCGGGCTCTACATACATTTTCGGAATAGCGTAAAGCTTTGATATTTCGGCATAAATTTTATCCCTGTCAATGTCATAATCCTGAATAAGAATAACGTCTATGCTTCTGCTTTCTTTAGGATTATCGGCTTTTTTTGAAGCTTCCTCAAGAACTTCTTTTGTAACTATATTTTTTAAAACAAGCAATTTACCAAAGATTTGACTTTCTTTCATCTTTTAAACTCCTCCGGGACCTCCCATTTTAATGGTTGAAGTTTCCATAGAAACCAACATTAAAAATAAAGTTACGCCAAATATCATGGCTGTGGTTATCAAATCGACAAAAGCAAGAACAGATTCAAATTTATATGATGTTTCTTTCTCGTAATAACGGGCAAGCTGCTCGGTTGCAACACGGATTGAACCAGTTGCCGAACCTGTTTTCAAGCGACTTATTACCGTATCGGGAAAAACACCGGAAGCATTTACTGCATCAATTAAACCGGAACCTTGTCTCAGCATTTTAGGGATAGTAATTTCTTTTACTCTTTTTTCCATATAAAGATTTCCGCATGCTTCGGCTGAAATCCTCAAAACTTCTATATTATTTCCGGAACCGCTGTAAATAATAGAAAATACTCTGAAAAACACTTCTATATTCATTTTATGAACAAGACTCCCGACAACGGGCAATTTATAAATATTGGTATCTCTGAACATTTTTCCTTTTTTAGTGGAAAAAAACAAATAAACTGCTGCTGCCGGGATAAGAAACGCCGGCAAAATAAGATACCAATATTCGGAAATAAATTCTCCCGCAGTTACGCAGGAAGCTGTCATTGACGGTAAAGTTGCTCCCATGCTTGTTACCGTAGAAGCAATAGTGGGAATCAAATCAAGAACAAACCACAATGTTGCTATCAGCAAAACAAACATAGTTACCGAAGGCATCAACAAAGCTTTTCTGATATTTTTTTGGAAATCAGCTTTTCTCTGAATAAATTTGGCAGTGCTGTCGTAAATTTCAGCCATATTACCTGATTTCGATGCCAGACCCAGCATATAAGAAACAAATTTTCCGAAAATATCTTCGTATTTCAGAAAAACACTCATACCGTCTTGCCCCTGTCGCAAATCGCGAGAAATATTTTTAATGGTATTTCTCAAAGAAGCATTTTGAATATCCGCCGAAAGAAGTTTCAAAATCTCATCGTATTTCATGTTTTCTTTCAACATATCGGATGACAAAGATATAAACATTATTATGTCGTTTTGGGGAGGCTTAAAGCTGAAATTAAGTAATTTAGGATCAACTTTAATATTCTTAAAGTTAATGGCTTTCAAAGCAGAAATTATTTCTTGTTTTGAAAAAGCTTCCTGCTCTCCGCTGACTTTTTTCCCTTCGGCATTAACAGCTCTGTAAAGATAAGTTTTTTTCTCTTCTATACTGCGAATAACAAATTTATGTCTGCTCGCAAGACCGACCGCCTGCATCCTGGCCAACTTTAAATTTTTATCGAAAACCGATCCTCGCACACTTGTTTTCGAGTCTTTTTTTACGCCTTTATAACGGAATTCTTTTAACATAACACTACCACAATTATATTTTATTTATTACAAAAAAAAAAAAATTTATTTAGAAGTCAATCTGTTTTACTGTTCGAAAAACGGATTCATTTCGTCAATATCGTCATTCTGGAGAATTTCAAAAACTCGTTCCGGAGTTTTTGCATCAATAAGCAATTCTTTAATTCTCGGATTATGTCCGAATATTTTGGCAACAGTAGCCAAAACTTTCAAATGCAACTCATAGTGGTCTTTGGGAGTAGCAATCAAAATAATCATATGAGTAGGTTCTCCGTCCAAAGAGTCAAAATCAAGACCTTTTTGGGAAATTCCGATAACACCCTGAATTTGAGGTCCGCCGTTAATTACGGCATGAGGGATGGCGATATTGCTTCCGATAGCCGTTGATATTTCCTCTTCCCTTTTCCTTACCACTTTTTTCAGTTCATCCAGAGTAACGGATTTCGTTCTGTGGGTTTTATAAAGAAATTCGCACATTTCATTCAGAGCATCCCATTTATTATCTGCTTCAATATCAACCTTTATGTATTCTTCCTGCAAAAAATCCAATAATCTCAAACGATTTTTTCCCTTTTCTCCTGCTCGTTTAATAGCCAATCCCGTGAATATCGGACCGGTAAGTTCGTAAAAAACAACAGCAGTAAGCACTATAGTATTTACTTGCAGGTAAATTCCTTTCAATGCCGGATCATTTTCCAAAATTAAGACCAAACCTATAGCCAAACCGGCAAGCGGGAATAATGATATTCCTATATTTTTCTTGATAGTCTCGCTTGTACCGGCAAGATAAGCTCCCAGAGAAGGAGCAATGAACTTACCGGTCATTCTTACTGCAATGAAGACAATCCCGGCAATTCCGGCAGCTTTCATGGCGGCAAAATCCAAATGAGTTCCCGCCAGAACAAAGAAAATAGCGTAAGTTTCCTCTTCCAAATCACTGAATGCCGAAAAAAGCTCATTTTTATAATGAGAATAATTGGTAATTATCATTCCTAAAATTAAACTTGAAAGCAAACCGGAAAAGTGGAAAGTTTCAGAAATACCGACGCTTATGAAAACGGCAATCAAAACTATACTGAAAAAAGAAAAATATTTTCTTCCCATTTTGGCAATTTTTAAAAGAATAAGTCCCGTTCCTCCTCCGGCAAGCACCGATTTAATCAAAAATATCTCGGGCTGAGCCATCATGTGCAGCAAATTCATTTCATCGCCTTGAGCTTTACCCTCAAAAAAATAAAAACAAGAATAGTACAACAAAATAATAATAACGTTATTCAATGCCACGCAAGCTAAAACAGTTTTAGTCAGAATACCTTTTGCTTTGTATTCTTTGACGATATGGATTACCGAACCGGGAGCCGTGGCTCCTCCTATACAGGCAATAAGTACAGCCACCGTGGGAGAAACGTCAGTAAAAAAACGCATCCCGAAATAAATCATGGGAATAACTATTATGATATCGGTTAAAGTAATAAAAAATATCCTCTTTCCTGCATTATGGAGTTTACCGAAATCCAAATGCGAACCGATGGTAAGACCTATAAGTCCAAGAACAAAATTGGTAATCGGAGCCAAGCCGCGATAAGCTGATTCTTCAAAAAAATGCAAGGCATAATGCCCGATAAGAACACCTGCCAGAATTTGTCCCGTAATGGAAGGCAATTTGATAAGGGTTGCCAATCTTGCAAAAACAATTCCTATAACAAGCAATACCGTAACAATCAAAAGCGGACTTGCTCCGGGTATAAGCACCGAATTGCCTGCCGCCCAATCTTTAAAATGAGTTAAAAATATTGTCACGCCAATTCTCCTTTCAATGTCCAACCGACAGCATCGGTAATTTTTACGTTTACGAAAGTTCCGATCATGGACTCGTCACCGGGAAAAACAGTAATTTTAAAATCTTTGGTTTTACCCGCCATCTCGTATTTTGATTTTTTGCTGAATTTCTCTACGTACAATTCCTGAATCGTACCTATTTTGGAACGATATTTCTTTAAAGTTATCGAATTTTGAAGGTCGATAAGTCTTTGCAAACGTTTTAATCTTATTTCTTCCGGAATCTGATCCTTGTACTCGGCTGCCTTTGTTCCGGCTCTGGGAGAATATTTATAATTGAAAGCATAATCAAACTCAATTTCTTTCATCAGATTATAAGTATCTTGAAAATGCTCTTCGGTTTCTCCGGGAAATCCGGCAATTACATCGGTGGTTACAGCAATATCCGGCATTGCTTTTCTTAATTTTCCGATAATATTTTTAAAATGTTCAGCAGTGTAACCTCGATTCATTCTTTCCAGCATAATATTATTGCCGGACTGCAAAGCAATGTGCAGATGTTCACAAACTTTATCGCATTCAGCCATTGCGGAAATAAGATCATCCGACAGATCTTTAGGATGGGAGGTTACAAATCTGATTCTTTTAATGCTTTCCGTTTTATTTACTTCGCGCAAAAGATCGGGAAACCTCAGTTGTCCGTCGTTATAAGAATTGACATTTTGTCCGAGTAAGGTTACGTCTTTAAAGCCGGCTAATCCGGCAAGATTGACTTCTTCGATAATTTCAGATGCTCTGCGACTTCTTTCTCTTCCTCTCACATAAGGAACGATACAATAAGTACAAAAATTATTGCAACCTCGCATTACCGTAACAAAAGCATTAAGTTCGCCTTTGCGAACCGGCATTATGCCGTCATACACTTCGCTGAAGTTCATATCGGTTTTGACTATTGTTTCTCTTTTCTCATTTAATTCCGATAAAATTCCGGGAATTTGGTTATATTGATCTACCCCGACCACAAAATCAATGCCTATATCTTTATCGATAAGTTTTTTATCAAGTCTTTGAGCAACACAACCGATAATTCCGATAATCAAATTTTTGTTTTTTATTTTTTTGACCTGCTCATTAGAAATACGCCCCAAAACTCTTTCTTCCGCATGACTGCGAACCGTACATGTGTTAAAAATAAGAACGTCAGCCTCATTTATGTTTTCCGCTTCCCTAAATCCGGCTTGAAGTAAAATTTGAGCAACAATTTCACTGTCTGACGTATTCATTTGGCATCCGTAAGTTTCTATATAAAATTTCATCTCGTTCTCGCTTTTTATAATAAATTTTCGGAGACAATTTTTTTTACTTAAAGTATTTTCGGCAAACAGTTAATTTTAAAAGAGGAAACAAAAAAAATGCGTTTTCGATATGTCATTTCGTAATCTCAAAAAATACAGTCAGTTACAAGTTTACTAAATCTTATTTTTTATTGTCTGTTTTTGCGTTTTTATCAAAAACTGCATAAAACTTGACTTTCCGTAATATCAATGCCGAATCATATTCTTTCTTAATAAATCCCTGCCTTTTACCGTATTTTGCCGATATGACGCTCGTTTTATTTAAGTAAATTCTTTTAACGAAAACTTCTTCAGGGATAAGAATAATACAAAGGAGATCATTAAATAATAATCATTAACTCATTATTTTAAAATAAAAAAAGCGAGACTTCATTTTAATAAAAGCCTCGCTTCAGGGACATAACGGGAGGATAATTATTTTTATTAAATATTTTAATGAGATGTCTCTGTTTCCAAAATTTTACCGCTGCCCGTATCAAAAACTCTTTCTTTAACAATTGAATTTTCAATACGAATATTTCCGCTGCCTGTATCTGCAACAGCAGAATCAATTTCAGAATTTCTTATAACGACGCTTCCGCTGCCCGTATACATTTTGGCAAATTCAGCATAGATATCAATCAAGTAACAACTTCCGCTGCCCGTATCTGCTGCAACTGATGAAAGATTTTTTCCGCCTTTCAATTTGATCAAACCGCTGCCGGTGTCCATTTTTATTCTGGTAATATTATCAACATCTTGCATATATATATTTCCGCTGCCGGTGTCGGCATCTATAACTTCGCAATCTTTTACATTTTGAATTGAAATGCTTCCGCTGCCTGTATCGCAAATTATTCTTGAGGATTTTGAAAATCCCTTCAAAGAAATATTTCCGCTGCCTGTATCAATAATCAAATCCGTATCGTAAGGGACAGTTCCTCTTACGGATGAAATACAAGCAGGTTTAGATGATTTTGTTTTATAGCTTAATTTGCTTCCGTCCATAATAATCGCAGCATCATTTTCTTCATATTCGTAATAAGTTACAATTATGTCAATTATTCCCTCTGCATTTTCGGTTAAATCAATCTCTCCTGCTCCGATACTTATTTCAATCGATTCTCCGTCATATTTTTGTTTTAAGTTCATCTCGTTTTTAAATTCAAGTTTAACCCCGTTCACTCTTACGTAATTTCCGGAAATATTTATGTTTCTCGCTTTAGCCATAGCCGGCAAAAGAACCGGCAAAAGAACCGATAATATCAACAAAAATCTCATAATAAACTCCTTGCTTTAAATGTTTATCCGTAATAAATGCAAAACATATTCCAAACCGGAAATAAATTATTATTTCATTATTTTTCAAATAAATAACACTGTCGGAGTTTTATTGTCGGGATTCAATATATATCAAATAAGGCATATACAATATAATTTTGTTATACAGAAAAGATATAATCCGAGATAATTGATCTTGCAATGCAATAAGTTTTCTCAGTTCTCAATATCGAATAAAAAATATTTGTAAAAATCCGGAACTCTTCTATTCTATGATAACAGTCCTTTAATAAAAACATAAAACATGATTTTTTTTCATGTTTTTTTATATTTACCGGACAAAATTACGGATTAAAATAAATTATCTTTTTTGAGCAGTTTTGCTGTCTCAGTAATTCTGAAATATTTTTTTATATTAAATTTTTAAAATCCTTAAAATCTACGGAGGAAAAAATGAAAGCAGTTGATTATACTAAAGTCGAAGCAGAAGAGGTAAATGTTGAAGGAGCCAAAAACGCAACAATTCGTTGGCTTATTTCTCAAAAAGACAATGCTCCTAATTTTGCGTTGAGAATGTTTGATGTTCAACCCGGAGGATTTACGCCTTATCACAGCCACGATTGGGAACATGAAGTTTTTGTTTTGGAAGGTTCCGGCATGCTGATTACCGAAAAAGAAGAAATTCCTTTCGGAAAATACGGAGTAATTTACGTTGATCCGAACATGAAACACCAGTTCAGAAATACAGAAGACACCGTTTTACGATTTCTCTGTATTGTTCCTCATCAGAAAACGGCTAAAAAAAATAAAAAAAATAAAACCATGAATCCTTTTGCCGGCGGATTGGTAAATAATTGTTAATTCGGAGAAAAAATGGATAAAGAAAATAAAAAATTTTTCCAATCGCTGGTTGAAGCGCCTTCACCCTCAGGATTTGAACAACCTGCTCAAAGAATTTACCGTAAATTTACAGAGCCTTATGCAGATGAAGTAAAAACCGATGTACACGGAAACGTTTTTGCTCTTAAAAAGGGAACCGGAAAATTGAACATAATGATATGCGGTCATGCAGATGAAATCGGATTAATGGTAAAATACATCAATGAAAAAGGGTATATTTATTTTTCAGCCATAGGCGGAATCGATCCGTCAAATTTACCCGGATCAAGAGTAGATATTCATCACGGAAACAAAGTTGTGCGAGGAGTAATCGGACGTAAAGCCATTCATTTGCTTTCCGCCGACGAAAGAGGAAAAATCCCCAAGCTGACCGCCATGTATATCGACATCGGAGCCAAAGACAAGAAAGATGCCGAAAAGAAAGTAAGCATAGGAGATCACATTACTTTCACAAAAGGGATGGAAACTCTTAACAAAGACATCGTTACCACGAAAGCAGCCGATAATAAATGCGGTATCTATATCGCCGCCACGGCGTTAAAAGAACTTTCCGGAAAAACTGTCGTTCCCAACGTTTATTCTGTTTCAGCGGTTCAGGAAGAAGTCGGGTTGCGAGGTTCAACCACTTCCGCTTTTAATATAAATCCGGATGTAGCCATTGCAATAGACGTAACTCATGCAACAGATACTCCCGATACCTCAAAAGTTAATGACGGTGATGTAGATTTGGGAAAAGGTCCCGCCGTTGCCGTCGGAGCCGCCGTTAATCCCAAGGTTTTTTCTTTGCTTAAAGAAGTTGCCAAAGAGCAAAAAATAGCAATCCAAATAGAGCCTTGTTCAAATCGAACGGGAACAGATACAGATGCCATTCAAATTTCCAGAGGAGGAGTTGCGACAGGATTAATAAGCATACCAACTCGCTACATGCATACTCCCAGCGAGATAATATCTTTGAAAGACGTGGACGATTCCGTAAAATTAATTGTTGCCTTTATAGAAAAATTAACGGATGAAACCTGCTTCATTCCGGAATAAAAATTATTCTTTCATTCAAACCCGATTAATTTCGGGTTTTTTTTATGCAAAACAGGTAAACAATATTTGAGAATCCGTTATCATAAATTTTCCAAAATATATTTCCTTTCTTCTTCTTCCGTTTTCAAATAACCGTTTAATTTAAGATTCATCATTTTATCCAAGATTTTTCCTGTTTCCGCTCCGGGTTTATGACCTGCTTTAATTAAATCCTGCCCGTTTATACTCAGTCTGATAAAGCGAATTTCAGTAATATATTTCCTTATTTTTTCTTTGATATTTTTATTTTTAAAAAAATTGAGCAAAAATATCAGTTCTTCGTTATTAAGTTTCATCAATGTTTGTCTTATTTTGAAGTTATCGTTTCCCGCTTCCCTCAATTTTTCTCTTTTCTGAGAAATATTAAGTTTGCCAAGTCGCTTTATTTTGTTTCCCAAGCTGTATTTTCGGATAAAATCAGTAAGATTTTCCTGATTAAGCGGTTCCAATAAAATCAAATAATAAATAACGATTAAATCAAGTTCAGATGATTTAAACAGTGAATTATATCGGGAAATTTCATCTTTAATATGAATTAAATCTTCTCTCATTTGCGGAGTAAAATGTAAATACTCGGCAATATTTTGCAAAATTCCGAGATCTTCCAATCTTTGAAAAAAATCTTCGGGTCGATGCTCAAGACAACTTTTTTTTATTTCTTCTCTGATTCTTTCCGAAGAAACAGTTTGCAGATAATTTAATTTTACGGCTTCTCTCAATAATTTTAAAGTATTTTTTTCAAATGTAAATCCGAATCGCTGCTCAAATCTTACGGCTCGCAAAATTCTGGTGGGATCATCAATAAAAGATTTATCGTGATTTATCCTGATAATGCCTTTCTGCAAATCGTGAAGACCGTTCATACAATCAATTAATTGACCGAAATCGGAGGGATTGAGAGATACGGAAAGACTGTTAAAAGTAAAATCTCGACGGCGCATATCATTGATTAAATCTGAATCGGAAACAATCGGCAAACTTCCCGGATCCGGGTAAAATTCGCTTCTGGATGAGGCAACATCTATTTTTTCGCCGTTTTCCGTAAGCAAAATCACAGTTTTAAATTTTGAAAAGGAAACAATATTGCCGCCGTATGTCTTTTTATACGCCTCGGCAAAGTAAATGCTGTCTCCGTCTGCCGCAATATCAATATCTTTATTTTTCTTGCCGAGAATAAGATCTCTGACAAATCCTCCGACAAGATATACCGGAATATCTGTTTTCTTTGCAATGCAACTGATTTTTGAGAAAAGATCAAAAGTTGTTTTATCAACCTGACCGGAAATAATATTTTTATCGAATATTCGCATAATATTCAAAATATTTTTAATATAAAAAACGGGAAAAATTATTTGTAAACAGTAAAAACGGCTTTCTTTTCGGCAGAACGTCCGTTATCGGTTCTGACAGCTTTAATTCTGTAAATATAGGAATTATTGGATAATTTATCTCCGTCTTTATCTCTTCCGTCCCATTTAATGTAATTGAAACCTTTTCCGCATTTTTTTGTTATTTTTTGAATTTTTCTGCCGGTAACGGTATAAACAGAAACCGAAACATCCGCTCTTTCGGATAAATTAAAAGTAAAACTTAATTTTCCGTCGTAAGAATAAGGGTTGGGGTACGGCAAAACATCAGTCAAATAAAGAGCCGAAGAATCGGTAATTCCGCTGTTTGTTATTACAAAGCGAGTACTGTCTATTCCTGCCTTGTTTTGACTGTCGAATGCAATTATTTTCATGGTATGAAAGCCTTTCTCCATAGTCGGCATACGATAATTTAAACGTCCTTCCGTCCAGGAATCCAAATTATACTCAAAAGAGGAAGTGGCTGAAAGAGGAGAACCGTCATCAATTTGAACAAATATTTGATGTCCGGATAAACCTGAAATATTAATTCCGTTAGCATCTCCTATATCAGCAATCAAAAGAGGATTATTGGATACGGCATCTCCGTCCTTAAAATTATCTGAATTAAGAAAAATATTTATAGCCGGGAGATCATTGTTTTCCGCCGAAGCATTTACTCCCTCAAATCTTATTTCATCATTATAAGAGACATAACTTTTTTGATTTATTTTATCCTCTATATAGCTTAAAACACGCCCTTTTCCCCTGTTATTTATGTCCAAGGGAACCACAAATTTATGTTTTGATATACCGTTCTCAGCCGTAACATTTCCTTTAAAAATCGGATTTCCGTATTTAAAATATTCAAAGTAAACGGAATCGCTGCCGTTAGTATCACTGAAAATAACTTTTTGAGGACTGTCGTAAGCCAAAACCCTGCTTATTCCGCTCACCGCATCTTCATATCTTATGTCTAAAGATACCGTTTCCATGGCATTTACGGGTTCTTCAGTTCCGTATTCCAGAGATTTAGAAGTAATCGGAGGCATAATATCCAAAACAGGATCCCCGAGAACAGAGTAAGAAGCGTTACCTGTATGATGCATTTCCAGCTTGGCAAGCAATAAAGCAGTTCCGAGATAATTTCTCTCATTTAAAACATGCACAAAGAATCTGCTCATAAGTCCTCTGTTGGTCGAACTGTTGGTCGGACGCAAGGCTCCTACGGACGCAACGGCTCCGCCTGTTTCTCCGAACAAAATTTCTTCTCCCATACAGCTGTAACTCTCGATATCGTATTTAGAAACGTTACAGGAAGCTGCAACAAAAAGCGGTAAATGCTGCAGGTTATCCAATCTTTTAATGTCATCTAACTTAAAATAAGATTCATCTCCGAGACATTTCCAAGAACCGTGTCCGTTATAATACCAGACCAAAACACCTTTGTTGACAGCCTTTATAATGTCATCAGTCATATCTCTTTTTTGATTGAATTCATCCATTCTGTATTCGTTACCCATCAGTTTTTTCAAAATTATCGATTTATTTACAACATTGGCATTGGCAAGAAGAGAATTTATATGAGCTTCTTCAAAAAAAGATAAACTTGGTTTAGTATGATCATCGCAAGTAAAAACCGCTTTATTTTTCCACCAGCCTGTTTTTTGAGAGACCAAATATGATTTTGTTCTGTTGATCAAAAATTCTGCTTCATCAATATTTTGCGCAGGATAACGACCGACAGGTATTTCCGGGAGATAAGTCGTATTGAAGGCGACAAAATAGTCTTCGGATGCTCTGCTGCCTTTCTGGTAAATCATGATTTTGTTTTTGTCGTGTTCAATTCCGCTTTTATTTCGCCAATCCTGTGTACCTGAACCCAATAAAGTTACAAATTTAATGTCGGAGTCGGGATGCGAGTAAGCATGATACAGAAAACTTCTTATCGCAGCAGGATCATAATTCCCGCCGTTAAATTGATTCATAATATCAGCCTGATCAGCCAAAGTAATGTCAAATCCGTATTCGTCTTTATAGACATCGCTAAGAGATTCAGCCGCTGAACGAAATTCGGAAGGATAAATTATAATCCCGTCTCCGTAACCGGAAGCAATCTCGGCAATATCAACCGTTTCCGCTTTCAGAACACCGGTAATGCGTTTGAAATTATTATTGTCGGAAAAAGCTATTTTTGTACCCTGACCGATGTTTGCCACAGTAAAAAAGTCAGATCCTGATTTTCTTATTTTCAATTGTTTAATCTCTGAAAATCCGTCTATTTGCAAAACCTTAAAATCATCATCGGCTGATACGATATCAAAACGAACCGTCTCTCCGTTTTCCGAATATTCGGGATAAAAAATTGATTGATCGGCAAGAATTTCTAATTTTTGCTGATACTTCAAATCAAAGAAATCCAAACCGAGATTATCTTCCGAAGTTCTGTAAATATCCATAAAAAATTTAGCAGTATTTCCGTTGACCATATTCAAACTGTCGGAAAAAATTTTTAAATTCTTTCCGTACCAGACATATTCTTGAGGCGTTCCCGCCATATCATCATCAAAATAAATCTTAATTCTGTGCGGAGGAACGGGATCAGAAGTAAATTGACTCTTTATTCCAAATTTATATTTTACTTTAGTCCCGGGAACAGGATTGGTAAGATTAAAATTAAAAGTATGAGTCTTTGTAACGTCTCCGTTGAAAATTTGGCTGAACCAATAAAATCCGTTTTCTTTATATTTTATCAAATCATTGTTACTGTAAACATTTGCCCAGAGCCAGTCTTGACGAGCATCATAATCGGATAAATTCAATTCTGTTATTCTCTTAGGCTCCGTTTCATATTCTGCCCCCCAAGTAATCCAATAAACTGTTTCGCCGCCGTAAGGATTGTAGAACAGATTATCGTCTATATAATCATTTTTTTCGTAACCGTCACGGTCTTCGGCATAAAACCAGATATAATCATTTGCATCAAAAGAGTGATCCTCGTCTCCCTCGATCCCTATGCTTATCTCTTTAACAGGCAGTCCTTGAACTTCATTTTCAGGAATGGAGGCTCCGCCCGAGGAAAATATGCGAATATCATTGGGATCAATGTCGTTCAAAGGAAGATCATGAAGATCATCATAAGTTATTTTATAAATTCCGTCTTCCGAAACCTTGAAGGCATACCATTCGCTAAAATCTGAAAAATGGAGGTAATTAACTTCTTCTTCTTCTCTGTCTGCCCAATTAACGGCATATTCGAAATTTAAAATATTGTCTTTCAGTTTCATGACAAGTTCATCGGTTAAAGTTTCGTTTTTGCGAGTATCTCCGGAAATATTTATCTTGATTGTTTGAGATTCAAAAGCAGTTAAATTACTAGAAGAGTAATCATATTTAAAAAGAGGAATCGTTATATTTTTTAAATTAATGCTTCTGAATTTAAAAGGTTTCCCTGAATTATCAGCTCTGAAAGGCTTAAGATATTTTTCTCCGTCTATTTTATAAACATAAGAATCTATTCCTTCATCTCTGATTTCCGGTACAGGAACAAGAGGAGAATCAAGTTTAAATGTTTTTACGGATTCAGGAATAATAACACAATTTGCATTACCTCCGGGAGGAACGCCTATTTTAAAAGATGTTAGGGGAATTTGAGGAGCTCCTTCTTCCGTCGCAAAATCAAAGTCTTTGCCTTCTATTCGGTAATAATTACCGTTTTTTTTCAATTCATATTCGCCTGCTTCAAGTTTTATGACGATTTCTTTAGCCGTTTTCTTAATTATTTTATAAGAAACAGCGTAATTGTTGAATGTCAGGATTAAAAATATAATGGCTGCAAAAACCGATTTCATGATTCCTCCAAAATTTTTATGTATATAATTTAGAACCTGTTTATCGGGTTATTGTTTCAGCTCTTATATTTATGTCAACCTGATTAAACAGGCTGTATATTTTTTCGTAAAAATATTCGAAAGAAAAACATAAAGGAATAAATGTTAATAGAAATACGGGAATAAAAAACGCCCTCGTGAAAAAGGGCGTAAAGCAATTTTTTCGAGAGAGGAACAATATTATCCCTAAATTTTAAAGAGATTTATTCTTTCTCTTATTTTCAAAGCAATATTTTTTAAATTTCCGGATGAATCTTTGAGTCTTTCAGCTCCCTCTGCTGTTTCCCGAGAAACTGAACTTACCTTGCTTATGTTTTCGGAAATCTCTCCTATACCTCCGGTTATTCCGATAATAT
>PDWI01003521.1_pt1 | contig 22016 bp, 22 predicted proteins | sample 1430891 | NCBI WGS metagenome assembly PDWI01 (sample SAMN01162508, study PRJNA174530) | Oral metagenome, whole genome shotgun sequencing project. | biome: Marine environment; feature: Marine mammal; material: Swab sample of the gingival sulcus; isolation source: swab sample of gingival sulcus... | reverse complement strand
AATTTCCTTTTCTATTTCAATCCCCATCAAATTAGCCGATTTTTCATCTCTAATTTGCTTATCATCTAATTGTCGTAAAAATATCAAATAGGTAAATTGTTCAATTACCGTTAATGGATTTGAAATTCCACCTGTCCAAAAGTCATTCCAAATTTTATCTATTTTACTTTTTAATTCGCCTGTAATCATTTTTGTAATTATTGATTTTTAATTTCCAAAGTTAATGTTTTTTTAATAAAATCCTAATTTCAATTTTATGATTGTAAGAATACTTTGTAATACGTATTTTTGTACCTAATTGAATGAAATTTTATGAGAATAACAATAATCGGTGGTGGTGCAAGTGGATTTTTCACAGCAATAAACATCAAGGAACAAAACTCAAATTTAGAGGTTGTGATTTTGGAAAAAAGCAAATCTGTTTTGCAAAAAGTCAAAATTTCTGGTGGTGGGCGTTGCAATGTCACGCACGCTTGTTTTGAACCGAAAGAACTCGTGAAATTTTACCCACGAGGAGCAAAAGAATTACTCGGAGCATTTCATAAATTTATGACAGGCGACGTTTTTGAATGGTTTGAAAACAGAGGCGTTCCTTTAAAAATTGAAGAAGACAGACGAGCATTCCCCGAAAGTAATTCCTCACAAACCATTATTGATTGCTTTTTAAATTTAGCAAAAAAACACAATATCATCATTAAAAAAGGTTGTGGTGTAAATGATTTTTATCCAAAAGAAAACAAATGGATTATTGAAACCAAAAACGAAACTTTTACTACCGATAAAATCATCGTTGCGTGTGGAAGTAATAAACGAATTTGGGATATTTCAAAAAAGTTAAACCATACGGTTATTGAGCCTGTTCCGTCGCTTTTTACTTTTAATATTAAAGACGAAATTATCAAAGATTTGGGTGGAATTTCAGTACCAAATGCAACTGTAAAAATTACCGACACCAAACTTGAAAATTACGGAGCATTATTAATCACGCATTGGGGTTTGAGTGGTCCTGCTGTGCTTAAATTATCGGCTTTTGGAGCAAGAATTTTAGCCGAAAAGGATTATAATTATGAGGTTGAAGTTAATTGGCTTTCTACTTCGTTTGAAGAAATGTTAAATAAAATTCAAGAATTTAAAATTGAAAATTCAAGAAAACAAATTGGCATAAAATCGCCTTTTTCTGAAATTCCGAAACGATTATGGGAACGATTATTAATTTCTTCAAATATTAATCTAAAACAAAATTGGGCAGATTTAAGTAAAAATCAACTACGAAAACTCTGTGAACAACTTACAAAATGCACTTTTAAAGCCAACGGAAAATCAACTTTTAAAGATGAATTTGTAACCGCTGGTGGAATTGATTTAAAAGAAATAAACTTTAAAACTTTTGAAAGCAAACTTCATAAAAACCTTTATTTTGTTGGTGAAGTGTTAAATATTGATGCCATTACTGGTGGCTTTAATTTCCAAAATGCTTGGACAAGTGGGTTTATTTGTGCCGAAAATATTTTAACATAAAATACTGATTCTAAAATAAGTTTTTTTGCTTTGTAAAATTATTTAAATTTAAAAGAAATATGAAAAAACAATTTTAATATTAGCAGTTTCAGATTTTTTTATTTGTACTGACTGAGTTAATAAGTTAATTAAAAATTTGTTGATGTAAAAAAATAATTTATCTTTGCATTAAAAATTTAACATTTAAAATTTGTATAAGTGATGGATTTGTATAACACACACACACACACACAATATATAAATTAAACAATTTAAAAATATTTTAAAAAATCTCACAAAGGACTTTATAAGGTCTTTTGTGAGATTTTTTGTTTAAATAAAATAAAAAATATGAAAATACAGTTAATAAAATTTTTAGCACTAGTAAGTTTAGTTTTTATACTGATAACAGGATTTGTTTTGAAAAAACAAAATTTTAAAACAAGATTTTCTAGTAAAGGAATATATCTTGGAGAGAAAGTTTTTGTAGAGGGAGGAACTTTTATGATGGGGAGCCCAAAAGGAGAAGGGAGTGGAGGTGAACATCCACAGCATGAAGTAACTTTGAATGATTTTTATATAGGTAAATATGAGGTGACAGTCAATGATTATCACAGTTTTTTGATGAATAGCCGAAATGTAGATGAAAATGGATATGGTACAGATGGAAAAGAATATTTAGATATGGATGATGAAGATTGCCAATTTGAGATTAATAAATATGGAGTTGTTATACCTAAAAAAGATATGGGGTCTCAGCCAGTAGTAGAGGTTACATGGTATGGGGCAAAAGCTTATGCTGAATGGGTAGGAGGAAGGTTGCCAACAGAGGCGGAGTGGGAATATGCTGCAAGAGGCGGAAACCAAAGTTGGGGCTATAAGTATAGTGGAAGTAATTTTTCTGGAAGAATTTTGTGTAATAATGGCGACAAACTAGAAGGAGTAGTCGGAGCTATAGGAACAACCAATGAATTAGGTATTTTTAATATGAGTGGTAATGCATGGGAATGGTGTAGTGATTTTAAAAGTGATTATTCTGATAAAGCAGTAACAAATCCTAAGGGTCCTGATGCAGGTATTACTCGAGTGGTTCGTGGAGGTGGTTGGCAATGCCAACCGGAACATTGTCGTGTAGCATATCGAAATTATTTTTACCCTGAGAGTAGTAGTAATTATACAGGGTTTCGTGTAGTATTTGATAAATAATTATCTTAGAATAAGTCCTTATCTATGAACGAGGTTATTCTAGGTCACTATGATTTATTACAAAACTCTTTTTACAAAAGCGAAATTCTTTTTGTAATAATTTTCATTCATTTTGTTTAAGATAACGCCTCTTTTTGTTGATGCGTGAATAAATTGTACCACTCCATTATCCAAAACATGAGTAACAAGTCCCACGTGCGAAACTCTTCGAGGTCTTCTGGGATTGGTGTAGAAAAATATTAAGTCGCCTCTTTGGGCTTGGTCTAAAGAAATTTTATAACCCTCTTTTGACATTCCGTGAGAACTTCTGGGAAGAGAAATTCCTCGTTCTTTAAAGGCATTCATTACTAAGGCAGAACAGTCGATTCCGTTCATTGAAGTACCGCCATATCTATATTTTACACCTCGATATTTAAAAGCAGACCATATAATTTTATCGGCTAAACTGGCCTCTGTTGTAGTTTCTTTTTTAGGCTTAACAGGTTCAATAACTGTTTTGTAAGTAGGTCTGTTCTCTTCAAGTTTGCTTTCTAAAAGAAGTCTATTTTTTAATAAATTATGTCTTTTATGAAAATTAGCCTTTGCATAAGTCTTTGATTTAGAGGCTGAACAAGACATCATTAAAATACTAAATATAGATGTTATCAGTAATTTTATTTTCATTTTATATATCGTTTAATTTTTAAAAATCTTTTTTTGTAATATCCTTGGTCTAAGGTATTTAGAATAACTCCTGCTTTATCAGATGAATGGATAAAATAAATTTTATTGTCTTTCACGGCAGTAACCATTCCTACGTGGCTAACTCGTTTAGGCTGATTTGGTTTTGTTGCAAAAAATATTAAATCTCCGGGGCGCGCTTCCGATTTTTGAACCTCAGTTCCTTTTTTAGCCATTTCATAAGATGCGCGAGGTAATCTCACGTTATATTTTTTGTAAGAAACCATAATTAAACCAGAGCAATCATAACCGGTATCGGTTGTTCCTGCTTGTTTATAAGGTTTACCTAATTTCGATTTAGCATACCTGATTATTTTTGAAATTTTTTCATTAGGCTTATCATTATCCTCTTTTTTCTGTTTTTCCTTTTCTTTTTTTCTTTCTTCCTCTCGTTTAGCCTCTTCTTGTTTTTTCTTTTCTTTCTCTATTTTCTCCTGCTCTTCAGCCTTTTTATCTTCCTCTGTTTTTTCACTCTCTTCATTGTTTTTATCCTCTTCAAGTTCTTCTTTTTGAGCCTCTTTTTGGAGCTGTTCTTCAATTTCTCTTTCTTTTTCTAGGCGTTCTAATTCTTGCTGTTCCTCTAGGTTTTCCTTGTTTTTGATTTCACTTAAACTAATCGCTTTCATCGGATCTTGTTCTTGTGTGTTTATTGTAGGAGTTTCAACCTTTGGATCTAAAGGAAATATGGTGTACAACAATACTACTCCTGTTAGGATTAAAATAAAGTAAAGTAAAGCGCTTTTTTTCATTTTTGTATGTGTTTGTTAGTTGTTAACAATATAGTTAGCTACTCTTTCAGAGGCTCCTCCAGCTCCTAATTTTTGCTCTAATTCATTATAATCTTTTATTATTTTTGCTCGTCCTTCGCCTAAAATATAGCGTACCTCTTTGATTAGATTTTCGGATGTTAAATCGTTTTGTATCAATTCTGTAACTGATTTACGGTTTAAAATTAAATTAACAAGCGAAATATAATCTAATGTAACAATACGTTTGGCGATTTGATACGAAAGCCAACTTGTTTTATAGCAAACAACTTGCGGAACTTTGAATAAAGCTGTTTCAAGCGTTGCTGTTCCTGATGTTACAATCGCTGAATGAGCAATATTTAACAAATTATATGTTTCGTTATTAACAAAGATAACGTTAAAATTGTTAATAAATTGTTCGTAAAAAGATTTTTTTTGACTTGGGGCTCCTGCAATTACAAATTGATAGTCTTTAAAATCATTAATTATTGACAACATTACGGAGAGCATTGCTTTGATTTCTTGTTTTCTACTTCCCGGTAAAAGTGCGATTATTGGCTTTTTTCCGAGATTGTATTTTTCTCTAAATTTTTCTTCGGAGGTGCTTTTTTGATTGGCAATCGCATCAATTAAAGGGTGTCCGACAAAATGAGCATTATAGTCGTATTTTTTATAAAAATCCTTTTCGAAAGGAAGAATAACGAATAAATTATCAACACTTTCTTTGATAGTTTTTACCCTTCCAGAACGACTTGCCCAAACCTGTGGAGCAATATAATAATTGACATTAAGGCCTTCATTTTTAGCCCATTTGGCAATTCTTAAATTAAAGCCAGAATTGTCTATCAAAATTAATTTATCAGGATTAAATTCTGTAATATCTTTTTTACAAAAAGACATCAATTTGAAAATTGTTTTGATGTTTTTGACTACTTCTAAAAAGCCCATAAAAGCACGTTCTTTGTAGTGACTTACAAGCGTTCCACCTACGCTTTTCATTAAATCGCCACCCCAAAATCTGATTTCAGCATTTTGGTCAATTTTGTAGATTTCTTTCATCAAATTTGATGCGTGTAAATCCCCAGATGCCTCGCCAACAACAATATAATATTTCATCTTTAATTATTTAATCCAATCAAAATCTTTTAATTTTTCAATTAATTATTACATAAATTTCAATGCAAAAGTAATAAAAGTAATTAGTATTGAGGCGATTAAAACCCCTCTCGCACGATAATCTTGTTTCTTTTTCAAAAAAACAAAAAACACGAATAAATTAGGGATAGCCGCCATGGCAATTACCGAGCCTAATGCTCTACCTTCTCTAACTTTTTTTAGAGTTGATATAAAATCTAATTCCGAAATATATTGAGTGTATAAAAATAATCCGCAAAAAGTAGCAAAAATCGCTACTAAAAATCCTATTAAAATTTCTTTTTTCATATTCGTAAGTTTATAATTCCCAGTTGTTTAATTCTTGTATGGCATGATGAGCTGTTAAGTCGTACTTTACAGGAACAACAGAAATATAACCATTTTCCAAAGCCCAAATATCCGTATCTTGTCCTTTATCTTGATTGATAAATTCGCCGTCTAACCAATAATAATTTTTCCCCATCGGATTGGTGCGTTTTTCGAAAGTCTCTTTCCAATATCCGTTAGCTTGTCGGCAAATTTTAATGCCTTTTATTTCATCTGATTTTAATTTAGGAATATTTACATTTAATACAGTTCCTTGAGGAAGACCGTTCAAAAGTACGTTCAAAGCGATTTTTTTAATAAAATCTTTTGCGGCTCTAAAATCGGCATGCCATGAGAAATCTAATAGCGAAAAACCGATTGCAGGAATCCCTTCAAGTCCTGCCTCAATTGCAGCGCTCATTGTTCCTGAATATAAGATGTTTACAGAAGAATTTGAACCGTGATTTATTCCGGAAACACATAAGTCAGGTTTTCTGTTTAGTAATTCATTTTTTGCCATTTTGACACAATCCGCAGGAGTTCCAGAACAACTATATTCCAGTTGTGGACCGTCGTTAATGCTCATAGGATGACAGTGCAAAACATTATTTAAGGTAATTGCGTGCCCCATTCCACTTTGAGGCGTGTCAGGTGCGACAACAACCACATCGCCGATTTCATTCATAATCGAAATTAATGTTCGTATTCCCGGGGCAGTGATGCCGTCGTCATTTGTTACTAATATTAGTGGTTTTTCTTCCATATTTTTGATTTTAATTGCTTTAATTTTATTATAATTTTCAAATTTAAGATTTTATTAAATAACTTTTTATAAAAATTGGTATAATTTTGGTATTTTAGCAATTTAAATAATATTTGAACAGATGAAGAACGTATCTAAAATGAGATTTTTAAAATATATTCTATTTGCATTAGTTGTTAGTTGTCAGTCTTTTTCGCAAAATAAAGACAAAAAAAATGAGGTTGATAAAGATAAATTGATCTTATTTATTTTAAAAGGTGTTTTGAGTCAAGGGCATTATGTTGAAAAGGATATCAATGATGAGTTTTCAGAAAAAATTTATGATGAATTTTTAAAATCTTTAGATCCTGGGAAACGTTATTTTACGAAAGAAGATTTAAAAGAATTTTCTCAATTTAAACATGAAATTGATGATGAAATTCGTGATGCAAGAATTGATTTTTTTCAATTAGTTTATAAACGCTTTTTAGAAAAAATTGATTTTGCAAAAACAACGTATAGAACGATTTTACAACAACCGTTTGAGTATGATAAAAACGAAACAGTTGATGTTGATTCAGAAAAATTGGAGTATGCGAAAAATGAAAAAAAACTTATTGGATATTGGCGTAAAAGATTAAAACTAAGTGTGTTGAGTAGAATTGAGGAAATTGAAGAGGAAGAGGCTCGAAAGATTAAAAAAGACAGTACTTATAAATTAAAAACATTTGATGATATTGAGCATCAGGCACGTACTGAAACGCTTAAAAATATGGACGAGTTATACGAACGTATTGAAGAACTTGAACTAAATGATTGGTATAGTACTTTTTTAAATAGTATCACGAATTTATACGACCCACACACGATGTATATGTCGCCGAGAATAAAATCTGATTTTGACCAAAGTATGGCAGGAAAAATCGAGGGAATTGGTGCTAGACTTACGAAAAAAGGAATGTACACGGAGGTTGTAGAGCTTATTTCTGGTGGACCTGCAATGAAACAAGGAGAGTTAGAACCGGGAGATAAAATTTTAAAAGTAGGGCAGGGGGATAGCCTTGCAGTCGATATTGTCGGAATGCGTTTGTATAAGGCAATCAAACATATCAAAGGAAAAAAAGGCACAGAGGTGCGTTTGACGGTTAAGAAAAAATTGGACGGTTCGACAAAGGTAATCCCAATCGTAAGAGATGTTGTGGAGTTCGAAGAAACTTTTGTAAAATCATCAGTTGTGATGAAAAATGGTAAAAAATACGGAATTATTGATTTGCCAATGTTCTACATTGATTTTAAGGATCGTACGGCTAGAACATCATCTTCGGATATGGAAAAAGAAATTGAACGATTGAATAAAGAAGGTGTTGAAGGTTTAATTTTAGATCTGAGAGGAAATGGTGGAGGTTCGCTAAAAACGGCAATCGAAATTGCTGGATTATTTATCAAAAATGGTCCTGTGGTGCAAGTGAAATATCGTGAGAAAAATGCTCGTGTTAGAAATGATAACGATTCGAGAATACAATGGAAAAAGCCGTTAGTTATTTTGGTTGATGAAATTTCGGCATCGGCATCAGAAATACTTGCAGGAGCGATGCAGGATTACGGTCGAGCAATTATTATGGGGAGCAAACAAACCTACGGAAAAGGAACCGTGCAAAATATTACACCTTTAAATATATATCTTAAAAATTATCATAAAGATTTAGGTTCGTTGAAATTTACTATTCAGAAATTTTATAGAATTAATGGCGAATCAACACAAATTAAAGGGGTTGCCTCTGATATTGTGATGCCAACACGTTTTAATTTTATGGATTATGGTGAGCGTGACTATGATAATCCGTTGCCTTGGGATACAGTTCAAAAAGCGAGATTTCAAAAAGTAGATTCGTATGTTAATAAAGATATCGTTATTAAAAATAGTGAAAAACGTATCGAGGCAAATCCAATGTTTAAAAATATAAAAGATTATGCTAAATGGCTGAAATCCAGTCAAGATAAAAATGAATTTTCATTGAATTATAAGGAATTTATAAAGGAAAGTAAACAAAAAACAGAGAAAGGAAAGGAGTTTAAGGAGTTGCTTAAATTTGAATCGAAAAATGTTTTTAAATCGCCACAATATGAACTTAAACTCGAAAAAACAGATGAAAATTTGAAAGAAAAACGAGATGCGTGGCATAAAAATTTGAAAAAAGATGTTTATGTAGATGAAGCATTAAATGTCTTGAGTGAATTAAAAATGAAAAAATGAGTAAAATAGAAATACAAGAAACAAATAATCCTACAATATTGAAATTTGTAAGTAACTCAATCTTAATTAATGGAGGGAGTTATGAATTTAACAATATTGACGAGGCTAAAAATTCGCCATTGGCACAGCGTTTATTTTATTTGCCTTTCGTAAAAAAAGTTTTTATTACGGCTAATTTTATTGCGATACAACGTTATGATATTGTAGAATGGGAAGATGTAAAAGAGGAGGTTTCAAGCCAAATAGAAACATTATTAAACGAAGGAACAATCGTTGTAAAAGAGGAAAATACCAAAAAAGAAGCAATTGAGGTGTATGCAGAGGTTACGCCAAATCCTGCGGTAATGAAATTTGGAACGAATAAAGCATTGACGCAGACAGATGTCGAATATAAAAATATTGAAGAGGCGAGTAAATCATCACCTTTGGCAAAGGAATTATTCCAATTTCCGTTTGTGAAAGAGGTTTTTATTTCTGAAAATTATATTTCGATAACAAAATATGATGTCGTAGAATGGCAAGAGGTTTTCGGTGAGGTTCGAACTTTTATCAGAACCTATCTTCAAGAAAATAAGACGATTATTTCTGAAATGCCGAAAAAAGAAACCGAAGAAATTACTGTTGCAAAAGAAGATTTAGATGAGGTTTCTGCAAAAATTGTTTCTATTTTAGATGAGTATATTAAACCAGCAGTTGCATCAGACGGTGGAAATATTGCTTTTAAAAATTATGATAAAGAAACAAAAGTCGTAAGTGTCATTCTTCAAGGGGCTTGTAGTGGTTGTCCGTCTTCTACAATGACATTAAAAAACGGAATTGAAACAATGTTAAAAGATATGTTGCCTAACCAAATAGCTGAGGTTGTGGCTTTTAATGGTTAATAAAATAATAATGACTGAAACAAAATATAAAGATTCGGAGCTGAAACCTTATAAAGATTCAGAATTGGGGAAAAAGGAACAGGTAGCCAAAATGTTTGATACGATTTCATCAGGTTATGACAAGTTAAATCGAGTGATGACAGGCGGTATTGATGTTAAATGGCGTAAAAAAGTTGTAAAATTAGTTGGTAGTAAACAACCAAAACAAATTTTAGATATTGCAACAGGAACGGGCGATTTGGCGATAATGTTGGCGAATTTAAAACCTGAACGTGTTGTGGGGCTTGATATTTCCGAAGGAATGTTAAAAGTAGGGAAAGAAAAAGTACAAAAAGCAGGATTAGAAAAAACAATTGAATTAGTTGTTGGCGATAGCGAAGATATTCCGTTTGAAGAAAATACTTTCGATGCGATAACGGTTTCTTTTGGGGTTCGAAATTTTGAAAATCTAAATAAAGGTTTACAAGAAATTTTGAGAGTGCTAAAACCAAACGGAATTTTAGTAATTTTAGAAACCTCTAATCCGACTAAATTTCCGTTTAAGCAAGGATATAAATTTTATACAAATTATATTTTGCCATTAATGGGACGACTATTTTCCAAAGACAAAACGGCGTATAGTTATCTTTCGGAAAGTGCTAATGCTTTTCCTTTTGGTAAAGAATTTACAAGTATTTTAACAAAAAATGGATTTAGTGAGGCGAAAGATGTTCCTGTGACCTTTGGTGTAGCCTCAATATATACTGCGACAAAATAAGAAATTATGAAGAAAAAATCAGTATTATTTTTAATGTTATTTATAAGTTTCACTTTTGCTCAGAAAGGTGAAAAAATCATCAATCTTAAAAATTTTGATAATCATCCGTATCATTATGGATTTTATTTAGGAGGGAATAAAAATACCTTTAAAATTGCTTATACTCCGAATGAATTCACGGATAGTCCTGAGGTTTTTGTAGATGCAAAATATGGTTTTAATATTGGGCTTATTGGTGATTTAAGATTGCATAATAATATAAATTTACGTTTTGAGCCGGGTTTGGTTTCAAATACTAAAACATTGACTTTTAAGCACGTAAAAGGTGAAAAATACAAGCGTCAACGAAAAATAGGGAATACCTATTTGCACGTGCCACTTTTGTTAAAATTTAGCACCAACAGGCTTGTTAATGTGCGACCTTATGTGCTTGGTGGGGTTTCGTATGATTATAATTTTGCAAGTAATTCATCAAATAAAAATGATAATTATTCGGGCGAATTTAGACAAGAGGCGCACGTTTTTATGTATGAGTTAGGTTTGGGTATGGAGTTTTATTTGAAATATTTTAAATTTTCTCCGTCAATACGTGCCACTTTTGCGATTACAAACGAAATTATATACGACAATAAACCAAGTCCGTGGACAAGCCCAATAGATTATATGGGCTCTCGTGGGATATTCTTAAACTTTGCTTTTGAGTAGTAGAGTGTTTTAAATGTTTTTGTGTTTTTATTGCGGTAAATTTTGTTAATTGAATTATTTTTTATATTATTGTCAAATAACAACTAAAAATTTAATTAAAATGAGAAAGGTTATTTTTGTAACATCGTTTTTTGTTTTGGGATTTGTGAATGCAAGTGTAAAATTACCTAGTAAACCTATTGTGAAAAAGAAGCAATGTAAAGTTCATTATACATTTAGAGCCTCTAATGGTTGTGTTTGGTCAAAAACAGTTAGATGTAGTGATGTTAAAAAAGCTAAAAAAGAAGCTAGAGAACATTGTTTAGGGAAATCTTAAGAAAAAAGTCATTATCAAAATTTGTTTTTGGTAATGACATTTTTATTTTAATTAAAGTATTGTAAAATGAGAATTATTTTAGCATTTATAATTAGTTTTAATTTTTCATATGGTCAGACTTATAAGGCTGAATATGATATGTATGGGCATGCGTTGATAAATAAACGTTTTGAAGCAACATTATTTTTTGATGCTTTCAATTCTATGTTTAAATATCATTTTCCTGATTTACAAGAAACCCAAGAGGTTGATGAGGGGTTTGAAACATATAGTTTTTCTGAAAATGATTTTGTTATTTATGCAGATAAAAAAAGTAAGAAATTGTACGAGAAGAATTACTTATTTGATGAGGGGGATTATTTTACAGAAGAAAAAACGTTTAAGTTAAAATGGGTTTTGGTTGATGAGAAAAAAAATATAGGTTCATTTGAATGTTTTAAAGCAAAAACAAAATTTAGAGGAAGAGAGTATACTGCTTGGTATACTATTTCAGTTCCTGTTTCATTTGGACCATGGAAACTTAATGGTTTGCCGGGACTTATTGTAGAAGCGACAGATGAAAGTGGTTTAGTCCAATTTAGATTAAAGAAAATAGAAACAATTAATGTTAAAAATGTTGATTTAAAATTACCCTCTACTGTAGAAACAAAATCTTTAATTTCTCATGTTAAAAAAAACAATCAATTATTTAAGAAAAAAGTAGCTAAAATGAAAGCTAGAAATGATAGAGATGGATCTGTTGCAGAATTAACTTTTAATGCAATAGAAATAAATTATTATGATCTAGAAAAAGGGCTTAAAATATGGTAGTTAATTCAAAGGTTTTTTTCTTTGTTTTATATATTTCATTTTTTTTTACTTCAAATAGCCAAACCATAAAAGGCAAAGTTCTTAATGTAGAGGGTAGTCCAATTGTTGATGCTAATGTTATTTTTAAAAATCCGAAAACTAATTTAATAATAGACTATTGTCGAACAGATGAGTTAGGCTTTTTTAGTAAAAAATTGTCTGCGAAAAAGTATATTTTGATAATTTCTTCACTTGGGTATAAGCAAAAAACAATACTCATTGATTCTGAAAAGAAATGGTTAAAAATAGAATTGGAAAACAATGTTGAAATATTAACTCCAGTGACTATAAAAGCTAAAAGAAGGAGTGATATTGTTTCTTTTGAGGTTGAGAAAATAAAGAAAGGAGATGAACAGGTTGTTGAAGATATATTGCAAAATATACATGGAATTACAGTTAGTGATAGTGGTAAAATAACAGTAGGAAATACTGAAATAAAGAAAATAATGATTGAAAATGATGACTTTTTTGATAAAGGTTATCGAATGATTTCAAAAAATATGCCTTCTCGTGCTATTTATAAAATTGAAATACTTTACAATTATAATGATAATAAAATGTTGAGAGGGTTAAAAGATAGTGATGATGTTGCAATTAATTTAAAATTGGATAGTGCATCTAAAAATGTTTGGTTTGGTGATGGGAAATTTATTTCAGGAATAGTGACAGAGAACCAATTTTTAGCAGGGCTAAATTTGATGAATTTTGGTAAACGTACCAAAATTTATTTTTTTGGACATTATAATAATATAGGGCAAAATCCTATTGGAGACATTAAGGATATGATAGAGCCCTTTAATTTAAATGAGTCTGTTGTTGGAGACAATCAACATGCTTATACTTTTTTTTCACCTCCCTCAATAAATACTCATTTTGAAGATTATAGAGTAAATTTTAATAATCAAAAAATTATTTCACCAAATATTATTTTTAATATAAGTAATAAAGTAAAAGCTAAATTTACATCTATTTTTAATGATGATAATTTATTTTTTACAAAAAAAGAAATATCTAAATATTATTTACAGGATAAATTTTTAGTGTTTGATAAAATCCAAAAAAATAATGAAAAATTATCAGATGTTTATAATAAATTCGATCTTTATTTTAACATTTCTAATTCGTTTAATATTCAAACAATAGCGAAATATAATAATTCTGTTGATAATAATTTTAATGATGAAATATTAAATAAATTTCAGAGAAATGAAATTTTGAATGCTGATAATGAATCTTATGGAGTGAAAAATATATTTTCATATAAAAAAAATAATAAAGCATTTCTACTTACTACTAATGTTGTAAAAGAAAACAAGAAACAACATCGGAATATTAAAAATTCAAAAAATAATATTGAAAATAGTATGTTGTTTTCAGGATTAGAATTGTATAGTTTGATAAAACATCATAAAATTTTATTTGAAAATAAAGTGGGATTTCAATATAGAAATGATAAGTTAATGTATAATGATGGAGTTTTGTTTAATTCTGATATTTTGTCAAAAAACTTATATTTAAAATCAATGATATCATACAAAAAGAAAAAATCAAGATATAGTTTTTCGATAGACTTTCATAAATATAATTTTATTTTACAAGGTAAAAAAGGTAAAACAAATATTCTTAATACAGCAATAACTTATGATTATAAAGTCAATAAAAATCATTTTAATTTAGATTTTAGTTATAAGAATATTCCTGTTGAAACAAAAAATTTGATTCCATTTTATATTAGGGTTACACCTCAAAATATGATGAAAGGATATGATGATTTTTCTGTAATTCGTCAATTTGCAACATCTTTTAGTTATAATTATGGAGGTTTAAGTGATTTTAATGGGGGTTTGGGAATAGATTATAAGTTAGATTTAGATGCTTTGTCGTATTCATTCAAGTTTAATAAAAATGTATTGTATCAAGATTGTTTTTTTATTAAAAACCAAAAAAACCATTTTGTAGATGTTTATGTTAAAAATAATTTTTACCTAAATTCAATAAAATCTAACTTTAAACTAGTTAATTCATTACAATTTTCAAATAATAGAAATTTAATAAACAAAGATATTATTAACTCTTCAATGGTTAGTTTTAATAATAAAATTGAATTGAAATCTGGTTTTGATGGTTTTTTTAATTATCATTTAGGAGTAACTCGTTTTTCTAGTTTCGTTAAAAGTGATACTGATATTAATAAAATGGTGTCTTATCAATCTTTTTTCGATATAAAAATGAATTTTAAAAAGATTAGATTTGTTTCAAAATATGAGATGTATCATATTAATAAAAAAAAATATAACTTTGTGGATTTAAAATTGAGTTATTCTAATTTTTCTCTTGATTTTACATTACAAGCAGTAAATCTATTTGATATAAATGTTTTTAAAGATTTAAATTATGATTATTTATTATCTAATCATGTGGAGTATAAGATTAGGCCTCAATCATTTTTATTAGGATTAAAGTATAAAATCTAACCCAAAATGAAAAAACTATTAATTTTTATATTATTTAGCACATCGATTTTCGCACAAGAATTTCAGAGAGGGCAAAAACTGTATTGCTTTGGAGATCATGTTCGATTACGTGCGATGCCTAACACAAGTTCTAAAATATTACGAGAAATTGCTATTGGCGAACCCTTAATATTTTTAGGAGAAACCAATAAAACAATGAACTATAATGGCGTAAAAGCGACATGGTGTGAGATAGAAAGCAAAGGAAAGAGAGGCTATGTTTTGAATTCCTTAATTACCTCATTACGTGCTAAAATCAATAATGATGTGTATTTATCTGCTCCAAAAGATGAAAAAACCATTGCAATACGACTTTTAACGAATGGCGAAATTAAAGAATTATTCATCGAAAGAAATGGCGATGATTTTGATATTAAAGCCTATGATAACAGAGGTTTAAAAAATGTAAAACACATGGTTTTTGTAGATTTAGCAGAGGCTTGTGGTTATCAGGGCGGAGGGGATTATGTGTTTTTTGATGGGGAAAACTTAATAAAAGCAATCGAATTATCGCAAGTTGGAGATGGCGGATATTACGTTATGGAAACCTTGCTGTTCCCAACGGATAAACAAGGGCGTTCGGGATATTTAATTTATGGATACGAGTCAGGAGGTCCTGTAGATGGAAATCACGATGAAAATCTTGCTATAAAATTTGAGAAAGCCTTAAAGTGGGAGGGAAAGGAGCTTAAAATAAAACTTCCTAAAATAGTTAAAAACTGGGAAATGCCATAATGCTAAATCAATCAATTACATATATAAAAGGTGTCAGTCTTGCTCGTGCCGAATTGTTATATACAGAATTGGGCATCAAAACATGTAACGATTTATTGCATCTTTTTCCGTATCGTTATATTGATAAAACACAATTTTATACAATTAATCAACTGCAACAAAACTCATCAGAGGTTCAAATTGTCGGAAAAATAACCAGTCTGAAAGAGGTTAAACAAAAAAGAGGGAGTCGTTTAGTGGCCACATTTGTTGATAACACTGGGAGAATAGAATTGGTTTGGTTTAAAGGTACACAATGGATTAAAAATAAATTAAAACCCAATGTTTTATACGTTATTTATGGAAAATTGACCTGGTATAATGGCACGCCAAATATGCCACATCCTGAAATAGAATTAGTTAGCGATTATAAGAAGAAATTACAAACGGCATTGCAGGCAGTTTATCCCTCGACAGAAAAACTTTCAAACAAGGGAGTTACGCAGAAAGTAATGCGTTCCATGTTTCAAAATTTGTTCAAACAAGTTTACGGAAAAATAACAGAGCCATATTCGAATTCTTTTTTATCAGAACATCATTTGATGTCTAAAAAAGAAGCATTATTGAATATTCATTTTCCTAAAAATCAAGAATTATTAGCAAAAGCAGAATATCGTTTAAAATTTGAAGAATTATTTTTTATACAACTTCAATTATTAATCAAAAAATTAATTAATAAATCAAAACACAAAGGCTTTATTTTTAAGGATGTAGGCGATTATTTTACCGATTTTTATAAAAATCATTTACCTTTTGAACTTACAAATGCTCAAAAAAGAGTGTTAAAAGAAATCCGTAAAGATTTAGGCTCTGGTGCTCAAATGAACAGGCTTTTACAAGGAGATGTAGGCTCAGGAAAAACGATAGTCGGCTTATTAACGATGTTGTTAGCGATTGATAATGGCTACCAAGCGACCCTTATGGCTCCGACGGAAATTCTTGCTAATCAGCATTATACAGGAATGGTGGACTTGTTAAAAGACACCGAAATCAAAATTGAGTTACTTACAGGTTCTACACGAGCAAAGAAAAGAAAAGAAATTCATGAGCAATTAGAAAGCGGTGAACTTCATATTTTGGTAGGAACACATGCGCTTTTGGAGGATAAGGTGAAATTTAAAAATTTAGGTTTGTCCTTAATTGATGAGCAACATCGTTTTGGGGTTGCACAGCGTAGAAAATTATGGGAGAAAAATCCAAAAGGAATTGTTCATGTTTTGGTAATGACTGCTACGCCGATTCCTCGAACATTGGCGATGTCTATTTATGGCGATTTAGATGTTTCTGTAATTGATGAATTGCCACCAGGACGAAAATCTATTAAAACGGTTCATAGGTATGATAGTCATCGTTTGGCTGTTTTTCAGTTTTTGAAAGATGAAATTGCAAAAGGTCGACAAGTTTACATTGTTTATCCGTTAATCAAAGAATCAGAAGCGATGGATTATAAGGATTTAATGGATGGTTATGAAAGTATTTCGAGAGATTTTCCAAAGCCAAAATATCAAATTAGCATTGTTCATGGGCAAATGAAACCTGCTGATAAAGAGTTCGAAATGAATCGTTTTGTGAAAGGCGAAACTCAAATTATGGTGGCGACAACGGTTATCGAGGTTGGGGTAAATGTGCCAAACGCATCCGTTATGGTTATTGAAAGTTCGGAGCGTTTTGGTTTAAGTCAGTTGCATCAATTGAGAGGGCGTGTAGGAAGAGGAGCGGAGCAGAGTTATTGTATTTTGATGTCAGGTTATGAATTGTCGGAAGATTCTAAAACACGTTTGCAAACCATGGTAAATACTACCGATGGATTTAAAATTGCAGAGGTTGATTTAAAACTTAGAGGTCCGGGGAATTTAATGGGAACACAGCAAAGTGGAGTGTTAAATCTTAAAATCGCTGATGTTGTCAAAGATGGTCCGATTTTATATAAAGCTCGACATAGTGCCATTGATGTATTACAAAAAGATCCGAGTTTATCTCAAAAAGAAAATCAAGGAATTTTAAAAAGATATCAGCTACTTCAAAAAAACACAGCGGTTTGGAGTAATATTTCTTAGTATTTATAGAGAAGATTTAATCTATAATGTTAAGATAATAACAGACTCAAGTAAATTTTAGGATTAATTGGATATATAAAACCATCTAAAAATATTTTTTTAGCTTTTTAATATTCCTTAAATGTTAATTTATAGAATGGAGAGCCTAATTGTAAATTTCCTATCCAAGTTTTGTTTTCTTGTTTTTTAAGGTGTAAACTATACATTCCATGAACTTTTTCTTTATTAAAACTATCGTAGTAATAGGTGTCAGCCTGTAATATTCCGTTTTTGATAGAGGCATCAGTATAAGTGCTTATACCTTTGTATTTGTCATTCCAATAATGTACAGTAGCATTTCCTTTGTTGTCTAAATCTGAAATATATATTTTATAAACCATTTTGTCTCCACTGTAATTTTTACCTGTTCCTCTCATAATTTTTTGTCGTAGAGAGTTCCGTTTTAAGATAGTGTCAGATTTAAATAATAAATTGATTCCATAATCACTTAAATGAGGTTTTAGTTCCTCTAGGGCATATTTTAATTTTTTATCAGTTTTGATGTAAAGGCTATCTTTGTCGATTTCAAATGCACTATCTTCTTTAATATCAGGTGTTTCTTTTGATATTGTTTTAAATTTATTTTCAGAAAATAAATCGGAAAGTATAAACGCGTCACCTGTTCGTTTATCAAAAAAGTGATAAAAAACAAATTTTTCTTTTTTTCCGATTAGTCCATTCATTTTTACGGATAAAATATTTGGATGCTTAGATAAATCTACCCAAGATAGATACTCAAATATTTTTTTAACAGAGCATCTATTTGTAATAATAGCATAAGGATCTTTGTCTGCTAAATCGAGTAGATTATCTATTTGCAATATGATATTTACCTTTTCTGCTACTTTGGGTTTTTCAGAATAGACTAATTTAGGAAAACGATAAACCGTATTGGTGCTGTCTAATTCTACAAATTTTTGAGAGTTAGCATTAAAAAATATACAAAAGATTATTATTGAAAATACTTTTCTCATTTAATTAATAATTTTCTTTAAATTTTCAATGGTCTTTGTAGGATTTTCACTTCTAAAAACAAAACTTCCTGCAACAAGTGTATCAGCCCCTGATTTTACAAGTTTTTCAGCATTTTTATCAGTGACACCGCCGTCAATTTCTATAAGTGTTGAAGCATTATTTTTTTGTATTAATTCCTTAAGTTGAATTACCTTTTTGTAAGTATTTTCAATAAAAGATTGCCCGCCAAATCCAGGATTAACACTCATCACACAAACTAAATCCAAGTCCGAAATAATATCTTCTAACACATGTATAGGAGTGTGCGGATTTAAAGCCACACCAGCTTTCATTCCAGTGGCTTTGATAGCCTGTATAGTTCGGTGTAAATGCGTACAAGCTTCATAATGAACGGTTAATATATCAGCTCCTAAATCAGAAAATGTTTGAATGTATCTATCAGGGTCAATAATCATTAAATGAACATCTATTGTTTTTTGTGCATGTTGTTTTATTGCTTTTAAAACAGGCATTCCAAAAGAGATATTAGGCACAAAAACACCGTCCATAATATCGATATGAAACCAATCGGCTTGACTGTTATTAACAAGTTCAATGTCTTTTTGTAAATTCGCAAAATCAGCTGCTAAAATTGAAGGAGCTATTAGTTTTTTCATATGTGTATTTTTATAATATTAAAAAACTCTCGATTAAAATCGAGAGTTGTAATTGTTAACCTAAATAAGTCATTAAAATCTTACTTCGAGAGGTGTGTTTCAACCTACGAATTGCTTTTTCCTTAATCTGTCGTACTCGCTCACGAGTTAGATCGAACTCTTCACCTATTTCTTCCAAAGTCATTGGCTGTTGTTCGCCTAAACCGAAATATAATTTTACAACATCAGCCTCTCTTGGAGTAAGAGTTTCTAAGGCTCTGTTGATTTCTGTTCTTAATGATTCGTGTAATAATTCTTTGTCAGGATTTGGTGATTCTCCCGAGTTCAAAACATCATAAAGGTTTGAATCTTCTCCTTCAATTAATGGAGCATCCATAGAGACATGACGACCAGAATTTTTCATAGATTCTTTAACATCTGTCACGGTCATATCTAATTTTTTAGCAATTTCTTCAGGGCTAGGAGGTCTTTCGTTTTCCTGCTCTAAAAATGCATACATTTTATTAATTTTATTAATCGATCCGATTTTATTTAACGGAAGACGCACAATACGAGACTGTTCTGCCAAAGCTTGTAAAATAGACTGGCGAATCCACCAAACAGCATACGAAATAAATTTGAAACCACGAGTTTCATCAAAACGTTTAGCAGCTTTGATTAACCCTAAATTCCCTTCATTAATTAAATCAGGTAATGTTAAACCTTGATTTTGATATTGCTTAGCCACAGAAACCACAAAACGCAAGTTCGATTTTGTCAATTTTTCAAGAGCAATCTGATCACCAGCTTTAATTCGTTGAGCTAATTCAACTTCCTCATCAGCAGTAATTAAATCAACTTTACCAATTTCTTGTAAATATTTATCTAATGATGCAGTTTCTCTGTTGGTTACTTGTTTTGTGATTTTAAGTTGTCTCATGTTTTGTATAATGTTTTAAGGTTCTACATACGTTTATACGTAAGCTTTTTAAAAAATGTTACAAAAAAAATAAATTTTCATAAAATATTTTTTACTTTTGGCGAAAATTAAGTTTTAATCAACTTTGACAAAAAACACAAACATAACAGATGAAGAACTTATTCAACGGATAGTTGAAGATAATAATAGCGATCTTTTTGGAGTGTTATATGATAGATATGCATCTGTTGTGTATAATAAGTGTTATGGTTTTTCTAAAAATAGTGCAGAAGCTGAAGATTTAACGCAAGAAGTATTTATAAAATTATTTTTAAAGTTAGGAGCATTTAAAGGAAAATCTAAATTTTCTACATGGCTTTATTCTTTTGTGTATAATCACTGTGTAAATTATGTGAATCGTGATATTGCAAAAAAACAAGAAAAAGTTACTGTCGTCACAGATGTTATTGAAGATGTGGATATTGAAGAAATCGAAGATGCTGATTTATTTCAGATGAAATCAGACAAGCTTTTAAGAGCACTTGAGATTATCGAACCGTCAGATAAAATGGTATTGTTGATGAAGTATCAAGATGACATGACAATCAAAGAGATTGAAGAAAATTTAGATTTAGGTAGTAGTGCTGTGAAAATGAGAATAAAAAGAGCAAAAGCTAGAGTAGTGGAGGTTTATAATAGTTTGTAGATATGGAGAATCCGTTTAAAAAAATATCACATGAAGAACAGCTTCCTGATTTTCTTAAAAAGAAAGTTATGGATCAGGTAGCCATTGTAAAATTTGGTCTTGATGTATCTGATTTATTTATGGTAAAATTTCCATCAGTTATAAAAGATCTATTATTAAGTAATGATATTAAAACAATTAACGAAACAGAAGAATAATGAATTTTAACGAGCAAGTATTAGGGGCGTTTAATCAAGTGTTAAAACAAGTAGCAGGAGTTATTCCTAAATTATTTCAAATATTAGTTTTTATACTTGTTGCATGGCTTTTTATAAAAGTAACACTATTTATTGTAGGTAAATTTTTAGTAAAAGTCAAAGTTGATAAATGGTCAGAAAAATTAAAGGATACAAAAATTTTCGGTAATTCTACTATTAATATTGTGTTGAGTAAAATAATATTGATGGTTATTAAGTGGATGTTGATTTTAATTTTCTTAATGGTAGGAGCTGAAATTTTTGGTATTAAAGCTATTTCTGATGGTTTAGCAAAGTTCTTTGGTTTCTTACCTAAATTAATTACTGCTTTAATAATTTTTGCTGGAGGGGCTTATTTAGGAACTTTAGTTAAGAACTCTATTTTGAAGTTGTTTAGCTCCATAGGTATGTCAGGAGGAAAGGTGATCGGAAACTTTGTGTTTTTTATTATCATCATATTTTTTTCGATTACGGCTCTTGAACAAGCAGAAATAGATACAACAATCATAAGGCAAAATGTAACCCTAATTTTAGGTTCAATGTTATTAGCTTTTTCAATATCTTTTGGGTTAGGAGCAAAGGAAGCAGTAACACGTTTGTTATTTGGGTATTATTCTAAAAAAAATATAGGGATTGGAGCAAAAGTAAACATTGATGGAGTAGAAGGGATTGTTGTGGATATTGATAATATTTGTATTACCATAGCAAATGAGAAAGGGAAGGTTGTGTTTCCAATAAAATATGTGGTAGATAATAAGGTAACTATTTTAAAGTAGCTTATTTCTATTTGTAAACCAGTTATTTATGATTTTTTTCAAAAAAACATCAAAAAAGTTTTGGTGGATACGGAAAAAAGTTTGTAGATTTGCACCCGCCTAACAACAGAGGCAAGTTCATTAAAAAAAATGGCAAAAAAATATTTTTTTAAAAAACTTTAAAAAAAGTTTTGTCAGAATAAAAAAGTTTTATATTTTTGCACTCGCTTTTAAAAAGAGCGAAACGTTCAAAGAAATTTTGGAAAACTT